>VMBT01000537.1_pt1 | contig 24012 bp, 26 predicted proteins | sample 4404301 | NCBI WGS metagenome assembly VMBT01 (sample SAMN12238535, study PRJNA552566) | marine metagenome | isolation source: Coastal seawater | place: USA: coastal Georgia, Sapelo Island | collected 2008-08/2009-08
GTTTTTCTCATTAATTTTTCTATCACTTATGATAGTTGCTTGTGGTTTCCAGCTCCGAGGCTCAATCGAAGCTGATTTTGAAACCATTCATGTATATGGTGGCTCAGAAGGATTAAATAAACATCTTATAAAACGTTTTAAGCAATCAGGAATTAAAATAGTAACAAAGGATCCTGAGAAAACACTTGAGATTTTAAATGATCGACTTGATAAGAGGATACTGTCTTTAAGCAGCTCTGGCTCAGTTAAAGAATATGAGTTAACTTATCTTGTCACATACCGATTTAAATCATTAGAAAGCAGCTGGAGTCAGGAAATTAAAAAAGAGATTACTCGCGACTACACTTATGACGATAATGATCGTGTCGCCAAGGAATTGGAAGAAAAAAATATCGTACAACAAATGAGGGATGAGATTGTTAAATCAATCGTAAGCCAGATATCGGTCACTAGATAATCCATAATGGATCTTTTTTCAAAATTAAATTCTGAAAAAAAAAATAAAATTGTTTTATTTGGTAATGAACCTGTTCAAGTCAATAATTACTACACGCAAATCTTTAATTCACGAGTTAGGCAAAATCTTAATATTCAAAAAGTTATATTAGATAAAAAATCACAAACAAAAGAATTAATCAATCTTACATCAAGTATTTCTCTGTTTGAAGAGAGGTCTTTTTTTATATTCATTATCAAAGATTTAAGGTTATCTGATGATATAAAGAGCTATATTACTGATTTCTTTCAATCAAACCATGATGACTTTATTCTTTTTCATTACGAGGGAGAATCTAAGGATTTTTTAAAATCTGCTTTTTATAAAACTATATCAACTAATGCCTTATGTTTTTCAGCCCTTGAACCAAAAGCTTATGAATTTAAAAAAATACTTACTGATCTTTTAGGGTCCTACAGCCTCAATTTATCCTCTGAGGGTTTAAACTTTTTAGAACAGCTTAGCCAAGGAAATTTAATTTATGCTAATAATGCTCTAAAAAAATTAGAATTAATATATGAGAATAATGCCATTGATGAAAAAGATTTGTTGTCATGCTTAACTGACAACTCAAAATATGATGGTTTCAATCTTATTAATTCATGTTTTTCTGGAAACTTAAGCCAAACAAAAAAAATTATTAATTTTCTCAAAGAACAAAATACTGACCCCATACTTATTAATGGTCTTCTTTCATGGTTTTTTTCCCCCCTATTTAAGCTAAAAACAAACAAGCTTCCTTTAACAAGTGATTTACTTATAAAATTTAGAATTTTCGGTGATTCACAAAATTTAATTCGATTTGCCATAAAGCATCTTACAATAAAACAAATAGAAGCAAGCTTTAATAAGATTTGTGAAATTGACCAGATTGCAAAAGGTATAAAATACGGTGATGCTTGGAGTGAGATTGATAAATTTATTTCTGGTATTGCCTTTATAATAAGTAAAAAGAAAAATTTAAATTCATGAATATAAAAGATTACATTTTAAGTTTAGGGCAAGAAGCAAGATCTGCCTCAAGACAAATAGCATCTGCTTCAACTGTTCAAAAAAATAATTTTTTATCTTATTTGGCTGAAGAAGTTATCGGTAATAAAGATGAGATTATTAGGCACAACAAAATTGACCTAGACAATGCAAAAAAAGGGGGTCTTGATGCTGCATTTATTGACCGTCTAACGCTTAATGATAAAAATATTCAATTAATGGCTGATGGTTTAAATCAGATTGAAGCACTTAATGATCCAATCGGTGAAATTATCAACCTCAAATATAGACCCACCGGTATTCAAGTTGGTCAAATGAGGGTGCCTCTAGGAGTCATAGGCATGATATATGAATCAAGGCCTAATGTAACAATAGATGCAGCAGGTCTGGCTATAAAATCAAGTAATGCAATTATCCTTAGAGGTGGATCAGAATCCATAAACTCCAATAATTATTTATCAAGCCTTATAAAAAAATCTTTATTAAAGTCTGGTCTTCCAGAGGCATCGGTGCAAATTATTGAGCTTACTGATAGAGAAGCGGTAACAGAGTTAATTCAACTTGGCGAGTATATCGATGTAATTATCCCTAGAGGGGGGAAAAGTTTAATTAAAAAAATTACCGATGAAGCAAAAGTGCCTGTGATTAAACATCTTGACGGAAACTGCCATATTTATGTAGATAATAATGCGGACTTAGATATGGCTATCAACGTTGTTGATAATGCAAAAACCCAAAGATTAGGAACTTGTAACACCCTTGAGTCACTGGTTATTCATAAAGATATCGCTCAAGCTTTTTTATCAAAGATAGATAAAATTTTTAATGAAAAAAATATCGAAATTAGGGCCTGCCAAAAAAGTTTAAGCTTTTTATCTAATGCAAAAAAAGCATCGGATGATGATTTTGCCACTGAATACTTGGGACCAACCATATCTTGTAAGATTGTAGATACGCTTGAAGCGGGTATATCTCACATAAACCAATATTCATCAGGACATACTGAAGCAATTATTACGAATAATCATGCAAATGCGATGAGGTTTCTTCGTGAAGTTGACTCATCCAGTGTAATGATAAACGCCTCAACTCGTTTTGCTGACGGGTTTGAGTATGGGCTTGGAGCAGAAATTGGTATTTCAACCGATAAATTTCATGCTCGAGGTCCAGTAGGTCTAGAAGGTCTGACCTCATTAAAATACGTTGTATTAGGTACGGGTCAAACTCGAAAATAATGTTATCAAAAAATATTGGGCTTTATGGTGGTGCATTTGATCCAGTCCATAAAGCACACATGATCATTGCTAAAAAATGTTTAAATTTTTTTAATCTCAACCATTTAATATTTATTCCTACTGGGAAATCTGCATTTAATAAACAACTTACAGATTCAGAACATAGAATTGATATGCTAAATCGGGCGATAAAAGATAAAAATTTTTTAATCAGTAACTATGAAATTGAAAAATCAAAAAATGGAATGACTTCATACGCAATAGACACTATTAAAAGCTACTTTAATCCAGATAATCATTTGTTTTTTATTATGGGTTTTGATGCATTCAAAACCTTTAATCAGTGGAAGGATTGGAAAAACTTTTTAAACTATTGCCACTTAATTATTATTAATCGATACGACGATGGATTTAACTTCAATGAGCTTCCTAATGATATAAGAAAATTTTTAGAAAATAATGAGGTTAAGTATAAAGAAGAGCTTTTTCAAAAAAAACATAAAATATTTTGTTTAAAGATTGAAAAGATGGCCATGGAATCATCCAAAATAAAACAAAAAATTAAAAATAGAGATGATTTATCAAGTGATCTTGATCAAGAAGTAATAAGCTACATTGAAGAAAAAAATCTTTATTCCGTTTCTGGCCAATCAAAATAATCAGCAAAATTAATTGGCTCCATCTTAGATAAAATTTTTGGAATAACGCCTAAGCATGGTTCAGAAATATTCTCTCTAAGGTAATTGATATTTTCATCAACGCACAACATGTCCTCCTCGATAATATTTGCAATCCACCCTAAAATTTTATTATGTTTAGCTTTGATGGCTTCATAGGTTAAGAGAGTATGATTTAAACAGCCCAAACGAACTCCAACAACTAAAATTACAGGCACATCAATGTAGGTAATTAAATCAGACATTCTCCTCTCAACATCAATTGGAACCTCATAGCCCCCTGCACCCTCAATTAAAACAACATCAGCCTTTGATTGTATTTTCTTAATGTTGTCCTTGATCAAATCAAAATCAATAGGATGATTTTCTAAGCTAGCAACAATATGAGGGGATACGGGTTTGTCAAAAGAATAATAATTAATATCCTTATAATCAATCTCAATATTCGAATATTTTTTTAACAGAAAAACATCTTCATTTATTTTTTGATTATTTAATATTTGAACCCCAGCAGAAATTGGTTTTATTCCTACCACTTTTAAATTCTTTGATTGAAAAAAAGATAATAGACCGCAAGTAATGAATGTTTTTCCAATACCCGTATCTGTCCCAGTTATAAAATAGGTATTATTCATTTTACAAAGTTAATTGGTTTTAGATTATCAGTATTATTAGGCTTCCATGCGTGCGCATAGATCACCTCATAACTAGCTGGATAAAGATTATCTTTTTTATAGTTTGAATATTCATGAATAATTTTTTCCAAATAGCCTCTACCCTTCATACCCTTAAAGTCATCCATATTGCCACTTGTTGCTCCAATTCTTTTTAGATCTTTAAATAAATCACTGGGATGCTGGTATGTCATCACAAAGTTTTCACGATCAAGAACTGGATTTTGAAAACCTAGGTTTAAGAGCAAATCCCCAAGGTCATGCATATCGATAAAATGGCTGGTTGTTGATTTATTAAAAATTTGTTTTGAAATTTGATTAAGCTCCAATAATGTTTCTGGGCCAAAGGTGCTAAAAACAAAAAGTCCTCCTGGTTTTAGAGCGTTTAAGACTTCTCTCAAAAGTTGTTCAATATCAGAAGCCCATTGGATGGAGCTAGAACTCCATACCATATCAAAACTATTTTTTGGAAAAGGTAGTTGCTCAAAGTCTGAGCATATATACATATCCTCTTTTCTTCTTACCCATTTTAAAAAATTTTTATTTTTAGCTTGCCCTTGAAGTAACATTTTTTCCGAAAAATCTAAATTAATTATTTTTGTTTTTTTATACTCTCTCTGTAATAATTTCCCTGCGCGGCAGGTACCAGAGCCAAGATCCATGATTAGTTTTGGATCAAATTTTACAAACTGTAATCTATCTACTAAGTTATCAATAATTTGATGTTGAAGAACGGCGTATTCATCGTAAGTTTTAGCAGCCCGATCAAAAATCATTCTTTTCAAAGATTTATTTATCATAGTTGTCATTAAATTCTTGAAAAGTATTCATAAAATCATCCATATGACTTAAAAAGGGAAGATGGGCAGCCCCTTTAAAAATTTTAATTTTAGAAAATTTTAATTTTTTATTCATAAATTCTGATGCTTTTATGGTAACAAGCTTATCCTGATTTCCAGTCATTATCATTGTTGGGATATCAATGTGAGGAAGCATATATCTCAAATCATTTTGTAATAGCAAATTGAGACTTTTTTTTAATGAATCAATGTCTGGGGCTGTTTTTAAAAAAAGGGGTTTAAGTTTTTTTAAAATTGTTTTTCTGTATTCACTGCCTAGTAGTTGTAAATTCAAAAACCTTTCCATGGTTGTTTGCCAATCAGCAATCAAATCGTTTGCAAACTTATTAAAAATATTTGCCTCAACTCCGCTCTGCCAATCTCCAATCTGATTAACAAAACATGGAGTTGTAGAGACTAAAAATAATTTTTTTATTTTTTTAGGAAATTTATAAGAGTAATGTAGGGCAATTTGTCCTCCAAAAGACCAACCCATGATCGAGAAATGAGACAAATTGAGCGCATTAATCTCCACGTTAATTTGATCCATATCAATGAATTGAGTATTTTTATTTGACCCCATTCCAGGCAGATCAATTAGAAAAACTTGATGAGTTTTAGCAATTTTATTTGCTAAATCTATCCATATCTCTGACGACATGGCCCAGCCATGGATCAAAACGATTGGTTCGCCTTTGCCTAAAACCTTATATAGCATGGGAATTCATCAATGAATTAAGTGCTTGAGTTAAACCTAAGACATCTTTTAAACTATGTAAAGCGCTGAGCGAGATACGAAGCCTAGAAGTATTTTTTTCAACCGTAGGTGGCCTAATTGAAGATACATAATAGCCCATGCGCATTAATTTTTTTGATATAGACAAAACCTTCTTTTCATCTTTTAATATAATCGGTTGAATTGGTGTAATTGAATTGCCTAATAATTCCTTTTTATCAATTTGCTCCCTAAAAGTTTTTATTAATTTATTTAAGTGAGTTCTTAGTATTTGCTTATTTTTAATTATTTCCAACGATGTTAATGCGGCAAGCGATATGCTTGGATTTTGAGCAGTTGTATAGATATAGGGCTTGGCTTTTTGCATCATATAGTCACCGATTATTTTTTTTGAACATAATACTGACCCAGATAACCCCATCGATTTGCCAAAAGTTAAAAGATAAATGATTCGATCAAAATCTTTTTTTTCAATACCTTTAAAATGGCTTAAGATGCCTTGGCCATTTTTACCCAAAACACCGTAACCATGTGCATCATCAATGTACAAATAGGCATCATATTTCTTGCATAACCTCACAAGCGCAGGTACATCAGCCACATCTCCATCCATACTAAAAACACCATCAGTCACAATCCATTTCTTCTTTGCATGACTTTGTTTTAACTGAATCTCCAAAGATTTCATATCAAGGTGTGCATACCTATAAAAGCGTGCGCCACTTGCAAGTACGCCCTGATTAAGTGATGCATGATTCAGCTTATCAATAAAAACGGCATCTGATTTTGCAATCATGGTGGTAAAAAATGCCAAATTGGCCATATATCCGGAGCTAAATAATAGCCCTTGATCCATACCAATTAAGCGTGCAATTTTTTTTTCAAGCTCAGTTTGTTTTTTTATATGGCCTGAAATAAGATGAGATGCGCCCGCACCGCAACCAAAACGCTTGATACCTTCAACCATTGTTTTTTTTACAGATGCATCCTGAGACAGACCCAGATAATCATTGGATGAGAAATTAATGTACCATTTACCCTTAATTGAGATCTTCTGTTTTTTTACATGCTCAATATCATGTCTGGACCTCAAGAGATTTTGATCTCGAAGGGATTCAAGTTCTCTATTAAGGTCTTCATAAAGCATGTTAATTGGATTTGATGCCGAGTCGTTTAAAAAGAGATTGATCTTTTTCTGTGTCCGGGTTACCTGTAGTTAAAAGTTCCTCGCCATAAAAGATAGAGTTTGCACCAGCGAAAAAAGCAAGGGACTGAATACCATCATCCATAGACTCCCTGCCAGCAGAAAGTCTCACAAAACTTTGTGGCATCGTTATACGTGCAATTGCGATGGTTCTCACAAATTCAAAATGATCGAGTTCCTCAGTGCCCATTAGGGGTGTACCCTCAACCTGAGTTAAAAGGTTAATGGGTACACTTTCTGGGGGATGTTCCATGTTTGCTAATTGATGAATGAGCCCTACTCGACCGCCACGGCTCTCACCCATACCTACAATGCCACCGCAACATACATTAATATCTGCAGCTCTCACACGATCTAAAGTGTCTAGCCTGTCTTTATATGTTCTCGTAGAGATAACATCACCATAATATTCTGGAGACGTATCAAGATTATGATTGTAATAATCTAGTCCGGCCTCTTTTAATTCCTCAGCTTGACCCTCTTTTAGCATACCGAGCGTAGCACATGCCTCCAGACCAAGTGCTTTGACCTCCCTAACCATTTCTTTGACTAAATCCAAGTCCTTTTGTTTTGGCCCTCTCCATGCAGCACCCATGCAAAAACGTGTAGCACCAGCCGCTTTTGCGGACTGAGCAGACTTGATTACCTCATCAATGTTTAATAGAGGTGTATTTTCAACTTCTGTGGTGTAACGTGCAGATTGAGGGCAGTAGCCACAATCCTCAGAACAGCCACCAGTTTTAATAGACAACAAAGTGCTTAGTTGAACAGTATTGGCATCAAAGTTTTGCCTATGGATTGTATGAGCCTGAAACAGGAGGTCATTAAAGGGTAAATCAAATAATTTCTCAATTGCCTGTTTAGACCATCGCTCTTTTACATTAGACTGATGAAATGATTGATAAAATTCAACATTTTTTACCTGGTCCTGATTTTTTTTTGATGGCATAGTTAATTTAACCTATTGATTTTTAATATTAAACTATATTGTAAATTAATTTTTACATTATTTGTTAACAATTGTATAAAATTTAATCAAATGTTTAATATAGTTTTATTTGAACCCGAAATTCCTCCTAATACAGGCAATATCATTCGTCTTTGCGTTAATGCTGGGTCGTACCTTCATATTATAAAACCCATGGCATTTAGCCTGGATGAAAAAGCAGTCAAACGCTCTGGCATGGACTACAGAGCTGTTGCTCAAGTTAAAACCTATGAATGCTATGAAGAGTTTTTAAAATTATCTAAGCCTGCGCGTATTTTTGCAGTAACAACGAAAGCCAAGACTTTGTACCATCAGCAAACTTTTATGAAAGGAGACTTTTTTGTATTTGGCCCTGAAACTCGTGGGCTACCGAAAGAAATACTTGAGCGCAAGGATAATGAATCATTAATTCGTGTTCCGATGGTTAAAAATAATCGAAGCATCAACCTTGCTAATACGGTCAGCATTATTCTATATGAGGCATGGCGACAAATAAATTTTGAAAATGGCCAGTAACTAATGTTCTTGTTTAAGGCTCCTCCCTAACAAGTCAAGCACTGCATCTTTCGCAGATTTACCATTATGAATAACATTAAAAACCTCACGCGTAATGGGCATATCAACCTTGAGGACTTCGCTTCGTTTATTGACTTCGGTTGCCGTATTTACACCCTCAGCCACATGGCCCAATCCCTTTAAAATATTTTCTAAAGACTGGCCTTTAGCAAGCCTAATTCCTACCTCTCGATTTCGAGAGTATTCTCCAGTGCAAGTTAAAACTAAGTCGCCAGCTCCAGCAAGACCGCCAAAAGTTTCTGTTTTCCCCCCTAGAGCAACTCCAAACCTAGTAATCTCGGCTAAGCCACGGGTAATTAGGGCAGCGCGAGCATTATTGCCAAAACCCATACCGTCGGAGATACCAGATGCAATTGCAATCACATTCTTTAATGCCCCCCCTACCGACACACCCACAATATCTTGGCTCATATAAACACGCATATTTCCATGATGAAACAAATTAGCCACAAGTGAGGATAGTTTTTCATCAGTTGCGGCACATGTCACAGCTGTAGGTAATTCCCTTACAAGTTCAGCAGCAAAGCTGGGGCCTGATAGAACTCCGTATGAATAAGAGGAACCTAACTCATCTCTTGCCACTTCATGGGGTAATTTTGAGCTATCCATCTCCAAGCCTTTGTTTGCCCATATTATGGGGGTACGTGTAATTTCTTTTAAAGATTTAAGAATGGTTCTAAAACCAGACGTGGGAACAACCGAAATAATAAGATCAGATCCCTTAACAGCTTGTTCTAAATTAGACTCTAAAACTAATTGATCTGGAAATTTAAAATCACCTAAATACAAAGGATTTGATCGAGCTTTTGCCATTCCAGAGATATGACCATTGTTCCTAGCCCATAGTGTAACTGGATATTTAATGGCTAAATGCATGGCAAGAGCTGAACCCCACGCACCTGCTCCAAGAACAGTCAACTTCATAATTTAAAGGCCCCAAACATCCTCAGCACGGATGTAACCTTCAATATTTTGAGACAATGTCTTAACCTGAATCCATCCGTTCGTTGGAAAAGGGCTAAGAAGTTTGAGTGTGATATCTTTTTCTATTTTTGCCAAATGAACACTTTCAGTTGTTGGTTTATAGAAAAGATTAACATTATCATTAAGGGTCATCACATTTCGATCTTTAGAGGTGTCAGCACTTTGAATCCAACTGATTTTTCCTAAATGATCTTTAACTTTAATCCAATCCTTAAGGCGAACCATCACTTGTAATGGATAGCCTTCCGTAATAATAAATTCTTTATCTGTCGATGAGGAAGGACCTTCATAAAGGAAAGCCTTTTTTGCTTTTATTGAGACAAAATCAGCCGACAATGCCGGCTGAATTAACATAAAAAATGTTACAAAACATAAGAAAAAAAATTTCATTCTTATTTTTGAGCGGCTTGTTGTTGTTTTTGTTGAACATACAAGTTCTCAAAATTGATCGGATTTAAAAGAACCGTTGTAAAGCCTGCTTTTGTGATCAAATCTGAGATAGCTTCTCTCGCATAAGGAAAGAGGATATTAGGGCATGTAATTGCAAGAATTGGTTCTAAATTCTCTTCAGGAACATTTCTTACAGCGAAAATACCAGCCTGCGTCACATCAATAAGGAATGCTGTTTTATCGTTAATTTTAGATGTTACGGTGACCTGTAGAGCAACTTCAAAAAAACCATCAGGCAAAGGTTGAGCATTATTATTGAGCTCTACACTGACTTGCGGTGCTTCACGACTCGTAAAAATTTCTGGAGAATTAGGAACCTCAACTGAAACATCTTTAAGGTAAAGTTTTTCTATGCCAAAACCAGGGCCTTGTTGCTGTGCCTCTGGGGAAGAACTTTTTTTAGACGCACCATTTTTTGTAGTTTTTGCTGTTTTTGTTTTCTTATCTTGAGCCATTATTTATCCATAATTTTCTAAAACCGCTATTTTATATGTTTATGAAGCAAGTATGAACCAAAATTAGTAATTATTTAGTGGATAAAATTTTATCAAGCTCACCTGAGTTGTCAGCCTTGCGAAGATCATCAAATCCACCAATGTAGTGATCCTCAATAAAAATTTGTGGTACGGTTCTTTTTCCAGTCAACTCAATCATCTTTTCTAAAATCATGGGGTCTTGATCAATAAATATCTTTTCATGAATATCATAGCCTTTGTTCTTAAGCAGACGTTCAGCATTCATGCAGTATGGGCAGTAATTGCTGGTATACATTTTAATTTTCATATTTTTTTCTCTGAAGCCAATGGTAATTGGCCTTTAATCCACTGATCTAATCCACCCTCGATACTATACACTTTTTCCATGCCTATCTTTTGAAACAAACTCAGTGCTTTTTCAGACCTGATCCCTTTTTGACAATAAAGAATAAGGTGCTTATTGGAATACTTTTTTAAAGTTTCAACACTCTTTTCAATCGATTCATAGGGGATATTTTGCGCATTAGCTATATGGCCAGAGGTAAAATCATCTTCAGACCTAAGATCAATCAATGCACAAGGATTGCGGTTCATCATTAATATGGCATCTTTGATAGAGAGGGATTTTTCGTCTGCTGAAAAAATTCTAGGAAAAAACAAAAGAAATCCCGATAGAGCAATAATCAGTAATAAAAAAATATTTTCAAGTAAAAAATCAAGCATAAAAAACCTTTAATTTTTAATTAACAACATATATTTAAGAAAGACGCATTATAATTGAACATGAAATTAAAAAAAATATCCCGAAATGAACAAAACACCTGTCGCTTTAATTATTTTTGATGGTTTTGGCCATAATGACTCCAATGAACACAATGCAATTGCTCAAGCAAAAATGCCTAATTGGGATGCACTTAAAAACAATTATCCCAACACCTTGATTAATGCATCAGAATCTTTTGTTGGTCTTCCAAAAGGTCAAATGGGAAACTCAGAAGTCGGTCATTTAAACATTGGTTCTGGAAGAGTGATTCATCAAGATTTGGAGAGAATTAATTTAAGTATTGAAAATGGTTCTTTTTTTAACAATCAATTATTGGTTGATGCCATTGAAAAAACAATGAGTGAAGACAAGTCATTGCATATTTTTGGGCTTCTTTCAGATGGTGGCGTGCATAGCCATATCGGTCACTTTGATGCGTTATTAAAATATCTGGCATCTAAAAATCTTAAAAAGGTATTTATTCACGCCTTCCTTGATGGTCGAGATACACCTCCTAAAAGCGCCGAGAAATATTTAAAACATATTGAAAGTACATGTAAACAATTTGGTTGTGGTGAGGTTGCATCAATATCAGGAAGATTTTACTCGATGGATCGTGATAAAAGATGGGATCGCACCCAACAAGCCTATGAGTTATTAACTGAAGGTGTTGCGGAATTTAGCTCAAATACGTCCCTTGATGCATTAAATATGGCCTATGATCGAGGTGAAAATGATGAGTTTGTTAAGCCCACAAAAATTAATACGAAACAAAATTCTTTATTAGCTGATGGTGATACGGTGGTTTTCATTAATTTTAGATCAGATCGTGCTCGTCAAATTAGCGATGCGTTATTAAATGATGATTTTGAAGGATTTCATAGAAATAAAATTATAAGAAATCTAAATTATCTGACCCTCACTTTGTATGATCAAAAACAAAAAAAGGCAAAGCCATTATTTCTCCCTATTGAAGTCAAAAATAGTCTAGGTGAGATAATGGAAAAAACAGGCAGGACCCAACTTAGAATTGCTGAAACAGAAAAATATCCTCACGTGACATTCTTCTTCAACGGGGGTGATGAGAAGGTATTTGATGGTGAAGATCGAATTCTTATACCATCACCAAAAGTAAGTACCTATGATTTAAAGCCTGAAATGAGTGCTTTTGAATTAACTGAAAAATTAATTGAAGCGATAGAGTCAAAAAAATATGACCTTATCATCTGTAATTTTGCCAACGGTGATATGGTAGGGCATACCGGAGATCTTAATGCAGCAATAAAAGCCGTTGAAGCCCTTGATCAATGTATAGGTAAAATTGCAGATGCCATCAAAAAGGTTGATGGGCATATGATTGTTACCGCTGATCATGGAAATGCTGAGCAAATGATGGATAACATCAATAACCAAACCCATACTCAACATACGACTAACCTAGTTCCTTTTTTATACATGGGCCGAAATGCAAGTCTAAAAAAAGAAGGTAAATTATCTGACATAGCGCCCTCAATCCTTACCATCATGAATGAATCGATCCCAAATGAGATGACTGGGGAGAACCTTATTACTTTCAATGATTAACCCTGAGTTTAAGAAATTGAAAAGCGTTTTACTATTATCAATTTTATGTATCTTTTTTAATTACCATGCTTATGCTGGAGGAGCCATAGCTGACAATCAGGATGATTTAGAAGAGATACAAAAAAAAATAGATATTCTCGATAATGAAATCAAAAAAAATATCAAAACAAAGGAAGGTCTTTCATCCGAGTTAAAGAGAGAAGAAAAAAAAATCAGCAAATCAAAAAAAGAAATCTATAAAATAAATAGACAATCCAAAAAAAATCAAAAAAAACTCAAAGAGCTTGAACAAGAATTAAAAGAACTCAATGAAGAAATTACTGACAGAAGAGCTAATCTCACAGATCACTATTACCAAATTTATACCCGTGGAAAACCAGGATTTATTCAGATGATGATAGAAGGTGATAGTCCACATCAAATTTCAAGAGAGATGAATTACTTGAGTTACCTTGCAGTAGAACAAAATAATAATATTTTAAAAATTAAAGAAAAATATCAGGCTATTGATACAAATAAACAGGAAACATCAAAAACCATTGAAAAAATAAATGCTTTAAAAAAGAAACAAGAGAAAAAAAAGAGATTGCTCGAAAAACAAAAAAAAGAAAAAGATAAAGTCCTTAAAAAAATTGCCTCAACAATTAAAAGCCAAAAAAAAGAAAAAGATAAACTTATTGAGGATGAAAAAAAGCTTACTTCCTTAATCGAAAAACTAATCGAAAAATCAAAAATTCAGGCCCAGAAAAAAACAAAAAAAGAATCGATTCAGGCTGATAGTAAATACCTACCCGACAGTTCGCTTGATGATGTTAACTTCAAAAAACTTAAGAAGAAGCTAAGGCTCCCTGTGAAAGGAAAAATTATTCATAAGTATGGAAAAAAACGTCCTGACACAGGTATTAAATGGAAGGGGCTGTTTATTAAAGCCAATGAGGGTGACGAGGTGTATGCTGTTGCTAAAGGTAAGGTTGTCTTTGCTGATTGGCTGAGAGGTTTCGGAAATCTAATTATCCTAGATCACGGTGATGGCTACATGAGCCTTTATGGAAACAACGAGTCTATCATCGTCCAACAAGGCCTAATTGTCAAAGGTGGTGATGTCATTGCAACCGTGGGTAATAGTGGTGGGAATAGTTCAAATGGACTCTACTATGAATTAAGAAAAAATAGTAAGCCATTCAACCCCCTTGCATGGACCAAGCTTTAAACTACTAGTCACCTATAAAGTGTAAGGCAATCTTTCGACTAAAATCGTGATATCGATGCTCAAACACAAAGAGGCCCTGCCATGTGCCGAGTTTAATTTGGCCCTGTTGAATAGGAACTGAAAGCTGGGTTTGAGTCAGAGCCGTTCTAATATGAGCAGGCATGTCATCCTGGCCTTCCGTGGTATGAATAAAGTGAGGGTCCCCATCCACAACAAGTCTTGAAAAAAAATTCTCCATATCAATTAATACATCAGGATCATAATTTTCATTGACCATCAGGCTCGCAGAGGTATGTAGGATATTCATAGTCAGCAGTCCATTCAAGAGACTTTCATTTTGAATCCAACTTTTTACCTCCGGGGTGATGTCATATAAGCCTCGACCTTTTGTTTTTTTTGATATTTCGCTAAACAACTGCCTCATAACTCAATCCTCGTTTGCATAACGTTGTTCTAACCATGGATCTGCATCATTATGGTAGCCCCTAACCTCCCAAAAACCAGGGCGATCATCCTTATGAATTTCGATGGCTTTAATCCATTTAGCACTTTTCCATGCATAACGTTTGGGCACAACAATTCTGGCTGGCCCACCATGCTCCTTTGCTAAGGATTTTCCATCCAATTGGAATGCTAATAAAACATCATGGTCCAAAAGACACTTAACAGGTAAGTTGGTTGTATAGCCATCATAGCTATGAAATGTTACATAATGATTTAAATCAATAATACCGACGCTGTTAAATAAATCACTTAGGCGAACACCTCCCCAATTAACATCAAATTTACTCCAGTGTGTTACGCAATGAAAATCTGATACATCGACTACAAATGGTAATTGTTTTAAATCTTCGAAATTAAAACTGCGTTCATTTTCAACCTCACCATAAATATGAAGCGACCAATTCTCAAAAGTAACATCAGGTAAAATACCTAAATCTAATACAGGAAATTTTTCTGTTAGGGTTTGACCTGAAGGCAGTCGATTATAACCATCCGGAGTGCTTTTATTCAGCCCTCTTTTTGCAATTTTTATTTTTTCTTCAATGTTTTTTTTGTTCACGCCAACCCTGATATATATCTAAAAATAATAAAAAAACTCCAAAAGAGATTGCAGCATCAGCAACATTAAATGCAGGCCAATAATATTGCTGATAATGAAAGTAAATAAAATCTATCACATAACCAAAGAGAACACGGTCGACTAAATTTCCGAATGCCCCCGCAAGAATAAACATGAGTGCAAAGCTAACGATTCTATTTGATAAATTTTTTTTGATTAGGTAGGGTAAGATACATACAGCAACAACAGATACTAAGATTAAAAAATACCTCTGCCAACCCCCAGCATCATGTAAAAAACTAAATGCTGCTCCCTCATTTTGAAGATAAATAATTTTTAAGAAAGGAAAGATCTGATAAGACGCGTAAAGGTCAAAGTTTTGAACAATCAAAAATTTTGTAATCTGATCTAGAACAATGATCAAAATAATATACGGTAAAAACCTAAGCATAAGATCTTGCTTCACCGTTACCGTATAAGTTATCTTCGCATCTTGAACATATCGTTGGATGTTCTTTGCTAACACCCACGGAACCGGAATAATGCCAGCATCGATCACACTTTTGATCTGATGAAGGCTGAACTGTAATTACGGTCTCATTAGCCTCTTCAATCTCAACACTTGAGGTGATGAAAATAAACTTAAGGTCATCTTTCATAGCTAATACTTTATTAAAATCTTCTTTAATCAACTTAAGATGAATTCGTGCCTGAAGTGAGGAGCCAATTTTTCCAGCCTCTCTTTGTTCTTCAATTTTCTTATTTACTTGTGCCCTCAAATCTAATAGGTAAGACCATACTTTTAATTGATGATCTGAAAGATGATGATTAGGGATTTCATACCAATAATCCTCGAATACACAAGACTTAGCTTTTTTATTAATGGTCTCCCAAAGTTCGTGTGCGGTAAAACTTAATATCGGAGCCAAAAGCCTAATCAAACTTTGGCTAATATGATACAAAGCATTTTGAGCAGAGCGTCTGGATTGACCAGCTTCAGCCGTTGTATAGAGACGATCTTTTAATATGTCTAGATAAAAACCTCCAAGATACTCTGAGCAATAACTAACCAGTTTCTGAATAGCAAGATAGAATTCAAAATGATCATAATCATGAAGAATTTCATCTTGTAATTGCTTGGCAGAAAAGAGTGCAAATCGATCAATTTCGATTAAATCTTGAGTCTCTATTTTCATAGACTCATAATCAAAATCATCAAGATTTGCACATAAAAATCTGAGCGTATTTCTAATCCTTCTATAGCCATCAGCAACACGTTTAATAATTTCATCTGAAATATTAAGCTCACCTGAATAGTCGGTAGATGCGACCCAAAGTCTCAATATATCAGCACCATATTGATCCATGATTTTTTGAGGTGAAATAACATTGCCTTTAGATTTGCTCATTTTGTAGCCTTGACCATCTACAACAAATCCATGGGTAAGTAATGCCTTGTAGGGAGCTTTACCATTCATTGCGCAGCTCGTAAGTAAACTCGACTGAAACCATCCACGATGTTGATCCGAGCCCTCAAGGTAAAGATCAGCAGGAGACTCAAGAGCATCTCGACGTTTAATTACGGACTCATGAGTCGTGCCAGAATCAAACCATACATCCAAAGTATCTGAGGCCTTAATGTATTTTTCTGAATCTACGCCTAAAAATTCGGTTACATCTAATTCAAACCATGCATCCATGCCATCTTTTTCAATTTTGTTTGCAATAATTTCAAAAAACTTGGTTGACTCAGGATGGGGTTTTTCGGTCTCTTTATCAATAAAGATTGTTATAGGAACCCCCCAGTTTCTTTGCCTTGAGACACACCAGTCAGGTCTATTCTTAATCATCGACTCCAGCCGAGTTCGTCCCCAACTGGGATAAAAATGTGTCTCTTCCACCGCCTTATTTGCTAAATCTCTTAGAGACTTTTTATCTTGATTCTGATTTTGCATACCAATAAACCACTGTTGTGTTGCTCTGAAAATAATAGGTGTTTTATGTCGCCAACAGTGGGGGTAGCTATGTTTAAATGCTTGTTGGAAAAGTAAGGACCCTTGCTTATCCAGTAGATCAATAATCAATTGATTTGCCTTCCAAACAGTTTCCCCCTCAACAAAGGGAGTACTTTTTTTAAAGACTCCCCTGCCATCGACAGGGTTATCAATAGGCAGGTTATATTTTACTCCGACTAAATAATCATCAAGACCATGCGCGGGGGCGGTATGGACAAGGCCCGAACCTGTCTCGGTTGTCACGTGATCGCCACATACAATAGGAACGTTTTTATTTAAAAAGGGATGTATGAAATATAAATGCTCTAATTCCAAGCCTTTAATTAGAAAAAGCTCCTTGAAGGCAACATCGTATTTTTCAAAAACGGTTTTTGCCAAATCTTTTGCAACGATGAAAACTTTATCTCTAGCCTGGTAAAAACCATAATCTAATTCTGGATTGACGCAAATCGCTTCATTGGCAGGAAGTGTCCAGGGTGTTGTGGTCCATATTACCGCAAAGATTTTATGTTTAGAAAAAGTATCTTTTAATGGATGATCATCTGTTAATTGCGCTGCCTCAAAGGCTACATCAATGGCGGAGGAAGTTTTATCCTCGTACTCAACTTCTGCTTCAGCTAGTGCTGAACCGCAATCAGAGCACCAATGAACTGGTTTGCTGCCCTGATACAAAAAACCATTTTCAAAAATTTTACCCAGTGATCGAACAATATCAGCCTCTATTGCTCTATCTAAAGTAAGGTATGGATTGTCCCAGTCCCCTAAAACACCCAGTCTTTGAAAGTCATTTTTTTGTCTCTTGACCTGCTCTAGGGCATAAGCTCGACATAAGTCTCTAAATTTTTTTGGCTCTAGATTTTTACCATGCATTTTTTCAATGACAAGCTCAATCGGCAGTCCATGACAATCCCAACCAGGAATATAAGATGCATCAAAACCGGAAAGTGTTTTAGATTTAATAATAAAATCTTTTAAGATTTTATTGACTGCATGGCCAATGTGAATATCGCCATTGGCATAAGGGGGTCCATCATGTAATGTAAATTTCTTTTGATTCTTTCTAGAAGCTCTGATTGATTGATAGATATTTTTTTTGTTCCAATCATTTAGCCAACCAGGCTCTCTTTTGGCCAAATCCCCCCTCATAGGAAAACTTGTATCTGGTAAATTTAACTTATATTTCTTGTCACTCATGCTTGAAAAAACTTTCTGCCTTATCTACATCCAAAATAATTTGTTGCCTTAACTCATCTATTGTCTTAAATTTTTTTTCATCTCTAATTTTTTGTAAGAATGTGACATGAACGTGCTTGCCGTAAATATCTTTTGAAAAATTAAAAATATGGACTTCTAAGTTAAGCTTTTCTGCTCCTCCAATGGTGGGCCTTGTTCCTAAATTAGCAATGCCATTAAAATTGTCTAATTTTACAGCAAAGACTCCTCTTAATGGGGGCCTCTCATGAAACATATGAATATTTGCTGTGGGAAACCCAATCTCTCGCCCACGCTTATCTCCGTGAGTCACTTTACCGGAGATTACAAAAGGTCGTCCAAGCAGCGCTTGAACCTCATTAAAATTTGCCTTAGAAAGAGCCTCTCTCACCCGCGTACTTGATACTCTGGAATTTCCTAATTGAATTTCGGTGGCAACTTTTACCTTAATTCCAGCTTCTATGAAATCATTTAATGAGCCCACTCTATTTTTACCAAACCTAAAATCCTCACCCAAAACAAGTAACTTAACGTGTAAATTTTCTTTTATAATTTTCAAAAAATCACCGGCCGTTAAATTTGCAAATAATTCATCAAAGCGAATGACATGGACATGATCAATACCTTTGCTCTCAAAGAATTCTAATTTCTCTCTCAGGCTGATGATTCTTGATGGGGCTTCATTTGGTTGGAAAAATTCTCTAGGGTGAGGCTCAAAAGTCATTACCGCAGATTGCATGCCCTTATCTTTCGATAATTCGATCACCTGATTTATTAAAGATTGATGACCCAAATGAATACCATCATAGTTACCTATGGTCATAACGCATGGATTTTTTTGACTTTCAAAATGACGAAAAACTTCCATTGTCTAATGATGGCTTTCTTTAAATAAAGCTTTTAGATTAATACCAAAAATTTTTAAAGAGGCAAAATAAATAATTGCTCCAAGGGTTATTAATATAAAAAGATTTTGTATTTTTTGTAAAAAAGAATATGTAGTCCAAAGCCCAATGTCACCTCGATAAAAAATTAAGAATATAGCTAAAAGAATTACGGCGCCTAAAATTTTCAACAAAAAAACAGCCCAGCCTGAATCTAATTGAAAAAGTTTTTGCTTTTGAAGGTAAAAGTAAAGTAAACCTGCATTAATACATGCCCCTAAACCAATGGCAAGTGCCAATCCTGCATGTTTAAGAAAACCAATAAAAACTAAATTCATGAATTGGGTGCACAGCAGAGTAAAAAGTGCAATTTTTACAGGTGTCTTAATATTTTGTTGGGCGTAAAAGGCAGGTGCAAGAACTTTAACAAGAATTAAACCGATCAGGCCAACACTATAGGCCATGACTGCATAGTGAGTCATGGTTACATCATGCGCTGTAAAGGCGCCATAATAAAATAATGTTGAAATCAACGGGACCGACAATATAAAAAGAGCCACTGCGGCAGGAGCGGCAAAGATAATTGCCAGCCTTAATCCCCAATTAAGCAACTTTGAGTATTCATGAACATTGCTTCCAGAAAAGCTTTTTGAAAGGTTGGGCAGTAATATTGTACTCAAAGCAACGCCTAACACCCCCACAGGAAATTCCATCAGCCTATCAGCATAATAGAGCCAAGAAACGCTTCCAGAGGCCAAAAAAGATGCAAAAATAGTATTTATAAGAAGTGATATCTGTGTAATGGATACGCCAATGACTGCTGGGCCCATTAACTTTAAAATCCTCCAAATGCCTTCATCCTTAAAATCAATGTTTACATTAGGAATGAAACCAATTTTCTTTAAAAAGGGTACCTGAAAAAAAAGTTGTAATACGCCACCTAAAAATACTGCCCATGCGAGGACATAGACTGGTTGATCAAAATGGTGGGAAAAAAATATGGCGCCAATAATAAATGATACATTGAGCCATACGGGGGTGAATGCTGGCACAAAAAACTTACCGTAAGTATTAAGAACACCTCCGGCAAAAGACACTAAAGAGATAAAAATAATGTAAGGAAAGGTAATTCGCAACAAATCAACGGTTAATTCAAATTTAGTGGGATTATCAATAAACCCTGGTGCGCTGACATAGATGATCCATGGCGCTGCAAAGACGCCTAAAACAGTTATAAGGATCAAAAATAATCCAAGTAGTGTGGCTACCTTACTAACTAATATTGAAACATCACGCTCACTTCTTTGGGTTTTATATTCGCTTAGAATCGGAATAAATGCTTGAGTAAACGCACCTTCAGCAGAAATTCTTCTCAATAGATTGGGTATTTTAAATGCAACAAAAAAAGCATCTGTTGCAAAACCAGCCCCAAAGATTCTAGCAATAATACTATCCCTCAAAAAACCAAGAATTCTTGAGACAAACGTCATGCTGCCTACGCCAAAAAGTGTTTTAAATAGCTTCATTTAGTAGAAATTCTATCATGCTAACTTATCTAATTAATTTCTTGATTCAACCAAATAGATGGACTTATGACTTGAATTAAAGTCAGGAAATCGATAGAATACGTGGTTCAAAATTTTAAGGAAGTTTACACATGGCAAATACAGCACAAACAAGAAAACGTGCTAGACAGAACGATGCAAGAAGAGCTCATAATGCAAGCCTGAAGTCTGCTTTTAGAACAGCAATTAAAAAAATTGCCAAAGCTATTCAAGGTGGTGACAAGAAAGCGGCTCAAGAAACATTCAATCAAAACGTTTCTATAATTGATCGTATTGCAGATAAAAAGATTGTGCACAAGAACAAAGCTGCACGTCATAAATCTAGACTTAATACAGCTATTAAAGCCTTATAATTCTAATGCTCCCAAGTTTAACTTAGGAGCATTTCTTTAGTTTTAAACGCCAACTCCTTAATTTTTTCAGGGTCATCGCCTAAAACGGTAAAATGCCCCATTTTTCTCCCCATTCTAGGTTCTTTTTTTCCGTAGAGATGTAACTTAATCGATTCATCCTTAATATTATTGAATGCAGGATTAATTTGGGTGTTCCCTCTAAACCAAACATCGCCTAGAAGATTGATCATTCTAGAATTATGAATTAATTTAGGCTGCTCAAGTTTCATCCCAGTCAAAGTCCTTACCTGAAGATCGAATTGACTATAATCGCAAGCATCAATAGAAAAATGGCCTGAATTGTGAGGTCTTGGGGCAATTTCATTTACATACGTATGATTTTGACATATAAAAAATTCAACCGCCATGACACCAACATAATCAAGTGCTGATGCTAGGCGATCAGCAATCTTAAGTGCTTCATCATAAATTTCTTGATTAACTTCTGCAGGAATGATGGAGGTATCTAAAATACCATTGATATGTTGATTTTCAACAAGTGGATAAAACACCTTTTCGTTATTGTTAGATCTTGCTAACACCACTGAAACCTCAGTATCTAAATTTATTTTTTTTTCTAGAACACAAGGGGCATTTTTAAATTTCGTAAAAGCTTTTTTAAGTTCTTCCTCATTATTAACGTGTATCTGGCCTTTTCCATCGTAACCAAACTGAGCAATCTTTAAAATGGCTGGGAATATTGATAATTCAACCTTTTGAAGGTCATCCAAACTGGAAATAATTATAAAATCACCTACAGGAAAATTATTGTCTTTCAAAAAAGACTTTTCCAAGATTCGATTTTGAACAATTGAAACAGCTTTTGAACTAGGGCGTACTGTAAGATCTTTTTCTAGAAACTGCAGTGTGTGAGCAGGAATATTTTCAAACTCAGTCGAGACATAGTCACAAGAATCGATAATTTGCCTTAACGCTTGTTCATCATCATAGGTGGCACAAAGATGGTTATCTGCAATTTGTCCAGCTGGGCTATTAGGGTCCGGGTCGAGAACTAAAACTTTATAACCTAATTTTTGGGCAGACATGACAAAAAAACGGCCTAATTGACCGCCGCCAAGCATTGCTAGGGTGTTGGATAAATTTTCCTTAGTCACTTAAGTTATTTTTCCAACTTCATTTGAAGAACATTTGACTCTTGTTGCTGACGAAATTCATCTAATTTTTTTTGAATACTAGCGTCATGTAGCGCTAAGATAGATGCGGCAAATAATCCAGCATTGGCAGCGCCAGCCTCGCCAATGGCAAATGTTCCAACGGGTATGCCTTTAGGCATTTGTACAATTGATAATAATGAATCTTGTCCAGCAAGATGTTTTGTTGGTACGGGAACGCCCAATACTGGTAACGTTGTTTTTGAGGCAACCATACCAGGCAAGTGCGCAGAACCTCCAGCACCAGCAATGATCACTTCAAACCCGTTTTTTTTGGCATTAGATGCAAATTCAAACATTAAATCCGGAGTTCGATGTGCAGAAACAACCTTGGATTCATAGTTAATACCAAAATCATCTAAAATATTTGCAGCCTTTTCCATGATTGGCCAGTCACTATTTGAACCCATAATGATGGCAACCTTAGGTTTGTTGTTTGACATCTATTTTCCTTTTTTTAAAACTACTAAATTATTTCTATGAATCACACTTGATTCATTAACATACCCCAAGAGAGATTCCATTTTATCACTTGGCTGGCCTAAAACTTTACCTACCTCAGATGAAGAATAATTAATCAATCCTTTTGCAACCTCTTGGCCCGAAGAGCTAATACATTGAACTAAATCCCCACGATCAAACTTTCCTTTTACATCAGTAATGCCAACAGAAAGAAGGCTTTTACCTGAATTGACAATAGCATTTGTAGCCCCATCATCAATTATGAGTGTTCCTTTTGATTTTAACTGTCCAGCTAGCCATTTTTTTCTAGCATCTAATTGACGTTCTTCGCTTTGAATAAAAGTCCCTGAAACTGAATCATTTAATAAATTTGAAAAAACTTTTCTATTTTTTCCATTTGCAATAATGGTGTGAGTTCCGCTTAAGGAGGCTCTGCGAGCAGCTAATATTTTTGTATACATGCCCCCTCTTCCAACCGATGATGTCGTCGCCTTGGCAACCTCATCTAATATTTTGTCATTTACGCTGATGTGTGAAAGAAGTGTTACATTACTATTTTTTCTTGGGTCATCAGAATAAAGACCATCTTGATCAGTAAGAAGTATCAAGTAATCAGCCTCTAAAAGATTAGCTGTCAGTGCTGCTAGATTATCATTGTCACCAAACTTAATCTCCTCATTAGAAACCGTATCATTTTCATTAATAATTGGAATTACATTCTTTTCTAATAAATTATTTAGGGTGGAGCGAGCATTTAAATAACGCTTTCGATCACTCAAATCATCATGAGTAAGGAGAACTTGGGCACATATCATTGAAACCTTAGAGAACTCTTTTTCAAAACTTCTAATTAAATCCATTTGTCCAACTGCAGCCGCAGCTTGTAATTCTGAGAGCTCGCTTGGTCTTCTTGAAATACCGAGTTTTTTTAATCCAGCTGCGATTGCACCACTGGATACAATAACCACCTGCATTTTTTTTGCTAAAAGGGAAATATCAGCCGCAAAATTTGATAAAAAAGCTTCATCAATGCCTTTTCCATCATTGGTGATGATGCTCGATCCAAGCTTGATAATAATTTTTTTAGCTTTTGTAAAATTAAATTTATTCATCATTTTTTAAAGAATCTAGATAATGCATTATCTCGTAAATAAGCTCTTTGCAACCTTCTTTATTGAGCGCAGAAATACAAAAAATCTTATCGTCCCAATTCAGTGTCTTAATAAATTCTTTTTTTATAGACTCATAATCAGAAGCTAAATCTATTTTATTAAGGACGATCCATCGTGGTTTTCTAAAAAGGTTCTCGCGGTACCTTTGTAATTCACTAATGATCTTTTTTGCCTCATCTAAAGGGTTAATGGA
>VMBT01000539.1_pt1 | contig 23954 bp, 25 predicted proteins | sample 4404301 | NCBI WGS metagenome assembly VMBT01 (sample SAMN12238535, study PRJNA552566) | marine metagenome | isolation source: Coastal seawater | place: USA: coastal Georgia, Sapelo Island | collected 2008-08/2009-08
ATTTATGTGAAATCAAAATTATATGACAAAACAGAATTTTTTTAATTATCATCTGAAAGAAATAAAAGATTCTTCTAATTTTTTTGTTAACAAAACAAACCAAGAAACCCATTATATAATCGCAAAAAATTCGTTAGTGAAAAATATATTTTTAAATGCACCAAATAAATCTGGAAAATCTCATCTAGTCAATATTTGGATCAAAAACAACAATGCATTACTTTATAAAAGTAATCTCAGAGAAATTATTGATGTTAAACAAAACGTTGTTATTGATGATTTATATAAAAATTTAATTGAAGAGGATATTTTTCATATTATTAATCATTGTAATCAAGAAAAGTTAAAAATATTTATTACTTCCAATTTAAGTATTGATAATCAAAATTTTAAATTAAAAGACTTAAAATCAAGACTTAAGACTTTTTATCATGTTTCAATTTCTGATCCTGATGATGAAATGATTAAAATTATTTTGACCAAACTTTTAATTGAAAAGCAATTTATTATTAAAAATCCTGAAATATTCGAATTTCTTGTTAATAGAATTGAGAGATCTTATCAAAGTATTTACAATTTAGTCGATAAACTTGATAAGTTGTCATTAGAAAAAAAACGCCAATTAACAATACCATTGATTAAAGAAATACTATAAAGACCAAAAAAAATGAACGAATATAGATCTCATTACTGCTCAGAACTCAATATCTCTAATCTTGATCAAGAAGTTAAATTAAGTGGTTGGATTGATACTATAAGAGATCATGGCAACTTAATTTTTATCGATTTAAGAGATAATTATGGAATCACTCAATGTGTTGTAGATGCTCAACACAAGTTATTTAGTGAAATATCAAAATTAAGCAATGAAAGTGTAATTACAGTAAGTGGAAGTGTTGTTCAAAGATCTAATGAAACTGTTAATGATAGTATATCTACTGGTGAAATAGAAATAAAAATCAATAACTATAAACTTTTATCTAAATCAGAAGTTTTGCCATTACCAGTTAACTCAGATATTGAATATGGAGAAGAGGTAAGACTTAAAAACCGCTTTCTTGATCTGCGTAGAAATAAACTTCACAAAAACATAATATTAAGAAGTAAAATAATTTCTTCAATTAGAGACAAAATGACTTCTTCAGGTTTTACTGAATTTCAAACACCAATATTAACTTCAACATCTCCAGAGGGAGCTAGAGATTACTTGGTTCCATCTAGAATTCATCATGGTCAATTTTATGCATTACCTCAAGCTCCTCAACAATTCAAACAATTGTTAATGATGGCAGGATTTGATAAATATTTTCAAATTGCACCTTGTTTTAGAGATGAAGATAGTAGAGCAGATAGATCGCCTGGTGAATTTTATCAATTGGACTTTGAAATGAGTTTTGTTACTCAAGATGATGTATTTAATGCAATAGAACCAGTTTTGTATGAGGTTTTTGATGAAAATAAAAACTATCATACTGATGAAAAAGTAACCGTAAGTAGTTATCCATTTAAAAGAATACCTTATGAAGAAGCTCTTGAATTATATGGAACTGATAAGCCAGATTTGAGAAATCCATTATTAATAAAAGATTGTACAGATGTTTTTCATGGATCAGACTTTAAAATATTCAGTAACTTGATTGAAAAAAAATATAAAGTCAAAGGTATTGTTGTTAGTAATACAGCAGATAAACCAAGAAGTTTTTTTGATAAATTAAATAACTGGGCAAGAGAAGAGGGTGCTGCTGGACTTGGATATATTAGCTATGCTGATGATGAACATAAAGGACCTATTGCAAAAAATTTAGATAATGAAAGATTAAAACAACTTAAATTAAAAGATAATGAATCTATTTTCTTTGTTTGTGATAATCAAAAAGATGCTCAATTATTTGCTGGCAAAGTAAGAGATAAATTGTGTTTAGATTTGAATTTACTTAATAAAAATGCATTTGAATTTTGTTGGATAGTTGATTTTCCAATGTATGAAATTGATGAAAAGACCAATAAAATTGAATTTAGTCACAATCCTTTTTCTATGCCTCAAGGTGAGATGGATTCACTGCTGAATAAAGATCCATTAGATATTAAAGCTTATCAATATGATATAGTTTGTAATGGTGTAGAGTTATCTTCTGGTGCTATCCGAAACCATAGACCAGACATTATGTATAAAGCTTTTGAAATAGCAGGATACAATAAAGAAGAATTAGAAAGTAAATTTTCTGGCATGTTGAACGCAATGAAATTTGGTGCACCCCCTCATGGTGGTAGTGCGCCAGGCATTGACAGGATTGTAATGCTTCTTGCTAATGAACCTAACATTAGAGAAGTTATAGCTTTCCCTATGAATCAGCAAGCAATGGATCTGATGATGAATGCTCCAGCTCCTGTTGATAAAGAAAGATTAGAAGAATTAGGATTAAAGTTAGTAGATAAAAATTAATCCAGATCCAATAATAGCCAACACTGTTCCCATCCATGCGCCGTAAGTTGGTATTTTTTTGGTTATAATCCAGATTAATAATAATATCATTATTGGGCTTGTTGATGAGAGCGTAGCAACTATTCCTGCATCAGCTTTTTGTAAAGCTATAAGTAAAAGACTCATACCTAGTGCCATACCTAGAAAACCACTTACAATTGATTGGCCCAAAATTTTAATAGTCAAAGATGTTTTTGGTTTAAAAATTTCATAATTTAAGAAAAAAGTAAAAGCGAGAAAAATAAAAGAAATTAATGTTCTTAATGAAGCAGAGGCAATTGGATCAGCTCCCATAGATAAAATAGGTTTCATCATAATTAATCCTATTGCCTGACATAATGCTGCAAGTATACCGAAAGTTATTCCTATATAAATATTCCCTTCTACAATTTCCCATCTATGATTTTTATCTTTGCTATTCCCATAAGCAATAGCAATTACAACTCCAAAGAAAACTGTAATACAACCCATTAAATTAACAACTGACATTATTTCATTCAAAAAAATGATATTCAAAACAACTGTAAATGGTGCTGCTAAAGAAAATAAAATATTATTTCTTCTTGGTCCTATTTTTTGAAGAGCGATAAATAATAATGTATCCCCTAAAAAAATACCTACAATTCCAGATAATAAAATTATAAATAAAAATTCTTGATTAATTGTACCCCAGGTATCTAAGTAAAATGTGTAACCAATCAGCATAATCGATACAGACAAAAGTCTTATTCTATTAAATGCTAACCCACCTATTGATCTAGTTACATCTGCTGAAATCAGGGATGCGACAGCCCAACATAAAGCTGCTAAGATAGCAATAAAGTAATAAAGGATCATATGTTGATGTTAAAAAATACTTAAAATAAACTTAATTGGTAAGGAAAGATATTCTCCCAATAAATGTTCTTGCATAAATACTCTTTTTATAAGCCCAGTCCATCTAAGAAAGGCATAAATAATCAAAACCCACAAATAAATACCAAAAATATAATTTAAGTAAGATATTATTTTTTTAAATTGATTATAATAGCCCATATTATGAAGCCTAAGTATTGGAACAAAGGTAAACTTTATCTATCAAACAAAGATAAAGTTTTGAAGAAAATTATCGATGAATTTCCTAATCAATCCCTACAATTAAATAATAATAGCTTTCACGCACTTGTTAATTCAATTATTGGACAACAAATTTCTGTTTCTGCAGCAAATTCTATGAAGAATAAATTATTTGCTTTAAAAAGAAATATAACTCCAAGAACAATTAAAAATATTAATAAAACTGATTTTAGAAAATGTGGCCTTTCCAAACAGAAAATTTTATACATCAATAATATAGCTGATTTTTTTTTAAAAAATAAAGAATTTGTAAATCAAATGCACAAAACAGATGATCAAGAAATAAGAAATAAATTAATTGAAATTAAGGGAATAGGTAATTGGACAGTGGATATGTTTTTGTTATTTACTCATGGAAGTTCTAATATTTTTCCATCTGGAGATCTTGGTTTTTTAAAAGCCATAAGTAAACATTATAAAAAAAATTTGCCCTTAAACGATAAATTTTTAATAACTCTTTTTAAGAGATGGAGTCCATATTCTTCTATGGCAACGTGGTATCTTTGGCGATCGTTAGATCCAATTCCAGTTAGTTATTAGTATTTGCCCCTTGCTCAATCCAAACTCTTAGAGTCTCTCTTTCCTGATTTGTTATTCCTGTTAAATTATTAGGAGGCATAATTTCAGAGTCAACTGCTTGAGCTTTTATTAATTTAATGTTTTTAATGATATCATTAGCAGTGTCATAAATTACTCCTTTTGGAGCAACTTCAATACCTTCAAATGTAGGATTTTTTGCATGACAAGTGCCACATCTATATTTGATTATATTTTGAACTTCATTAAAGCTTACAACCTGTAGAGAAGAAGACATTTGTTTTTTATCACTATCAAAAATTGATAAACTGCTAAATATCATTAAAAAAAACATAATAAGAGCAGCACTTGGAAGTATCCAAACTTTGTATTGTTTTTTATTCCGTAAATTAAAATAATGACGTGTTAGAATACCTGCTAAAGATAATACAACTAGTATTAGCCAATTATTTACAGCCCCATACGTAAAAGAGAAGTGGGAACTAATCATGATAAATAAAACAGGAAGAGTAAAATAGTTATTATGAATTGATCTATTTTTTGCATCTATTGAAAGTTGTAAATTTGGCGCTTGTTTATTCTCAGCTGATGATACTAAATTTTTTTGAGCTGGAATAATTACCCTAAATACATTTGCCGCCATGATAGTTCCTATTATTGCGCCCACATGAATATAAGCGGCTCTGGAGCCATATATTTTAGTTAAAAAGTAACTTAAAAGTACAAAAAGGACAAAACCAATAGAAACTAACAATTCTTGTTTATTATCTTCTATATTTTTGCAAATAAAATCGTAAACAAACCATGATCCTATTAGTAATGAAATTGAAATTATAATTGCTAAAGTAGGAGTCAAAGCAAATCCATCATTTTTCAACATCATCGAGCTTGCATTAAAATAGTAAACTAATATCAATAAAACAAAGCCACTTATCCAAGTTGCATAAGCTTCCCACTTAAACCAATGCAGTGTTTTAGGTAATTTTTCTGGTGGGCCCTTTAATTTTTCAATTCTGTAAAAGCCCCCTGAATGAACTGACCACAAATATCCATCTAAGTGTTTAAAATCAGGATCATCCCTTTCTAGTCTGCTATCTAGCCAGTTGAAATAAAAAGAAGTACCTATCCAAGCAACTCCGAAAATTATATGGGTCCACCTCACAATTAAATGAAGCCATTCAGTATATACAGCAAACAGAGTACCGGTTTTAACACCTATATTGTATAGACTGGATGTTACAGCAATTACTAAAATAAAAGCTATAGATATGTATAAGCGATATTCTCTTGATTGAAGTTTTTTAAATGCAAGTAACAGAAAGAAAATTATTACTCCAGCTAAGACAGATGCAGGAAGTGCCAAAACAAGATTGTGCAAAAAATTTGAAAAATCGTAATTTTCTAATGGGGCTATTAATTCTAAAAAAAAATTCATTTGTGTTAATATTTTGTTTTATTTTCAGTTTGAGCCCATAAATTAAAGGCTTTTATTGCCTCATCTTTTAGAATTCTTTTGAGAGGTATTTTTCTTGCATTAATATCCTTTTTCATTTCATCATAAATAAATTTATCATCAAATTCTATTTCAGCAGCATTTTCTCTGGAGTTACCATAATAAACTATATCAATATGAGACCAATAAATTGCACTTAAACACATAGGACATGGCTCACAACTTGTATACATTTCACAACCGCTTAAATCAAAAGTATTAAGTTTTGTACATGCATTTCTAATAGCTACTATTTCTGCATGCGCAGTAGGATCATTATTTTGCGTTACACCATTTACACCCTCAGAAATTATTTTATTATTTTTTACAATCACACAGCCAAATGGGCCACCGTTATTATTTATATTTTTAATAGATAGCTCTATTGCTTTTTGCATAAAAAAATCAGAATTCATTAACTTGCTTTTCCGTGTTTTTTATATCTTCTTTATATGAATTCTTAAATTCAATTATTCTTGCTAAAATAGAAAATGATATTTCTTCTGGATCTTTTGATTTGCCAATTGATGAGCCGATGGGACACTCCAGTTGATTGATTATTTCTTTTTTGTGACCTAAATGCTCTAGCCTTTTGTAAAATTTATTTCTTTTAGTATCAGAGCCAATAAGTCCTAAGTAACTAAAATTATTAATTTTAAGTATTTCATTTACTATTTTAAAATCAAAATCGTGACTATGTGTTACTATAACATACATAGATTTTTTATTTAAATGATTAACTATTTCCCAAGGTTTATTTGAAAGTAAATAATTTATATGACTAAAATTATTTTGTTTAAGAAAGCTTTCTCTTGAGTCAATTAAAAATGTATTAAAATTTAAAAATTTTGTTTTGTTAATCAAAGATTGCCCAATATGTCCTGCGCCAAATATATACAAATCTAATTTATCGCTTTCATCAAATATTTCATTTTTTATAGCGTTCTTGAAATTAGAATGTTTAGTTAATTTTATTTCAACAAATCCTCCACAGCATTGACCTATACCAGGTCCAAGAGGTATTTTTAGAATATTTTCTTTTTTATTATTTATTAATAATTTTTTGGATTCATTTATAACTTGAAATTCTAATGTTCCTCCACCAATAGTTCCAAAAATTTCATTGTCTGCAATTAACATAAAATCATCAATTTTATTTGGTGTTGAACCAAGAGCATTCATCACTTTTGCTTTTATTAATGTAGAATTAAAATTGATATTTTTATGTAATTTTTTAAATTTCATTATTTATACTTTTCAAAATATTTTCAGGTGTGGCAGGGGCTATTAAATTAATATTTTTTGAATTCTGGTTTTTATTTATTACTGCATTTTTGATTGCTGAAAAAACAGATATTGCTAACATAAATGGAGGTTCTCCAACTGCTTTAGACCTATTTACAACTTTTTCTATGTTAAAACCTTTTTTATATATCTCAACATTAAATTTTTCTGGAATTTCTGCAGCTGTTGGAATTTTATAAGTTGAAGGGCTGTGAGATAAAATATTACCATCTTTATTCCAGCTGATTTCTTCAGTTGTTAACCAGCCAAGACCTTGAACAAATCCTCCTTCGATTTGACCAATATCTATTCTTTGATTTATTGATTTTCCTACATCATGAATTATGTCAACTTGTAATACTTTATTCTCACCCGTTAATGTATCAATTATTACTTCACTTACAGCTGCTCCATAAGCAAAATATAAAAACGGTCTGCCAGATAAATCTTTAACATTAACATTTATTTTAGGAGTTTTATAAAAACCTGAAGAGTAAAGTTTTATTCTGTTTAAATAAGCATTTGCTATAACTTCTTTAAATTGTAAAATTTTATTATCACAAATAATTTTTCCATTTTTGTAAGTAATTTTTTTAGTTTTGTAGTTTTTTTTAATAAATTCATTTAGTTCTAATTTTATGTTGTAAATAGCATTTAGTATCGCACCTCCATTTAGATCTGTTGTGGCTGAGGCAGCACTGGCAGATGTATTTGCTACTTTCTCAGTATCTGTTGATGATAATTTTATATCTTTAATATCTAAGCCAAATTCATTAGCTGCAACTAAGGCTAATTTAGTCATTAATCCCTGACCCATTTCTATCCCACCATGATTTAAATGAATTGACCCATCAGTATAAATATGAACTAAAGCTCCAGCTTGATTTAAATGAGTAGTTGTGAATGATATTCCAAATTTAACAGGGGTGATAGAGATGCCTTTTTTTAGGATTTCATTGGAATTATTAAATTTTTCAATTTCTTTTTTTCTCCTAGTGTAATTAGACTTTTTCTTTAAATCATTAAAGATTTCTTCAATAATATTATCTTCAATTTTCATACCATAGTGAGTAATATTGTTATGGTTTTTTTTATAAAAATTTTGAACTCTAATATTAGATGGTTCTTTTTTTAAATGATGAGCTATGTCATCAATTATATTTTCAATACAAAACATACCTTGTGGACCACCAAATCCTCTAAAAGCTGTATTCGATACAGTATTTGTTTTACAACGATGTGATGTGAGCTCTAGATTTGGAATAAAGTAAGCATTGTCTATATGATAGATTGCTCTATCATTTATCGCTCCTGATAAATCTGCTGAGATACCACAATTTGATGCCATTAAAATTTTTAGTCCATTTATTTTTCCATTATCAGAAAACCCAACTTCATAATCAAATATAAACTGATGTCTCTTACCAGTCATTATCATATCGTCATCTCTATCAATACGAAGCTTAACTGGTCTATTTAACTTTTTTGCAGCAATACTGCTAATAGCTGCGAATAAAAAAGATTGAGTTTCTTTTCCTCCAAACCCACCACCAATTCTTCTTACCTTAACATTTATACTATTAAATTTTTGATTGAGTACTTTTGCAACAATTTGCTGAGTTTCAGAAGGATGTTGTGTTGAGGAATATATCAAAAAATTATTATCCTCTTGTGGAATAGTCATTGCTATTTGACCTTCTAAATAGAAGTGGTCTTGACCGCCGCATTCTAACTTTCCACTCAAGCGATGTTTTGAATTCGCAATAGCTGATGCGCTTTTACCTCTTTTGATAGTTTTTGATTTTAATACAAAACTTTTTTTCTTAATTGCATCTTCAATAGTTATAATCGGTGTTTGTTTTTTTATTTTAAGTTTTACTTTTAATAATGCTTGTCTCGCTAATTTTGTTGATGAGGCTATAACAGCAAATATTGGTTGCCCATGATATTCTATCTTTTTTGAAGTGAATATTTTGTCACCTTTAAAAATTGGACCTACATCATTTTGACCTTCAATATCTTCCTCAGTTATTATGTCTACTACTCCATTAGATTTTAAAACTTCCGAAAAATCTATTTTTTCTATAATACCTTTACTTACAGGGCTAAAACCAATAGCAGCATGCAAAAGGTTTCTAGGTTCAGAAATATCATCCGTATATATGGCTCTGCCAGTGACATGCTTTATAGCACTTTCATGCTCAACATTTTTTACAAAAGTATTAGAAGTCATAAACTGTAACTTTTTTATTATTATATTCATTCCAAAATCTATCTAAAAGATTAGAAACAATTTTTGTACGATAATTTTTTGATCCTCTTACATCGCTTAATGGTGAAAATTCTTTAGAAATAATCAATTTTGCTTTACTTATATTTTCGTAAGTAATTTTTTTATTTTTAAGATATTTTTCAGTTGCTTCAGCAATTTTTGGAGTAGCTGCCATTCCTCCACAAACTATTTTAATAGATTTGATTGTGTTATTTTTTATACTAGTATTGATAGCCATAAAAACAGAACTAATATCATCATCAATTCTCTTGGAAATTTTGTAACATTTGTGAATATTATTTTTGCTTTTTAATGGAATAATTATTTCTTTGATGAATTCATTTTTTCTTAATTTAGTTTGTCGATAACCAACAAAATAATTACTCATTTCAATTTTTCGACTTTTTGATCCATCCAAAACTAACGTAGCATCAAGAGATATTAATACAGGTAAGCTATCACCTATAGGTGAGGCACTTCCAATATTACCTCCTAAAGAAGCAACATTTCGAATTTGCTCTGAACCATATCGTTCAAACATCTCATAAAATGCTGGATAGTATTTCTTTAAAGTTCCAAGAATATCATTGATAGGAGTCGCTGCTCCAATGTGTATATTATTATTTCTAACTCTTACGTAGTTTAAGTCTTTGTTTTGGCCAAGATAAAATATTTCGTTTAAGTTCCTTCTTTTTTTAGTAATATCTAATGATATGTCTGTACCTCCAACTAAAAGTGAGGGGTTCTTACTTTTAAGAAAATCTTTTTTGAAACTTTTTAAATTTTGATGAATATAAAATTTTGATCCATCATTATTTAAGACTACATCTTTTAATTTTATTTTTTTTAATTTTTCAAATACGTTTGATGAATTAGAATCTAAATTTTTATATTTTTTTAAATTTTTTAATGATTCTTTTATTGGTCTATAGCCTGTACACCTGCATAAATTTCCTGAAAGGTATCTATTTATATTAGAATCTGTAGGTTTAATTTTATTTTTGTGCATTGCGTACATTGACATTATAAAGCCAGGAGTACAAAAACCACATTGCGCACCATCATTATCAACCATACTTTGTTGGACAGGATGTAAATATTTTGACTCTATATACTCAACAGTCAATAGTTGTTTTGAATGAAGTGAGTACAATAAAGTTATACAGGTATTAATACTTTTATATTTTAGTTTATTATTTTTTATTTCAGCTATCACAGCTGTACAGGCGCCACAATCTCCTGAGGCACAACCTTCTTTTGTGCCTTTTAAGTTTTTATAATTTCTAAGATATTCTAAAACAGTTGTGTTTGTATTTGCTTCGTTGATAGTAATGAGTTCGTTATTCAATAAGAATTCAATTGAAGAACTGAGCATTAACTACCTCTATACGTTGTATAACTCCAAGGTGAAATCAAGAGAGGGACATGATAGTGCTCATTGTTGTCACTTATTCCAAATCTAATTACAACATCATCTAAAAATGGATTATCACTAAGTTTTGTGAATTTTTTAAAATAATCTCCACAGAAAAATTTAATTTCATATTTTCCAGCCTTAAAATTATCATTTTCCAAAATTGGTCCATCGCATCTTCCATCTTCATTTAGTGTAAATTCTTTAATTTTTTTCTTATTTCCTTCGTTAAAAATATAAACGCTACCTTTTATTCCAGATCCAGGTTTGCCATTATATGTGTCAAGCACATGAGTAGTTAAATATCCTTTAGACATAATCTGTTTTTATTTATACAGTATTTGCTTAAATATTAAATTAGCTTTTTAAATGCCTGAAATTAGAAATTTTATTGGATACGGAAACAATCCGCCTCAATTCACATGGGAGAATAATTCTAAATTAGCTATACAATTTGTATTAAATTACGAGGAGGGTGGTGAAAATACTGTTTTAAATGACGACGAACATTCTGAAATATTTTTATCGGAAATTATTGGAGCGCAACCAGTTATTGGAGAACGTCATATGAATATGGAGTCTATATATGAATATGGTTCTAGAGCAGGTTTTTGGAGAATACATAATGAATTTACTGAGAGAGGATTACCATTAACTATTTTTGGTGTTGGTCTTGCTCTAGAAAAAAACAATGAAGTATGTGAAGCTATTAAGAAAGCACAATTTGAAGTGGCAAGTCATGGATATCGTTGGATTGATTATCAGCATGTTGATCCAAAAATTGAAGAACAACATATTATTAAATGCAATGAAACAATAAAAAATATTTTTGGTTATTATCCATCAGGTTGGTATACCGGTCGAACAAGTCCTAATACTCGTGATTTAGTTTTAAAAAATACTCAAGTTTTATATGATAGCGATGCCTACAATGATGATTTGCCATATTGGATTGAGCATAAAAATAAAACCCATTTAATAATTCCTTATACTCTAGATAACAATGATATGCGATTTGCTACAGCGCAAGGTTTTAACACTGGAGATGATTTTTATAATTATTTAAAAGACTCATTTGATACTTTGTACAAGGAGAGTACATCGACTGGATCATCAAAAATGATGTCAATTGGTTTACATTGTAGACTAATTGGAAGGCCAGGAAGATTTCAATCTTTAGTTAAATTTCTAAATTATTTAAATAAATTTAATGATGTTTGGATATGCCAAAGAAAAGATATTGCAGATTTTTGGTATAAAAATTTTAATGTTCGTTGAAAATATTAATAAGTTAAAAAATGAGGAGTTTATAAATATTTTTAAAAATATTTTTGAACATTCTGATTTTATCACTCATGAGGTTGAGGGTTTAAGGCCATTTCAAAATAAATTAGATGTGATTGATAGTTTTATAAAAGTTTTTGATAATCTTACAATGGATGTAAAAATTAAAATAATAAAATCTCATCCTGATCTTGGTGATAAAATTAAAATTGCAGAAGGGCTTACAGAATTTTCTAAACAAGAACAATCAGGTGCAGGATTAGCTAACTGCAATGATGAAGAGTATAGAAAATTTCATAAACTCAATGATGAATTTAAGGCGAAGTTTGATATCCCTTTTATTTTTGCTATTAGGGGAAAATCTAAAAGTGATATTTTTAAAGAATTTGAAACTCGATTAAAATCAGATAATATTGAACAAGAACTTGACAAATCTATAAATCAAGTGAAAAAAATTGCTACCTTAAGATTAAATGAAATAATACATGAGTAAATATAAAGTTAAAAATTACATTAATTTAGCTAGCCCCATACTAGGTACTAAAATTTATAGTTATAGTGATCAATTTTTTGGAGCTGCTTCAAGAATGTTAAATGAAAACTCGCCTATATTTAAGGAACATGTCTATGATAAACATGGAAAATGGATGGACGGTTGGGAAACAAGAAGAAAGCGAATAAAAGGTAATGATTTTTGTATTATTAAGCTAGGAAAACCTGGAAAAGTTTCTGTTGTTGAAATCGATACAAGTTTTTTTAATGGCAACCAACCAGAATATGCTTCATTGGATGTTTGCTTTTCTAATAATAATAAATTTATATGGAAGAATATTTTAACAAAGAAAAAACTCAAACCAGATACAATTCATAAATTCAAAATTTCAAAATCTTATCCAATAAATTTTGTTAAATTAAATATTTTTCCAGATGGTGGTGTTGCTAGATTAAAATTACTAGGTGATTTAAGTTTAGATCTAAAAAAAACAAATAAAAGTATAGATTTGAGTAGTGTATTAAATGGTGCAAAAATAGTAGCTTGTAGTGACGAACATTTTGGAAAAGCTGAAAATATTATCGCACCAGGCAAATCAATTAACATGGGCAATGGTTGGGAAACCAAAAGAAGAAGAGGTAAAGGGTATGATTGGATTATTGTTAAATTAGCAAAAACTGGAACAATTGACAAATTTAATATTCAGACTCATCATTTTAAAGGCAATTATCCAGCTTCGTTTTCTATTCAAGGTTCTCATTTAAAAAATAATATAAGCACGAACACTATTGTTAATTTAAGTACAAAATGGAGTACAGTTATACCAAAGACTAATTTAAAGCCACATCATCAACTAATTGTTTCAAATAAAAATAATAAACAAAAATTTAATTTTATTAAATTGAATATTTATCCAGATGGTGGAATATCGCGTTTAAGAATTATGGGAAAGATATAATAACTCTATGAGTTTGAAGATAGAAGAAGTTACCAAAGAAAAGTTTTCAAAGTTTGGTGATTTTATTAATCCATACTCTGTAATTTCTACAGATATTAATATGAATACCACAAAGAGTTATTTCGATCTTGCTAACATAGAAATTGATGGAGAGGATAAAAGAGTTCGTTTAAATTTATTTGAAGCAAAAAAAAGAATTTTTCCCTTGAAAATTGATATGTTAGAAAATCATCCATTCAGTTCTCAAGTTTTTCTTCCTCTTGGCAATCATCCATTTATAGTTGTGGTTTGTCCTGCGAGTGAAAAACCTGATTTAAAAGATCTTAATATATTTAGAGTAGATAATGGTTTTGGTATAAACTTTAAACCTAGAGTGTGGCATTTTCCATTAATCTCAATTGAAGATGCAAAGTTTATAACCATTGATAAAAAAAATGACGAAGGTAATTTAGAAATATATAAATTTGATGAAGATGAGGTTTTTTCTATAAATGTCTGAGAATATTTTAACAATTAAAAATGTTTCAAAATCTTTTCCTAAAGTTATTGCAAACAATAATGTTTCTTTTAACATTAAAAAAAATACTGTTCATGCACTTTTAGGTGAGAATGGTGCTGGAAAATCTACATTAGTAAAAATCTTATATGGATTATTAAAATCTGATGAAGGTGAAATAACTTTCAATAATAGCCCTTTAGAAGTTCAATCACCCTCCGAAGCAAGAAAAAATAAGATTGGAATGGTTTTTCAACATTTTTCTTTATTCGATTCACTCACTGTAAGAGAAAATTTAGTTTTGGGTATTGATCAGAGTATGTCATTTTCTAGCTTACAAGAAAAAGTAAATGAAATATCAAATAGATATAAGTTACCTTTAGATCTTGATGCCCCTATAAATACTCTATCTGCCGGACAGAAACAAAGAGTTGAAATTGTAAGAATTCTTTTGCAAGATCCTGAATTGCTAATAATGGATGAGCCCACTTCTGTCCTAACCCCTCAGGAAGTAGAAAGTTTATTTGAAACTCTAAATACGCTTCTAACAGAGGGCAGAACTATTTTGTATATTACGCACAAATTAGAAGAAGTCATAAATTTATGTGATGAAGTTACAATATTAAGAAATGGCGAAGTTATAGAGTCAAGTAAACTTGAGAATGAAACTGCTGAAACTTTAGCAACTAAAATGTTGGGAAAAAAACTAAGTGAAATTAAGACAGATTATTCAAATATCACTTCAGAATTAAATTTATCAGCTAAAAATTTATCCATAGAATTCAATGATCCTTTTCTAGTAGATTTAAAAAATATTTCTTTCGATATTAAAGAAGGAGAAATATTTGGGATAGCTGGTGTTGCTGGTAATGGACAATCTGAATTAATGAACTTATTAACTGGAGAGGAAATTGAGGGAGTTGATGGCCAGTTAATTTTTAACAAAATTGATATAAAGAATTTTTCTCCGAGAAAGAGACGCGATATGTCTATAGCATTCGTGCCTGAAAATAGGCTTGGTCACAGTGCGGTGCCTGAATTAACATTAACTGAAAATATTTTACTGAGCCAATTTCCTGATAATGACTTTCAAAAAAATGGATTGATAAGTTTTGAAAATATTGAAGTTCAAGCAAAAAAAGTCATTGAAAAATTTAATGTAGTTACACCTGGTCCTGATGCAAAAGCTTCCAGTTTATCAGGAGGTAACTTGCAGAAATTTGTCATTGGAAGAGAAATATTATCTAAACCAAAGCTCTTGATTATATCGCATCCAACATGGGGTATAGATGCAGGAGCTGAACATGCTATTAGGCAGTCCTTAATTGAATTGGCTAAAAACGGAACTTCAATAATCGTAATCTCACAAGACTTAGATGAGCTTATTGAAATTACACATCGGTTGTCGGTAATTTTTAATGGAAAATTATCTAAAAGTTATGACACAAGAGAGATATCCATCTCTCAAATTGGATTGTTAATGGGAGGGCATAAAGTTGATTAATATTATTCCAGAGTTCAGAGCTCGTGGTAACCCTTCGACTTTGATGAATTTTCTCGTTCCCATTATTGCTGTGATCTTAACTGTTTTTACAGGGTCTATAATTTTTGTTTTAATGGGTTTTGAGCCTGGTTTTGCATTATATACATTTTTTATATCTCCAATCTCTAATTCTTATGGAATTTCAGAACTTTTAGTGAAAGCAACCCCTTTGGCTTTAATTGCTGTTGGGCTATCATTTTGTTTTAAAAATAATCTCTATAACATTGGAGCTGAAGGCCAATTAACTATGGGTGCTATTTTTGGGGGAGGTATAGGAATTTACCTTCATGACACATCAGGTTTTTGGGTCTTACCTTTAATGATAATTGGGGGCGCAATTGGTGGTGCTTTATGGGGTATGATACCTGCAATACTAAAGGTAAGATTTAATACAAATGAAATCTTAACTAGCTTAATGCTTGTTTATATTGCATTATTAATATTGGATTATCTCGTTGTGGGTCCATGGAAAGATCCGTATGGTTATAGTTTTCCTAAGACGAGAGCTTTTGGAGACTCAGGAAGAATGCCGTTGCTTTTCCAAGGTCTAAGAGTTCATTTTGGAATTATTATCTCTCTTGCAGCAGTTTTTGCTTCTTGGTTTATTTTTTCAAAAACAATGTTGGGCTATCAACTTAAAGTAACTGGTTTTAGTCCAACAGCTTCTAAGTATGCAGGATTTAATCAAAACAATTTAGTATATATAGCATTTATTTTTTCTGGAGCTTTTGCAGGTATTGCAGGTTTAGGAGAGGTTTCTGGACCAATTGGATTGTTATATAGAGATATTTCACCAAATTATGGTTTTACAGCAATTATTGTAGCTTTTCTTGGAAGACTTAATCCAATCGGCATTGTATTTGCATCTCTAGTAATAGCACTTACTTATTTAGGCGCTGAAGATGCTCAGTTATTTATGCAAATTCCTGCAGCTGTTGGTTTTGTTTTTCAAGGTTTAGTTTTATTCTTTTTATTAGGAACCGAACTATTAGTGAATTATAAAATTTCTTTTAGGTCAAAATTATGAATGTAGATATTTTATTTGGTGTTATTCAGATTATTTTAATTGCTACGACACCTTTAGTTTTCGCTGCAATAGGGGAGTTGGTAACAGAAAAAACGGGAGTTTTGAATCTCGGAGTTGAGGGCATGATGTTGGTAGGGGCTGTATCTGCATTTGTTACTTTAGTTGTGACAGGAAGCTATGTGTTAGCGTTTCTGGTATCTATTTTATCAGGAATACTGATGTCGGGACTTTTTGCATATTTAGTTCTAATATTAATGTCCAATCAAGTAGCAACTGGTTTAGCACTTACAATTTTTGGTATTGGTTTAAGTTCAATGATTGGTAAACAATATATAGGAACACCAATTACAGGATTGAACCCTTATTTTTTTGTAGCCCTATCTTTTGTTATAGTATTTTTAGTTAGTTATTTTTTTTATAAAACTAAATTAGGTTTAATTTTTAGAGCTGTTGGGGAGTCACATGACTCATCTCACGCACTTGGGTATAGCGTGATAAAAATAAGACTACTTGGTATTTTATTTGGTGGTAGTATGTGTGCATTAGCAGGCTCTTATATGTCGATATGTTATGCACCAATGTGGCAAGAAAATATGACTGCTGGAAGAGGTTGGATTGCGCTAGCTTTAGTTGTGTTTGCAACATGGAAACCGGGAAGAATTTTGATTGGTGCCTACATTTTTGGTGGTGTCTCAATTTTGCAAATGAATCTTCAAGCCTGGGGTTTAAATTTTCCTGGCCAATTCTTTAATATGGCGCCATATTTAGCAACTATGATCGTATTGATAATAATATCTAGTAATCGTTTAAGGATAAAATTAAGCGCCCCTGCTTCACTAACTATACCCTTTTTCAAGGGAAGATAGATATCCACCTTTTTCTTTTATTTTATTATTAAGAATCGTTGAGCGACCTTTAAGAAAGATGTTGAATAAACAATTATTTTTAGCAGGTGAGGTTAAAATGATTAGACTACTAATATTAACTATTTCTATTTTAGGGATTTCAGTTGGATCAGCCAATGCAGACCCTAAAAAAGTGGGCTTTATTTACATAGGCCCTCCAGGTGACCATGGCTGGACATACATGCATGATGTTGGAAGACAATACATGGAAAGTCAACTAGGTGACTCTGTTACTTCTACTTATATTGAAAATGTCCCGGAAAATGCTGATGCTGTAAGAGCAATTCGTAAATTAGCAGCTTCTGGTCATGACTTAATTTTTACTACTTCGTTTAACTACATGGATCAAACGTTAGAAGTTGCAAATGAATTTCCTGACGTAAAATTTGAACATGCAACTGGATACAAAAGAGCCGCAAACGTTTCTACATATTCAGCTAGATTTTATGAAGGAAGAACAATTTCTGGACACATCGCTGGAAAAATGACTAAATCTAATATCATTGGATATATAGCTTCATTCCCAATTCCTGAGGTTGTAAGAGGAATTAACGCTTTTTATTTAGCTGCCTCAAAAGTTAACCCAGACATTCAAATTAAAATCATTTGGGCATTTACTTGGTATGATCCAGGTAAAGAAGCTGATGCTGCTAACACGCTAATTAACCAAGGTGCAGACATTTTAGTTCAGCACACTGATACTTATGCACCATGTCAAGCAGCTGAAAAAGCTGGTGTTCTTGCTTTTGGTCAAGCTTCTAACCAAGAGGAATTTTGCCCTAATGCTCATTTAACAGCTATTGAAGATATTTGGGGCCCTTATTACGCACAAAGAGCTCAAGCTGTAGTTGACGGAACTTGGTCTGAAAAAGATACATGGGACGGTATGGCAGAAGGAATGGTTGTTATGTCACCATACAATGCAAAGCTTATGCCTACTGACTTAATACAAGAAGCAGTAGCTATGGAAGTTGCAATTAAAGATGGTTCACTTCATCCTTTCACTGGTCCAATTTATGATCAGGCAGGCGAATTAAGAGTAGCTGAAGGTGAAGTTGCTGATGACTTTATGATGGCAACTATGGATTGGTACGTCCAAGGTATTGACGGCGAACTTCCGCAATAATATTTATTTTTAATCAAACCTCTCTTTAATTTTTATAAAGAGAGGTTATCTTATTTAAACAAAGGATAACAATGGCGGATTTACACATTTCATGGGAAGAATATAATAAAAAAACTGAGCAACTGGCCTCAATGGTTTACAAAGATGGTTGGGATTTTAATCAGGTTGTTTGTATTGCTAAAGGAGGTATGAGAGTAGGGGACATAATGGCAAGAATATTTGATGTTCCTCTTGCTGTACTTTCTGTAGAGTCTTACAGAGGTGATGGTGTAAAAAATAAAAGAGGATCAATTACTTTTTCCAGAGATTTAGCAAAAACAAGTCCCAACATAGGTTCTAAAGTTTTGATAGTAGATGATCTGGCAGATTCAGGTATTACTCTAAAAAAAAGTATTGAATGGATGGAGCACTTTTATGGCTTTTATTTAGATGAGCCAATTAGAACAGGTGTGCTATTTTATAAGGCAGTTTCAAGCTTCAAACCTAACTACTATGTTGATTATTTAGATGACTCCCCTTGGATACATATGCCTTATGAAAAATATGAAACTATGAAACCTGAAGATATAGATTAAAAAATTGAAGTTATCTTACTAAAAGTTTTTTTCTTTTCAGCATATACTGGTATTTCACAATCATCTTTGGGTTTGCCAACAACCAAAAGTACAAAGGGTTTTTCATTAATTGGTCTTTTAAGTATCTGATTTAAAAAATTCATTGGACTTGGAGTATGCGTTAACATTGACAAACCAGCATAATGTAAGCATGAAATTAAAATACCTGTGGCAATACCAACTGACTCTTTTACATAATAATTTTTCACTTTCTTATTATTTTTCATTGAATATTTTTTTTCAAAAATTGCAATCAAGTAAGGAGCCTCTTCCAAAAATGATTTATTTTTATCAGTTCCTAGAGGTTTTAGCGCTTCTAACCATTCTTGAGGAGCTTTTTTTTCATAAAATTCTGCCTCCTCAATTTCTGCAGCAATTCTAATCTTTTTTTTTATTGATTTATTTTTAATTATAACAAAATGCCATGGCTGCAGGTTGGCCCCATTGGGAGCGGTACCTGCTGCTAAAACAGCGTTTTTAATAATTTCAAAATCAATTTTTTGTTTTTTAAAATCACGAACACTTCTCCTTTTTTTAACTAAATTATAAAAATTTTTTGAATTTAGTTTCATTTCCGTGATTGTTTGATTTGAAAAATCTAATTTTTTGGTTATGAATTCCATATTCATGCATTGGTTAGTAATTATTATAGGTACACTTATACTTTCTATTTCTATTAGTAACCCTTTTTATAAACTAATAATTGGAAAAAAAATTCAATTCAGGAGTATCGTGCAAATAATTTTAAGGACAATTTTATTTTTAATTGGATTGGTACTTGTTTTTATAGGATTATATTTGGAGAGTATTTGATTTAGTATCTTCTTATGTTTCTGTCTATTAGTGCTGCCCATGCATCTATACCTCCAAGTACATTAACACAATTCATATATCCTTTTGATTTTAACCACTTGCAAACTGCCTGACTTCTTGTTCCTGTATGACACATTACGAATATATTTTTATCTCCATCTAACTCTGAATATCGGTTAGCTATTTCTGATAATTTGATGTGAATCGTTCCCTTTATATGTGCATGATCTCTCTCAGTATCCTCTCTGACATCTAGTATTTGTATTTTCTTATCTTCTTCTCTCAATTCATTGAGTTTATGAACTGTAATTTCGCTACTTTTATAGATATCCATTAATGTCATTTTATATAAATAGTTGTAAAATTCTAGTGTTTTATGTGCAAAAATAAAAATATAAATTGTTTAATATTTAAAAAGAAGTATAACAAATTTTTTTTTCAAGGAATATTGTAATATGTCTAATAAAATAAGTTTTTCAGCTTTTGGAAGAGATTCCTATTATCACCGAGACTGGTTTAAAAAAAATGGTTTCAAATTTGATCGTAGTTCAAGAAAGTGGGTTGTAGAAAATTTACCTATAGAACATGCAGAAGATTTTGCGAGTTATTGCAGAAAATATGGCCTAACTTTTGAGAGATCAGATAGAGTAATTACTGAGTTTGATTATGCTGATTATTTATGGGATGGTCAAAGGGATGATTATATGAAGCCAATAGAGTCAGTTGACATTCCTACTCCAAAAAATAAGATTTAATTTCTGCTTAAATTTAAGCCTTTAAATAACTTATTATTACTATTTATTTTATCGGCAATTTGGGGATCAGCCTTTATTGCGATAAAAGTTAGTCTTAATTATTTTTCACCTGTCAGTGTAGCTTCATATAGACTTATAGTAGCATCAATTTTTTTATTAATTTTTTATATAATCGGAAAATACAAAACATCTCTTAATAGAACTGATTTGATAATGTTGCTATTTGTAGGTGTAGTTGGAAATTTTCTACCATTCTATCTAATAAGTTGGTCTGAACAACATATTCAATCTTCTACAGCAGGTATATTAATGGGGGTTGGACCGATACTGACTCTAATTCTATCTCATTTCTTTACCAAAGATGATAGGTTCACTTACTCTAAATTAATATCTATTTCTATTGGGTTTATAGGAGTTTTATTTATTTTTGAAATTGATACTTTATTCAATTTTGGAACAGCTAATTCATTGCAATTATTCTCAAAATTTCTAATTATTATTGCTGCCCTGGGGTATATGATTTCAAATATAGTGGCTTATAATACTCTTAAACATATTGATTCTTTTTCAATAACTTTTTTTGCCACACTTTTTGGCGCATTAGTATCAGTTCCTTTTTTACTCTATAGTGAGACCATACAGCCATCATACATTAATTTTAGTGCACTATTGCCAATTCTTTATTTAGGGATATTTCCTACTGCTCTTGCATTTCAACTTAGATATCATATTACCAAAACATCTGGCCCAGTTTTTTTATCTTATGTAGCGTACCTTATTCCTATTTTTGCTTTAATTTGGGGCTTTGTTTTATTATCTGAAGAAATTTACTTAAACTCAATAATAGGCATCACTCTTATTCTATTTGGAGTTTATATTGGTAAAAAAAATTAATGAGAAAAATAACTATAGAAAGCATACAAAATCATTAAAACTCCAATTAAAATAGTTACATTCCCAGCGTTAAAAAATTTCATATTTAGAGATCTATTATATTTTAATTTTTAATTTTTCTATTGATTTTTTTATAAATCTTCTTCAAGATGCTTTTTATTATGACAGACTCTATAAAATACATACTTGAAGAATCAAAAGCTCCTAAGACTTGGTACAACATAAACTCAGATTTACCTAGTCCACCTCCACCTCCATTACACCCAGGCACAAAACAACCTGCAGGTCCTGATGATTTTGCTCCTCTATTTCCGATGAGTCTAATTATGCAGGAAGTTTCTACAGAACGAGAAATTGAAATACCAGAACCCGTAAGAGAAATTTATAAGCAATGGAGACCATCTCCTCTATTTAGAGCTAGAAGATTAGAAAAGTATTTAGATACCCCTGCAAAAATTTATTACAAATATGAAGGAGTTAGCCCAACTGGAAGTCATAAACCTAATACGGCAGTTCCCCAAGCTTTTTTTAATAAAGAAGAGGGAGTAAAAAAAATATTTACAGAAACTGGTGCTGGACAATGGGGAAGCTCTCTAGCTTTTGCTGGTCAAATGTTTGGCATCGATATTGAAGTGTTCATGGTAAAAGTTAGTTTTGAACAAAAACCTTACAGAAAGCTTATGATGCAGTCTTTTGGTGGAACGTGTCATCCAAGTCCATCAGACTTAACAGATTTTGGAAAAAAACTTCTTTCTGAAGATCCAAATAATCCTGGCAGCTTAGGTATAGCTATCTCAGAAGCAATTGAGGCTGTTGTCAAAAGTGAAGGCAAGGCGAAATATGCTCTAGGAAGTGTTCTTGGACATGTATTGTTGCACCAAACCATAAATGGTAACGAAGCAATACTGCAAATGGAACAAGCTGGAGATTATCCTGATATTATTGTTGGATGTACTGGTGGCGGGAGTAATTTAGCAGGATTAATGTTTCCTTTCCTTGGTCAGCAATTAAGAGGTGGTCAAAAAATTGATATAATTGGATGCGAACCTCTTTCATGTCCTTCTTTTACCAAAGGAAAGTATGCATACGATCATGGAGATATGGCAAGAATGACTCCGTTAATTAAAATGCATACCCTTGGATCAGACTTTTTACCACCTGCCAATCATTCAGGAGGACTTAGATATCATGGTATGTCTTATCACTTAAGTCATTTATATGATCTTGGTTTAATGAGAGCAAAAGCTTATGGTCAAAAAGATTGTTTTGAGGCTGGAGTAATTTTTGGAAAACAAGAAGGAATTATTCCTGCTCCTGAAGGTAATCACGCTGTTAAGGGAGCTATTGATGCAGCCCTTGAATGTAAAGAAAAGGGTGAGTCAAAGACAATTTTATTTAACTTATGTGGGCATGGACACTTTGATATGACTGCTTATGATGATTACTTTAGTGGAAAGTTAGCTGATGACTTCTATGATGAAAATTCAGCAAACCAATCATTGTCTCAGTTACCTGAAATTGCATAAATTGTTTTAGTATTAGAAATTATTGTTTTTCTTTAATAGTAAATAAAATAAAGATCATATTTTAAAGGGAGAGATTAATTTATTAACGCCGAAGGAGCAACGACCCGGAAACTCTCAGGCAAAAGGACCTTTGAAATTAATATCTGAAGATCTTAAATGATTAACAGAAGGGCAAGAGAGATCGAGAATGGTAGATATATGGCCTTTCTATGGTACTAGACCCTATAATCAAGACGCTAAAACATTAATAGCTCCATCCACTGATCATTTAAGTATAGAAAATATAGAAATATTTAGAAAAAATAATTATTGGAACTATCTCAAAATTTTAAATCCTGTTGGACAATTAAAAGAGAAAGACTCATTATTAGAAGCAAAAAATCATTTCAAAGAAATGAAAGATAATGATGTAATTAAAAAAGATGAAGTATTACATTTTTATATCTATCAAATTGAGCTTGGTAATCATAATCAATTGGGCTTTTTATCTTTAGCTTCCATAAAAGATTTTAAAAAAAAGATCATTAAGCCTCATGAAAAAATTTATGAAAGTAGAAAAATTGAAAGAGCAGATCAAATGATGAATTTAGGAACTCAAATAGGTCCAATTTATGTTTCATATCCAAGTGAAAATAATATTCGAGACTTACTGTTATCTAAAATTGACAAACCCCCATCATATGATTTTGAAAGTTTTGATAATTCTGTTCATAGATTATGGTGTATAAGTGATTTAGTTTTTATTGAAGAATTAAAAAGTTTAATAAATAATGTAAATGCATTTTATATTGCTGATGGTCATCATCGAATGGGAGCTATGGAATATATATGTAAAAAAAATCCCTCCAATGAAAAATTTATGATAGCTGCTTTTCCTTCAGATGAATCAAAAATCTTTGATTACAACCGGGTTATCAAAGATC
>VMBT01000540.1_pt1 | contig 23894 bp, 19 predicted proteins | sample 4404301 | NCBI WGS metagenome assembly VMBT01 (sample SAMN12238535, study PRJNA552566) | marine metagenome | isolation source: Coastal seawater | place: USA: coastal Georgia, Sapelo Island | collected 2008-08/2009-08
CTTTAGGTTCAGCTTTCTTTGGCCATTATGGCGACAAGATTGGCAGAAAAGCGACCTTGGTAGCAGCCTTACTTACCATGGGCTTATCCACCATTATGATCGGATTTTTACCTAGTCATGCGTCGATAGGTATTCTAGCTCCGATCCTTCTAGTGCTTTGTCGTTTTGGTCAAGGCTTTGGCTTGGGAGGTGAGTGGGGCGGTGCAGTCCTTCTAGCAGTTGAAAATGCCCCTAAAGATAAGCGTGCCTGGTACGGTATGTTTCCTCAGTTAGGTGCTCCTATTGGCTTGGTGATGTCAGGTGGCATCTTCTTGTATTTAACTGAAACGTTATCACATGATCAATTTTTAGATTATGGTTGGCGAATACCTTTCATAGCCAGTGCGATTCTCATTGCCCTAGGTTTATATATTCGCTTGAAAGTATCAGAGACCCCTGAATTTTTAGCTGCTGAAAAAAAAGAAAATTTAGAGCAATCTGTACCCATTGGCGAAATTTTTAAATTTCATAAGAAAACTTTATTTATTGGTACTTTTATTGGCATTGCTACCTTTGGTCTTTTTTATCTTATGACTGTATTTTTAGCGGGTTGGTCGATTCAGCATTTAGGTTTAACTGAAGATGATTTTTTAATCATTCAGCTTTATTCAATTTTCTTTTTTGCGCTCATGATCCCAATTTCTGCAGCTTACGCTGATAAATTTAATCCTCGAATGATTATGATCTTGGCGTCATTTTTAATTATTTTATTTGGTCTATTTATATCCGATATTCTTGATTACCCTAACTACGGTGTTTTGGTATGCCTATCAATAGGTATGTTATTAATGGGCTTTACGTACGGCCCTCTAGGTACAACGTTATCAAATCTTTTTCCAACAAAAGTGCGTTACACAGGGTCATCTTTGTCTTTTAACCTTGCAGGTATATTAGGGGCATCCTTTGCTCCATTTATAGCCATGTGGTTAGCTAGTCAATATGGTTTGAGTTTTGTTGGATATTATCTAGCCTTTTTAGCCTTCTTATCATTGGTCGCAAGCTACTTCAGTAAGCAGTAACTTTAATTATGTTTGATGAAAATAATATGATGTTTAAGGTATTAGCAGGGGTACTCATTTTTCTGATTGGAATTTTGGGTGCCTGGGCCTCAATTTCAATGCGATCAAATAACAGGAGATTATTACTCAGCGTTGGTAATTGTTTTGCGGCAGGAATTTTTATTGGTGCTGGCCTAATCCATACACTCGGTGACTCAGCATCATTATTTAACTCATTTAATTTAAATATTGATTTTCCAATATGGGCTGCCATTGCTGCTTTTAGTGCGGGATTATTAATGTGGGTTGATAAGGGTGCTCATGCATCATTAAAACACAATGGTATAAGTGGCTTATCTCTTTTTATTGTTCTTTCTCTTCACTCTCTGCTTGCAGGCATGGCGTTTGGTATTGAAGCTCATCCCATGCAAGCTTTAGCTATTTTAATTGCCATACTCTCTCATAAAGGTAGCGCTTCGTTTGCATTGGGCTTACAAACAAATCATTCTCATTATTGGAGACGAATGATTTGTTTTTCACTCATGACCCCCATTGGGGTATTTTTGGGCGGCTCTTTAATTGTTATATTACAGAACCAAAATGAACTCCTTTTTGAAGCTGTTTTTGATGCCTTAGCTGCAGGTACTTTTTTGTATGTAGCGCTGGGTGAAATTCTTCCCAAGGAATTTGAAAACTCTCAACATTCTCACATCAAATCAATAGCCGTTATGGTGGGTATTCTTTTGATGACCTATCTCGCGTTATACACCTAATTTTTTAAATGAAAAAAAATCTTTTTTTTATATTCATTATCCTTTCAATTTTTATTCATTTATTCTTTTTTACCAATATTAGATACTCTATTCAACAACCTGACCCGGTTGAATCGTTAAAGATTGATCTCATCCCTACGTTTGAAAAGATAGCGGTTGAAGATGAAAAAAAAGAGGTGCAGATCGAAGACAAGCCTATCGAAAAAAATAATCAAAAAGAGGCCGTAACTCAACAGGATGATCGAATGATGAATAGTGTCAATGATGATGATGAACCCACTCTTATCAAAAACACACAATCAAACGTCGCAACCGAGCCATTATGTGAGCTATGTAAACCCGTCGAAGAGATTGCGATCCCTAAAGATACTCCCAGTTATGGTGAGGCCATTAAAAAAATAACTTACCGATTTAAAATTATGTATGACCTAGGTCCCAATAAAACCTCAATGGATAGCATTAATCCCCTGGGTCAAACTAATCAATATGAAAACCGAGCACAGACTAAAAGGGTTTCAGAAATAGGGCATGTTGCCATGAATTATGAAATCACTGATGGTCAGTATCAAATTGACTATGAAGCAAAAGCTGTGGGGTTTACATCTCTCATCTTCTCTGATGGTCTGATTCAAAAGAGCCAAGGCACCATCAATCAGGACGGTCTAAAGCCCAACTATTACCTCTATAAATATTCTAAGAAAAAACGTAATGAGGCTTTTTTTGATTGGAAGCATAATCAATTAAGAGTTTTGAAAAATAACAATGAACGTATGTTTGATCTAAAGGAGGGTGCCCAAGATCAATTGAGTATTTTGTTTCAATTCATGTTCTTAAATCCGCTAGATAAAATGCAAGTACCTGTCACGAATGCCAAACTCTTTAAGACCTATGACTATCAATATATTGAAGAGGGTGTGATGACCACCGTGTTAGGGGATATCGAGTACCTTCATATCGCAAAATTTAACTATGAGGATCCTGATCGAATTGATGCATGGTTAGCTAAAGACTATGGTTACCTTCCCATTAAAATAGCCATTACTCAAGATGATTTGAGTATCATTAATCATGAGCTTGAAGCTTTATTAATTGAAAAAAAATAGCTTAAAAAATATTTCTACTATATTATAAATTTCTTAAGGAAATATCATTGGAGATAAATTTTGGAAGATTCTTTTAATAATTTTGAGCAGGAAATGGTGAATATTCTTGAAGCTCACGTTAATGCAGAAATGGAGGGTGATTTAGAGGGTACCATGGCAACAATGACAAAAGAACCACACCTTCTTAATGTTGCAAATATGATGGGTGGAGATGACTATGAAGGGGTAAAAAAATTTTATGAAAATCATCTTGTAGGTAAATTTTTTCCACCAGATGTAGAAATGAATCGAATCTCAATTACGATTGGCACCCATCAAATTGTTGAGGAGCTTGTAATTACCTTTACTCACACACAAAAAGTTGATTGGTTATTACCTGAGATAGAGCCCACTAACAAAAAATTAAAAATACCATTAGTTGTCATTGCTGGGGTTAAAGATAAAAAAGTAACGCATGAGCATATCTATTGGGATCAGGCGAGCGTTCTGGTGCAAGCGGGACTTTTAGACCCAAAAAATTTACCGGTTGTTGGCGACCAAAGCGCTAACAAGCTATTAAAATTATGCTGAAATAAATCAAGTGTTCCTTAACTAGAAATTAGTTTTATTTGTTAATTTTCTTTTCCATTTGATCTAGTTTCTCCCATATTAACTCTAGGTCAATTGAGCCATTCGCATCACCTTTGTCACCCCAAAAGGTATAGATAATAAGCAGTATTAAAAGAATATTTGTAAGGTAACCCGAACTTAACCATTCCATCTTTATTTCTCCCTAAATTAATTATTTATCAGGATATCAATGATACTTGCAGTGGCATTCTTAATATTTTCTGGGGTATATCCGCCCTCAAGCATATAAATAATATGGCCATTGGAATAATCTTTTGCAATATTATTAAGGGCCATTGCTGCTTCTTTGTAACCATGATCTGTGTAGTTTAATTGTCCTAAAATATCACCTTGATAAGCATCAAAGCCTGCGGAGACAAGCACAAAATCTGGTTTGAATTGGTCCATGGCGGGTTTAAGTTGGTTGTTTATGCCTTTAATTAAATCATCATCGCCTGAGCCTGCGGGTAAATCAATATTAAGTGTATATCCTTCACCTTTACCCGCACCAGTCTCGTTCGGACGACCCGTACCGGGGTAAAAAGGGTGCTGATGAATACTAAAATAAAAGACCGTATCATCTGAATAAAATATATCTTGCGTACCGTTTCCATGATGCACATCAAAATCAACAATCAAAATTCGTTTGAAGTTGTGTTGCTGCTGAAGGTATCTTGCCACTATCGCAACATTATTAAAAACACAAAAGCCCATACCTCGATCTTGTGTTGCATGATGTCCAGGTGGCCTCACCAACGCGAATGCTGAATTAATCTCACCTTTGACAATCATATCGGCAGCTTTAATACCGGCCCCAACAGCTAATTTAGCAGCCTCTAGCGTATTTTTAGATATGACTGTATCACCAGTACTCAAATAGGATAAATCTTGCTCTGAAAGGGCTAAAATCTCCTCCTCGACAAGGCTAATATAGCTCTGTGAGTGGGCTAGGCTGATAATGGCATTGGAAGCAGGGGAGAAGGAGGGCCAAATAAGGGCATTTTTATAGGCAGAATTGGTTTTTAGTTCATCAATCGCAGCAATGAGACGATTAGCATTCTCAGGGTGACCGGAACCTGTATTGTGTTGAAGAAACTTATCGTGATACATCAAAGCTACTTGGTTATTTTTATCCATAGTAAAACCCACATTCACACAACATAATAAAAAAAAATGTATTACGATTGTATTTAATTTAATTTTCATTAAATCAATAACTTAAAGTTATTTATTAAAAAGATAGTTTAATAAATTAACCAGACTTTTTTGCATGTTTTCAAATTCCTCGTTAGTGATTGAGTTTATTCTACCTTCATTATGAACGTATTGGTCTTGAATGAGTTGATCTTTAAATTCTTTAACAAGAGATTTAAGGCTATCTTTATCTAACTCCAAATGAAATTGAAGGCCAATCACATTCTTACCCATTTGAAAACCTTGATTAGTGCAAGCTTCACTTTGTGCAATATGAGTGGTATTTAGGGGGATATTAAAAGTTTGACTATGCCAATGGATCACATTTAATGGGTTTGGAAAGGTAAATACATCAGTATTACTCGTGTTTACAGGGGAAATAGGGTGTAGACCAATCTCCCTATGTTGATTAGGCTTAACTATGGCCCCTAATGATTTGGCAATTAGTTGTGCACCTAAGCATATACCTAGCACTTTTTTGTTACCATCAATAGCCCTTTTAATTGTTTTGACTGCATCGGTAATCCATGGATGTTCATCCTCGTCATTTACGCTCATAGGTCCACCCATGATAATGAGCCCATCATAATCATCAATATTAGGAATAGAATGATCTTCAAAGAACTTATGGTAGGTGATTGATGCTTGATGGTTATCCAGCCAATGCTGAATAGTGCCAAGACCCTCCAGGGGGTGATGTTGAAATACAAGTATTTCCATACTTTACTTCGTATAATGTATATTATGTTAAATTAAATATATTTCTAGTTTGTTATTAAATCATTAGCACCGATTTGTTTAGCTAACGCAATACCCTGCTTTGATTTTGCTGAACCTAAATCAGTATTACCTAATTGATTATAAATAGAACCCTGCTCAATTAATGCTTTGGCCTCATAATATGTTCCACCATTCTTTTTGGCAAATGATTCAAGTGACTCTAATGTCTTTATGGACAATTCGGTATTACCTGCTTTGAAATAGTATTTAGCCTTATTAATCTCCATATCTGCATATTTACCTAAATCACCAATCCTTTGATACGTATTAGACGCCTTAACAGAAAACTCAATGGCACTATCGTATTGGTTATCAATGGCATAAGATTTAGCTAAACCCTCGAAATTTGAAGCTCTTTCATCATCATTAGCTGATAATCGTGCTGCTTTGGTAAAAGAATCAAGCGCATTTTGGGAATCTTTAAGAATTAAATAGGTTTGACCAGATTGATTTAAAAATCTTTGCTCCATTTGCATATATTTACTGTTTCCAAGCTTTGCTGTTTCAAAGCCTTTAGTAAATACCTTGATAGCATCCTGATATGAACCATTATCCCTTAGAGATATTCCCTGATATAACATTGAAAACATCTGATCTACAGGTAATTCAGCTAAAGGTTCGCTTGTGGCAAAGGCATTTGCAGCATTTAGGTAATCACTTGATCTATATAGCGCTTTTCCTAAACAAAAATTAGAGTCATATTGATTTTCAATTTTTTTTGCTTCCAAGATAGCCTCATTTATAAGGCCATTATTAAGCTTATTTTCACAACCATTATTAATATTATAAGAATAAATATTATTACTAAACAGTAATATAAATGATGTTATTAAAGTTGTTTCTAATTTCATTTTTACCTTACCCTGTTAATTCTATAAGTTTAGATTCATCAATTATTGTAATATTAAGTTTTTTCGCAGCTTCGAGTTTGCTACCAGCCTCATCTCCAGCTACTACATAATCAGTATTTTTAGATACGCTACCAGAGACTTTTCCTCCTGCATTCATGATCAAAGCTTTAGCCTCGTCACGTTTTAATGTTGGCAGAGTACCAGTTAGGACAAAAACCTGTCCTTCCAGTTCTCTGTTTTTATTAAGATCAAGCTTAATATCCTGCCAATGGATGCCCAAACTCACTAATTGTTCTATCTCGTTAACACTCTCACTTGAATTAAAGTATTTAAAGATAGACTCTGCTACAGTTGGGCCAATATCCCTTACCTCAATAAGCTGATCCAATGAAGCTTGTTTGATTTTATTTAAATTTCCAAAATGATTGGCTAAATCATTTGCAGTTGCCTCACCTACATTTCGAATACCTAGAGCATATATAAAACGTGCCATTGAAGTATTTTTGGAGTTTTCAATTGATTTAATAAGGTTATCTGCAGACTTTTCCGCAAATCTCTCTAGTGATAGTAATTGTTCTTTTTTAAGCCTGTAAAAGTCTGAAGTTTGGTTTAAGAGATTGCTATCCATGAGTTGATCAATAATTTTTTCCCCCAATCCATCGATATTCATTGCTTTCCTTGAAACAAAATGCATTAGACCTTGTTTCTTTTGCGCAGGACAACTAATACCATTAACACATCTTAAGACAGCTTCATCCTTATCTTTTACTAAAATAGAGTTACATGAGGGACAAATATTTGGCATTTCAAATTTTTTTGCATCTTGAGGTCTTTTTTCTGAAATGACTCTCACTACCTCAGGGACAACATCACCCGCCCTTCTAACAACCACGTGGTCTCCGATATGAATATCCTTCCTTCTTAACTCATCTTCATTATGAAGGGTAGCATTCATAACTGTCACACCAGCAACTTGAACTGGCTTTAGTCTTGCAACGGGGGTAATTGAGCCTGTTCTCCCTACCTGAACATCAATACCTAATAATTCTGTATGAGCCTCCTCAGCAGGAAATTTATGGGCTATTGCCCACCTAGGCGCTCTTGATACAAAACCAAGATTGTCTTGGTGTTTAAATAAATTAACTTTGTAAACTACTCCATCTATATCAAATGGTAATGATGGTCTTAAATCATTAATTTCTTTGTAATAGCTCATCATTCCCTCAACACCTTTAATTACCTTTATATGTTGTGTTGTTGGTATTTTGTATTTTTTTAATATTTCGAAACTTTCTGCTTGTGAGTTAGTAATTTGAGTCGTTGAAGAAAAAATATTGTAAGCATAGAACCGCAACGGCCTTTTAACTGCCACTGAAGGGTCCAATTGTCTTAAAGTTCCTGCAGCTGCATTTCTTGGATTTGCAAATGTTTTTTCGCCCTTTTCCGACTGAGATTTATTAAGGAGCAAAAAGTCATTCTTTAACATAAAGACCTCTCCCCTAACCTCAAATTGACTTGGTAAATCTTTCAAAGAAATAGTTAAAGGGATTGTGTTTATGGTTTTAATGTTATGTGTTACATCTTCGCCTGTATATCCGTCTCCTCTTGTAGCAGCAAGTTTTAGATTGCCATTCTCATAGTGAATGGTTACAGCCAATCCATCAAACTTTGGTTCGGCGGTATACTCAATATCAACTAAATCTAACTCATCACATATTCTTTTATTGAAAGCTATTAAATCATCTTCATAAAAAGCATTACCTAATGAAAGCATAGCTGTAGTATGTTTAATTTGTTTAAATGCTTCACTGGGTTCTGCCCCAACTCTTTGCGAGGGAGAATTTGATGTCAAAAGTTCAGGGTAATTATTCTCAATATTAAGGAGTTCTTGAAAGAGCTTATCGTAGTCTGAATCACTGATATTGGGATTATCTAATACATAATATTGATAATTATGCTCATTAATTAATTCAATTAATTCGCTAAGCCTAAGTTCTGCTCGTTGTTTATCCATTTAAGAAAAAATTTTGTTCGCTAAATCACTGCCAGGCACAACCTTTTTATCAATCATTTTTTGCTCAATACCTTTAAGTGCAGTATAGACCCTACTAACATAATCTTCATTCATCGGTTTTGAGCTTGCATCGACCAATATCCCATTTAGTTTATTGCAACATTGCTGAATGATAGACATCATCTGATTATATGATTGGGTAATATTTTTTGTATTCGGAATATCCATTCGAAAAACAATACCCTGAATAAATGCTTCGTGTTTTATCTCAAGGGCATTGCCGGATAGGTTAAGAACCTGGCATGCTGTTGTTAAATCATCCCCATAAATTACTTCATGAAAATTCTTTTTATTCATTTTAAAGAAATCATTATTGAAGAAATCAATTAATGCACCTGAATGAAAAGATGTGTCACTTTTGGGTAAAACCTTTAAGATGAGAGCCCGATCCACCTCGACTCTAAAATCATTAATTTTTTTGGATTCTTCTTTTATTTGCTCATTGGCAATCCAAAAAAGAGTGCCAGTCAATTTAGCTTTTAATTGATCAACGTATCTATTTAAATTAGTGATGTCTTCATCACTTAAAGCTCCTTTTCTTGAGGCTAAAAGTTGCACGACAAGTATTTGATTAAACCTTATAGAATCATCAATAGCGCTATCTGTTGACCAAATATCGTCATCTTTTCTTACGTACAAACGTACGCCACGAAGATTTCTTAAAGAATCCAAATCTAATAAAGTTTTACCTTCAAAAACTTGATTTGAGGTTATGGATGCAACAGCTTCAATATCTTGAAAGATCCCTTCTGGCAAATTTGCTGCAATGATCTTTTTTGAACCCTCTAAACCACTTAAATTTCTTTTGGGTGAGGCAATATTTTCGTCTATTGGAAACTCAGAAGAGTTAAATAAAGGATCATTTTGCTCATTAATTTTAGGTGAGGGAGAATAATTATTAAACTTTTCTTTTCTCTTTTTATGTCTGTAGATTTGGACCCAGTTATGAATGATCATGATTACAATGACCACAATACCTAAGATTAATAGAGCTAGTTGAACATCACTCATAAAGACTAATTAACTAACTCCATTTTATCAATTTGCTGCAAATCCACTTCAACAATTCTTGATACCCCAGCCTCCTGCATTGTCACACCAATCAATTGCTCTGCAATTTCCATGGTTATTTTGTTGTGTGAGACAAATAAAAACTGGGTATTGATGGCCATTTTTTTGACGAGCCCTGAAAATCTTTCTGTGTTTGAGTCATCTAAAGGTGCATCAACCTCATCCATGAGGCAAAAAGGAGCAGGATTTAATTTAAATAAGGCAAAAACCAGTGCGATGGCAGTGAGAGCTTTTTCTCCACCAGATAACAAATGAATCGTTGTATTTTTCTTGCCAGGAGGCTGAGCAACCACCTGAATACCCGTGTCTAAAATTTCTTGGCCAAGAAGTTCTAATTGAGCTCTACCACCATTAAATAGATCTTTAAAGAATTCAGTGAAGTTTTCATTAACCCGTTGGAATGTAAGTTTTAACTTTTCACGTGTTTCAATATCAATCTTGTGAATTGCATCTTCCAATGTTTTTGATGCTTGATTCAGGTCTTCGACTTGATTTTGGATATACTCCTGCCTTTCTCGAATTGATTCGAGCTCATTGATTGCGGCTAAGTTCACAGGCCCCATTCTTTCAATGCGATTTACAATGGTGTCTCTTGTGTTCTCAAAGTTTGAAAGCTGACTTTCATCATTAAGTGATGATGAAACTTCTTCCTCATTAAAAGTCATTTGATTGACTTCCGCACATCTTTGCTCAAAGAGTACTTTAGTTTCTCTTTCATCGAGCTTGATTTGTTGAAGTTTCTCTTGAATTGGATTAAGTGCGTGTTGTTTTTCTAGACGTAAGGATTCTTGATCACGAAGAATCTTTTCTTTCTCAGATATTAAAGAACGAACTCTATTGAGTTCGTTTTCAGCTTTTTCTTTATCATTTAATTTAGTCTTAAGCTCTTCTTGAAGTTCAGTAGGATTAAGGCTCTTTAACTCTTCTTCAGATTGGGAAAGTCGATTTATAAGCTCTTGCTTGTCGTCACTAGCTCTTTGTTTCTTATCTGTAAGTTCATTAATTTTATTAGTTAATAATTGGATATTAAACTCAATTTGTTGATTATTTTTTTCCAGTTGACTTAATTCAGTTCTTTTTTCATTAAATTGATTTTCTGTATTTAATTTTTTATTTTCTATATCATTTTTAGAATTTGTAATCTCTATCAGATCTTGCTCTAATTTTTTAATTAGATTGGTTTTATCATTTAATGCACTATTACTATTTTCTAATTTTTGTTTTATCTCTTGGAGCTCACCTTGAAGCTTAGCTTTTCTGTTTTCAGTTAACTCTTTCACACTAAGTTTCTTGTTGTATTCAATATTAAGTTCATTTCTTTGAGATTCTGTTTCTTTGATATTCTTGTCTGCTAATTCAATTTCATTTTTAAGGGATTGTCTGAGCAATTCATTTTGTTCGATCTTTAGTTTTATATCATTTAAAATTTTAATTTGAGAAGGAAGTGTTCTTTCAAGATCTTTCACTTCTTTAATAATCTCAAGGGTATTCTGTGTATCTTCAGCAGATGAAACTACTTGATAATTTAGGCCAAAGATATCACCTTGTTTATTAATGAGTACTTCACCTGCATTCAATTTTGAACGTAAAGTATCTTCTTGCCCTTCCTCGCAAATATAAACATTAGATAACCATTCAGTAATTGAATATTGAATATCATTATTCTCTGATTCAATTAAAGTTATGGCAGATGTAAGATTTTTATTTAAATCTTGTTTAATTTCATTGGAAGCTTGGATTAATGTTAATGCATGAGGAGGTCTCTGATTATTATTAACTTTATAACTTGCTTGAAAAGAATTGACCCGGCTACCTAGAATGATATTTAATGACTTTTCCCAGCCTTCTTTTACTTTCAATTTTTTAAAGATATTTTCTTGGGTTTTTATATCATTTTTTACAAACCATTCTTTGACATTATCTTCATTAAATTCCTTATTAATTAATTGTTGAAGTGATGAAATTTTCAATTGAATTTCATCTACCTTACCTTTAGACTCTAATTGAAAATTTTTATCTTCATGAATTGTATTTTCAAGATCTGTTAATTTTTGTTTATTCTTTTCAGATTTGTCAGTTAAAACGCTAAGTTTATTATCGAATTCAATTAAACCCTGAGGTTTATTAATCTCAGCATCATCTTGATTTAATTTTGATAGCTCATCACTTAATGAGTTTTGTCTTAAATTTAAATCATTAATAATGTTATGAGTCAGATCAAGTGTTGCAGTCTCAATACTTGATTGCTCTTTGATCTTTTGCCAGTTTTCAAGAACAGACTGCCATAGAGCAACATCTGCATTGTATTGGTTTTCAATTTCTGAAAACTCTCTTCTAATCTTGCTTAATGTATCTTGATTTTCAATTAACTTAGTTTTTTCATTCTTAAGTTGTTTATGGCTTTCATTAATTTCAAACTCATAATTGCTGTAAAGAGTGTCAAATTGATTAAATTTTTCTTCACTACCCTCTTTTATTCGAGCTATATTTTGTAACTTTTCATTGAGATTATTGAGCCTTGTTTCAACATCGGTAACTTGCGAATTAATCTCATAAAAGGATGCTTGTGCATTATTGATTTGATCAGATGATGAAATATGTTCTTGTCTGGCTTGTTCCACCAAAGCTTCAACATGACTTAATTCAGCTTTTTGTTTTTCTAATTCTGTCTCTTGTTTTTCAACGAGCTGTTTTGCAATCTGCCAGCGTTCATTGGCTTCAGATTTTTTTAAAACTAAAATTTGAGCATTAGTAAATTTAAGTTTTTCTTGTAGCTCATTATGTTTTTTGGCAGCCTGTGCTTGTGATTCAAGTCTCGTGATTTGCTGATTAATTTCCCTAAGAAGATCTTGAACACGAGATAAATTATCTCTGGTATCCCTTAAACGATATTCTGTATCTTTTCTACGCTCCTTGTATTTGCTAACACCTGCTGCTTCTTCGAGATAATTTTTTAACTCTTCAGGTTTGGCTTCAACAATTTGGGATACTGTATTTTGACCAATAATTGCATAGCCATGTGAGCCTAGACCTGTTCCCAAGAAAAGGTCGGCAACATCTTTTCTTCTTACCGCGGTATTGTTAATGTAGTAAGTAGACCCTTTTTCTTTTTCAATAACTCTTTTGACAGAAATTTCAGCATATTTAGCCCATTCATTAGGTGCTTGCCCCAAAGAATTGTCAAAAAATAACTCAACGCTGGCTCTTCCAATAGGCTCCCTTGAGTCGGTACCGCTAAAGATAACAGAGTCCATAGATTCGCCACGCATTTCTTTAGCAGAAGATGATCCAAGAACCCATTTAACGGACTCCATTATGTTTGATTTACCACAGCCATTTGGCCCCACAATACCAGCCAATTGACCATCTAGCCTAATCGTAGTTGGATCTACAAATGTTTTAAAACCGGCAAGCTTGATTTGTCTTAATTTCAATGTTTACTCGTTGATTTTTTTAGGAAGACTTTCTTCAAAGCAGTATAATGTCTCTTTTTTTAATAACGTATCTCATATGAATAGCGATCAACTGGGCGGAAAACCAACAGCGCAACCAACAAAAAAGTTGGAGACTTTTGAAAATCCTAATAAAAAAAGGGATTTCCATATACACATGCAAATACCTGAATTTACTTGTTTGTGCCCAAAAACAGGGCAACCCGATTTTGCTACTCTCTACCTTGATTATATCCCCGATAAACGCTGTGTGGAACTAAAAAGTTTAAAACTTTATATATGGTCTTTTAGGGATGAAGGATGCTTCCACGAAGCTGTAACAAATCGTATTTTGGACGATCTAGTGTCTGCCACAAAACCAAAATTTATGAGACTTACAGCTAAATTTTATGTTCGAGGGGGTGTCTTTACTAACGTTGTTGCAGAGCATAAAAAAAAGGGTTGGAAAGCACAGCCGTATATTGACCTGACCAGTTTTCCTAAGGATAGTAATACGAGGGATTGATAATATTGACACAACATATTAGTAAAATTATTATTTCACATCTTTTGGGGGTATAGCTCAGCTGGGAGAGCACTTGCATGGCATGCAAGGGGTCAGCGGTTCGATCCCGCTTACCTCCACCAAATTTAAAGAATTTTGCTTTATATAAGAACTTCCAGTTCCAATCCAACAACAATACCCACAAGAATAAGCACCAAGAATAACCTCTTAAGGGATTCCATAAATATCTCCTGTATAAAGCAATGCAAAATAAATTGCTACAAAAACTATTATTGCCCAGATGAATGACTTCTTAATAATAGGCCCCTATTTTGTGTGGTTGTTCTATAACTATCTTTTAAAATTACAATTTAAGCAAATATGCTAATATGTTTTTTGCCATGGATAAATACGATGTCATCATTGTTGGAGCAGGAATAGCTGGAATCACTACAGGCTATTACCTTCAAAAATTTTTTCCAAATATCTCTTACAAAATAATTGAATCTAGAAGTGATCTTGGTGGGACATGGGATCAGATGATATTTCCTGGGGTTCGATCAGATAGCGACATGTATACATATGGATTTAGTTTTAATCCTTGGCAAGGGCCAATAATTGGACAAGGTAAAGATATTAAAAATTACCTTAATGAAACAGCTCAAAAATATAATATAAGAGAAAATATTCTATTTAATACCCAGGTTAGTTCTTTTTCTTGGACAGATAATCAGTGGATTACAGAAACAAGTGATAAAAAATATTGCAGTGATTATGTAATATGCTGTACTGGGTCTCGAGATTATAGAGCTCCTAATTTTCCAAAGTTTGATGGGGAAGAAAATTTTGCAGGCAAAATTGTACACACACAAACTTGGGGTGATACAGAATATAAAGGCAAAAAAATTGCTATAGTAGGAAGCGGTTGTACGGCAGTGACGATGACCCCTGCAATCGTCAAAGAAGCAAAATCAGTTACTTTAATTCAACGTAGTCCAGCATGGATTGTCAATGTAGATAGCCAAGAGAAGTCATCGCGACTTTATAAAACATTTGAGGTTTTGATTGATTATTTCCACAGTAGGATTTTCAAAAAATCATACAAAAAGAAAGTGATAGCTAAATACCCCTACTATAACGAAGGCAATATTCCTGCTTATGATTATTGGAATCAACGTCCCGCTTGTAGCTTAGATCACGATTACTTTACGTCTATCAAATCTGACAAAGTTTCTATTGAGCATCAAGAAATTAGCAGTTGGGAAAAAAATGGCATTAAGTTAAAAAATGGAAAAGTAGTTGATTGTGAATTGGCTATTATGGCGACTGGACTTAATGCTCAACTTTTAGGTGGAATTGATGTCATGGTTGATAATAAAAAAATTAACATCAATGATACCAGTTGGTATAGAGGCATGATGTTCAGTGGAATACCTAATTTCTTTGCTCATACTGGATATATTAACTTTAGCTGGACTGCCCGTTGTGAAATTGTTAGCGAACGAATTTGTAAAACAATTATGTACATGAACAAGAAAAACTTAAAAACATGTACGCCTAAGTTTATGGGCAAAGTCTCTAAGCCTGCAATAGAAGCTAACTATGTTTTAAGAGCCATGGATAAATTTCCTAGTAGATCTTATAAATTTAATAACTCAAATTACCTTGTGGAGTATATGGCTTTTAAGTGGACTAAGATTAACGACGGAGCATTAGAATTTCAATAAATTAAGTGAGCAGATATATGAAACTTGAATCAATAGCCCTTCATCATGGTTACGAGCCCGAACAAACTACAAAGGCTGCAAATACCCCGATTTATCAAACCTCAGGTTTCACGATTGATGACACTCAACATGGTGCTGATCTATTTGACCTCAAGGTAGAGGGTAATATTTATTCTCGAATAGGTAACCCTACCAATGCTGTTCTTGAGGAAAGGGTTGCAGCTATGGAGGGAGGTATAGCTGCCTTATCACTTGCATCTGGCATGTCTGCAATCACTTATGCTATTCAGTGTATTGCTGGAGCTGGTGATAATATTATTAGTACCAATCAACTCTATGGTGGAACCTACAACTGCTTTACTCATAGCTTTCCAAAACAAGGCATTAAAGTAAAAATGGTTGATGGAGCTGATTTTAAAGCCATTGAGGAAGCAATTGATGAAAAAACTAAAGCCTTATACTGTGAATCTATAGGTAATCCATCAGGAATCATCATTGATCTTGAGAGATTTGCTGCAATTGCAAATAAACATGGCATTCCACTCATTGTAGATAATACTGTTGCCACGCCCTATCTATGTAGGCCAATTGATTTTGGTGCAACAATTGTTATTCATTCATTAACAAAATACATTGATGGCCACGGGGCAACCATTGGAGGCATCATTGTTGATTCTGGTAAATTTAATTGGGCTAAGGAAGCAAAAAGATTCCCCATGCTTAATGAACCTGATCCTTCTTATCATGGGGTTGTTTACACAGAAAAATTTGGCCCAGCAGCCTTTATTGCATGTTGTCGAGTTGTTCCATTAAGGGAAACAGGCGCTTGCCTGTCGCCTCATAGCGCTTTTTTAATATTATTAGGATTAGAATCGCTAGGCGTTAGAATGGAAAGGCACTGTGATAATGCGCTTAAATTAGCAAAGTATTTAGAAAAGCATGAGTGTGTGGAATGGGTAAATTATGCAGCCCTACCCTCAGATAAATACAACTCAGTTTGTAAAAAAATAACAAGTGGAAAGGCTTCAGGCATCATAAGTTTCGGCATTAAGGGCGGAATGAGCGCTGCCACAAAATTTATCGACTCTCTCCAAATGATTTTAAGAGTGCTTAGCATGGGTGATGCAAAATCATTAGCATGCCACCCCGCATCCACATTACACAGACAATTAAATGCTAAGCAGCTGGCCTTAGCCGGGGTTGGCGAGGATATGATTCGAATCTCTGTTGGTATTGAGCATATAGACGATATTATTGAGGATGTTGAGCAGGCGCTCCAGGCTTCAAAAAAATAACTTTAAATAATAGCTACTAGGTAGTTCAGTTATTTATGGGCAGACCCTACATTTTCCAACTGTTTTGTCCCAGTTTTTAATTTTTTCAAATCCAACAATATCGTTAAACCGGGCTCCATCAATTTCAGCATCCGTTAAATCAGCACCAGTTAAATCAGCACCAGTTAAATCAGCTTGAATTAATTCAGCTCTGTTAAGATTCGTATTTTTAAGGTTAGCTCCTTTTAAATTAGCATATTTGAAGCTTGCAATATTGAGGTTAGTATTTTCAAAATTAGTATTTTCAAAATTGCCACCTGTAGAGTCAAACTTCATTTGCCCCATTGGCTGATTACCGACATCTAGACCTAAATCAGCGTTGGATACATTTGCACCAGACATATCAACATTACCTAAGGTCCCAATAAGCCTTACCCCTTTTAAGATTGCATTTCGAAATTTAGTTTCCCCAAAAATGGGTTGAAAAATTGTGGCCATGGAAAGATTTGCCCCCGAAAAATTTGCTTTTTCAAGCCTTGCAAGATTTAAATAAGCCCTCTGCATATTAGTACCAGATAAATTAGCATCTCTTAAATCAGCACCAAAAAAGCTTACATTGGTCATTTTACAATGAGTCAAATCTTTACCACTAAAGTTTAAATAACCTAAATCTAAATTAGAAAAGTCACAATCAGGATCCTCTAGTAAATTATCAGCTTCTGTTTGCGATATTTTTCTTCTCTCATCATTGAATGCTTTTTTATAAAATATTTCAGCTTGGCTAACTATGGATGAAGAATTTTTAAGGAACAGTTCTTTAGCAGTTTTATTGCCAAAACAATAAGTTTTACCGTCAAATTCTTGTTTGATTGAACAATCAGTTTTATTGAAATTTCCTTCAGATAGGCTGGTTACACAAAATTCTTCAAACTCAGCGCCCCATGCAAGCGAAAAATTTATAAAGAAAATGAAGAAAAACCAAGAAATGGGCCTGAATATGTTCATTTGACGTTGCATTTGATCTTAATTAATTAATTTATTTTTTATTAACTCACTTTACTCTTTTACAAAGCATTTGTGAAATCTCACAATGGAAATTAAGCTAATTGTATTGAAAAGAAAAGAATAAATTGTTATCAACATTAGTTGTGGGTAACTTGACGACAATTTACTTAATATAACTTTTTAATACAATTATATTCTGATAAAAAATATATAAAGAAAACAATAACTTATTTATATATGAGTTAGAGTATAATATTATAAAATCATTTAAAAACAATAAGTTAGATAAGTATAGTATTGAGTGATTAGTTTTGTTTATTAATGATAATTTATGAATTTACATAAGTAATTTTTATACGATTGTTTTCCACAATTTCTGTGGACTACTTTGTGGATAAGTCATGAATTAAAATCAAACCCTTTATTTGACTGGGGTTTAAAAAAGATGATGAATTTTTAGTCACGAATCATGTATCACTTGAAGTCTTAAGTGCAATTAGGGGTTAATTTCTTTACCATCCCAGCCATAAACCCTGCCAGTTGTGGCTTTATCTAGGTTTGATAATACTTCCATAAGTTTCATTGCAGCAAAGCTGGGGCTAAATAGCTTGTCCTTTGGCACATTCGAACTAAAAGGACTCGACAAATGGCTCTCCACCGTTCCGGGATGAAGGCCAACGACAATACCCTCACCATTTAATCTAGCTAATTCAATGGATAAATTTTTAATAATCATATTTAATGCAGCCTTAGATGACCGATAGGAGTACCAACCTCCGAGTCTATTATCACTAATACTGCCAACCCTGGCAGATAAAAAACTCATAACAGATCTTGATGATTTATTCAGTTTGGGCAAAAAGTATTTGGCAATTAGTGATGGAATAATTGTATTTACAAGAAAAACTTCATTAAATTTAGAGATTGATAGATCTTTGAGTGACTTTTCAGGTTGTACTTTTTCGTTATGAAGGATCCCATTTGTAATTATCACTAGATCTAAATCTCCATCTTCTGATGCTAAATCTGCAGAATTCGATATAGACTTTTCTTCCAAGTAATTGATTTTATGAACTTCAATATTTTTTGATTCAAATAAAATATGGTGTTGAGAGAAAACATAAATTTTTGCATTGGAGTCCTCAGATAACTGTTGTATTAGAGCCGAAGCGATTGCGCCTGACCCACCAATGACGGCAACTCGTTTAAACATCATTTACAGCCTCTCTCATCCTATTTAAGGCCTCCTTAAGTAATTTTTTAGGTACGCCAAAATTGATACGAAGGTGTTTATCCTGATTAAACATATAGCCTGGCTGCAAAGCTACGCCATGCTCTAAAAAAAGCTTATGTGGATCTTTGGTAGGTAAGCTTTCACAATTAATCCAGCCTAAATAGCTGGCCTCGATATCATAAAGTTTAAGCCCATCCATCCGATCAAGCTCTTCTTGCAAAAAGGCTTTATTTGACTCAAGGTAGTTTATCAATGCCCTTCTCCATTCATCGCCCTCCTCAATGGCTTTAAGTGTGCTTATGTAACCAAAAATTTGAGTTTCAGGAATCAGTGTTCCTATATCTTTTGTGACTTGATGTCTTAATTTATTATCCTTGCAAATCATCCATGCGAGACCTGCTCCCGGGAAATTGAAGGTTTTATTAAGAGACATTAAGGTGATGGTTCTATCTGCAGCCTCATTAGAGATGCTGGCAATGGGTATATGTTTTTTTCCTTTAAACACCATACCTGCATGTATTTCATCCGAGCAAATAATAAGATCATTTTTATAGGCAATATTAACAATTTCCTCTAATTCATCTTTCTTATATGAGGTACCACCAGGATTATGTGGATTGCAGAAGAAAAGCAGCCTTGAATTGTTTTTAAGGCCGTTAGTGAGTGAATTTTGCGTTAACGTAAGGCGGTTATGAAGAATTTCTAAATCAACCTCAGTAAAAAGCCTATTGGACTTTTCTGCAGCCACGCGAAGATGATGGTATACCGGTCTTGGTACAAGAATATGCTCATCGGCGTTTACACAATTATTGGCAGTGGCATAAAGCGCGGACACAACGCTTGGAATGATGGCTATCCATGATGGATCAACATCCCAATCATATTGTTGTTTTAGATATTGTGATATTTTTGAGGTGAAATTGTCAGGCTCTTTAGAGTAACCAAATATTCCATGGTCAATTCTCTTTTTTAATGCGTCAACAACGCATGGTGGACTCTTAAAGTCCATGTCAGCGACCCATAGAGGGATCACTGAATGATCATATTTGTTCCATCGAATAGAATCTGTGTTCTTTCTATCAAATAATTCATCAAAGTTATAATTACTCATCCTATGCCAGATTATTCAAATTTTAATCTGTAAGCAATGATTAAGTTAAAATCAGTATTAATCGCGTTTCAATCGCTCTAATCGTTCAATTCTTGCCTCAAGACGTCTATCGAGCCTCATGAGCTCCCAACGAATTAACAAAACAAGAATGACGAAAAGAAGCCATGTAAACGTATCGTTATTAAGTTCCAAAATATACTCCGTAAAAAATGTTAAGTAACAATACTTTAGAAGCAAAATATATACCAAAAATTCAAAAAATTTAATATTTTTTTAATTTTTTTGATTGGAATAATGGTTTATTTTGTAGAATAGACCTTTTACGAAATTTTAATCATGGCTGATCACTTTAAATTTTTAAAACAAGACTTTCCCAAAATCTATCGAGATATTGTTTTGCAGCATAAAGCTGTGAATAAAGTCTTATCTTTTTGCGATAAGGATAATATGTACCTCCTCTTTACAGGCATGTTCCCTGATGTGAATGGTGGGCAGGGTATTAATGGAGAGCTTGAAACCTACTTCGTTAATTATTTGGCTGAGCAATATGGTTCTGATGCGGTTGGACGCGCAACAGCTTATGCACTTGAAGATCAAACCACATTTATTGGCTTCGATGTTAAGAGCAAGGACAACCAGTTATGGTCACAGCAAAATAACTTTGAGGTTAATGATGACAACCAGGTGACAAACGTCGAGGAAAATCACTCTAATTGCAGCGATAATAACCCTATAAATACCATTACAACGACTTATTATGAAGCTATAGATTTTCCCGAGGATACTTTAGAATTCTTAAAAAACCTTCATGAACAAGTCAAATCTAGCCTTCATATCGTGCCTTTAAAGCACTAATGTGGCGCGCATTACTCTTTAGTATATTTATCTCATCACCACTATTTGCTAAAACAATATCATTTGCTTGTGTGGAAGATATTATTCAGGCAGAGGGTATCTACTTAGCTTTTGCTCAAAATCAAGTGGCTAAGGTCCAAGAAACGTATATTTATGATATCAATGCACATACAATTGATATTGCAGGGACCCAGTTAGCTTGTGAAACCCAAGACTCAATTATTCAGTGTAAACGCTTTGAAGATGATGTCGATTACGAATACTCTTGGAGCCTCATCATTGATCAAAAGTCTCTTTCAAGTAAATTTCACAAGGTTGGCTTCTATGCTGATCGCAATCATGAAATAAAAACACAAGGTTCTTGCATTATCAAACAATAAAGCAGACTCTCTTTAGTTTTTAAATTTATTCCAGATCTTGTGAACAGCCAAAGCAGTTTTTTTGACTTGCTCATAAGGGACTCGCCTTGGATTATCAGGTGTTAAACCCTGCCTGTGCTGTAAAGAGCGAAATTGGCGATAAGCATTAATTAATATTTCACTATCTTTTTTAATAATTAAACCAAGCTGACTACAAGTATTTAATAGAGCAATATTGCCACTATTTTCATGAAGCTCTTTATATAGATGGCTATATGCAAGAACATAAAATTGCGTCATGAATTCAATTTCAACCATGCCACCATAACTATGTTTTAAATCAAACAATTCAGAACTGGGCTTTTTGTTCTCATAAATCCTTTCTCGCATCATTACAATGTCGGACTTAATTTCTTTAATATTACGATTGGCTGACAAGATTTTTTTTCTTAAGCGATCAAATTTAGGCTTAATTTTTTCATATCCTGATGAAAAACGGGCTTTACAAAGCGCCTGATGTTCCCAACTTAGAGATCTTTTTAATTGATATTCTTCAAAGGCTGACCATGATGACACCATGAGCCCAGAACCACCGTCAGGCCTTAATCTCAGGTCAATTTCATATAAAATACCTGACCCTGTGTAAGTAGTTGCCCAGCTATTAACTCTCTGTATGAGCCGAATGTATTCATCATTAGTATAGTTGTTACTTTCTTCATAGATAAATACCAAATCTAGATCAGACAAATAACTCATCTCTTTACCACCTAGTTTTCCATAGGCAATGACAGCTAAAGGGGGATATTTTTTCTTAGGATAAATATTTCTCCATGCAGACTTCAATAATTGGTCAATAATAAAATCTGCAACGTCAGATAGCGTATCTGCAACATCCTCAACAGGATAAATACCCATCATCTCCTGAACAGCAATTTTAAAGATGGTTGAATTTTTAAAGTTCCTCAATTCATTAATAATTGCCTCAACATCATCCTCTTTATTGTTAAGCTTAATCATGCATAGCTTTTGAGCTTGCTTTAAATCAAATATATTTAGAAAAGAACTAGGGCTCATCAGATCATCTATCATCGTTGGTGATTGGATGATGCTTTCAATCATTTCTGGATCAAAGCTAGTGATCTTAAGCAATAAATCTAAAACATCAGGATTTTCTCTTAGCAGAGAAAGATAGCTTGAGCGTTTTGAAAGCTTATCAATGAAATTAAAAAAACTAACTAGTGTTCGAGTTTGCTCTGGAATATGGGCGCACTTTTCAATGATCATTGGTGCAAGCTTATCTAACCGATCTTTGGCTATTGCACCAAGAGACAAATAGCTACTGCTTTTCTTAAAATTAACAATAAATTTTGCGATATCTTCACTTTCATTAAAACCTAACTCTTGCAGTTGTTGGATCAATGACTCATCGACACTATCAAATAACCATAATTTATTGGTGGACGTATCTTGCTCATCGTTGCTTGTCATCAATAACAAATCATCGAATATCTTGCCCACTTTTGTTTGGTGCCTAACCAGAGATGAATAAAAGTCTTGCCAATTCTTAAAACCCATAGACAAAGCTAAAAGTAATTTATCGTCATCATGATTGGGTAATTTATGTGTTTGCTGGTCATCTTTGTATTGAAGGCGATGTTCAAGTTTTCTCAAAAAATCATATGCTTCATGAATGCTCTTACCTTCTTTTGTATTAATTAAATTTTTTTCTTGAATCTTTGATAATGCCTCATGAAATTTTGTGCATTGAAGTTCTTTATCTTTTCCTCCATAGACAATTTGATAGGCTTGAACAATAAATTCACAAGTACGTATACCTCCGTGCCCAACCTTAATATCACCATCATTAATTCTTTTAACCATATCGGTATTTATTTTATTTTTAACCTTACGTAAGGATTCAAAAACATTAAAATCAAGGTATTGCCTATAGACGAAGGGTTTAACGATTTTATTAAGTTGCTCGCTAGGTCCAATTAACACCCTTGATTTAAGCCAAGCATATCTTTCCCAATCTAACCCATGTGACTCTAAATAACTTTCTAATGCATTTATAGATAACGTTAATAGACCCTCGGAACCAAAAGGTCTGAGCCTAGTATCCACCCTAAAAAGTATGCCCTCCTCAGAATAGTCAGTGAAGGTATTAATTATTTTTTTGGATAAAAGAGTAAAAAACTCCTCATTGGATATCCTTTTTTTACCTGAGGTTTGACCCTCACTGTCATACAAAAAAATAATATCAATATCTGAGGATGAATTAAGTTCATAACCCCCCAATTTACCCATGCCAACTACAATAAGATTAGATTTTTTTCCATTATCATCCTTAGGAGAACCATATACTTTGGTGAGTTCTTTGAGGTAAAAATCATGCGCATAATGAAGAAAAGTTTCTGCTAGAGAGCAATTGAGCTGGAAGATTTCCTCCAAAGATGCCATACCATTTATATCTCTAACAATACCTAAAGAATAAAAGAGCTGCCTTGCTTGTCTTAAGGCTGAATTTAAAGTTTGTTCAGAATTAATTTTTTTGTTTGTGAGATACTTTTGCAACTCTGAGCTATTAAAGGGTTTGTCGATATAGTTTTCTAGAATGTTTTTCAGTTCATTATTAGAGATCAGTAAATTCCTTAGAAAATCTGAATAATTTACAGCATGATCGATGAGCTTTGTTTTTTGGGCTTTTGAAATTCTCATAAGTTTATTCTAAAGCTAATTTTAAAATAATGCTTTTAGAGTAAATATTAATAGCTTAAAAAATTCTGAATTTGATAAAAATTTTTTTAAATCTAAAGCTATTTATAGTAGAATTACGCCTTCTAGATTGTCCCCATCGTCTAGAGGCCTAGGACACTGCCCTTTCACGGCGGCAACAGGGGT
>VMBT01000541.1_pt1 | contig 23891 bp, 11 predicted proteins | sample 4404301 | NCBI WGS metagenome assembly VMBT01 (sample SAMN12238535, study PRJNA552566) | marine metagenome | isolation source: Coastal seawater | place: USA: coastal Georgia, Sapelo Island | collected 2008-08/2009-08
CATCTTTACAGATATATCAAGTTCATTTAATGGAATTAAGACTGATTTTACATTGTCTGGTGATGGATTTTCATCTCCAACCGAAGTTACTGGAATTGCAACAGATAATGCCATAATTCTTTTGAATGGACTATTACAGTCTCCATCTAGATTTGGTCTCAATCCAATCATTGAAAATCAGTATATTGCAGAATCTGCAGGAGTATCTACAGTATACTTTAATGGTGCTCCTGTCGGAGGAGAAATTGTATCAGTTGGGTCAACAAAAGGATTTGGTTATCAACCACTCGTTTCTGCAGGTGGAACTGCAATCGTTTCAACATCTGGAACTATATCAGCAATTGCAATAGGAAATAGTGGATCTGGATATAGAAGTGGCATTCAAACAACTGTTAATGTTTCAGTTGCAACTTCATCTCTTGATGAAGTCAATATCACTAAGATCGGTACTGCTTCAGTTCTTAATGGTAATGTTGTGGGTGTTAGTATTACAAATCCTGGATCTGGATATACTTATCCACCAAGAGTCATATTTGATGCTCCATTCTCTTATGAGAATCTAGAGTTACAATACACTGGAGGAACATCCGGTCTTGGAACTGGAGCAAGAGCAAGTATTGTTGTTGGTCAAGGGTCAAGTGTAATTGGATTTGAACTTACTGAAGTTGGTAGTGCATATGAACTTGGAGATAAGTTGACAGTTGCTATTGGTGGAACCACAGGAATTCCTACTACTTCTGATTTTGTAAATAATGAATTCCAATTAACAGTTACTGACCAATATCAAGAACAATTTAATGGATGGAATATTGGTAACCTAACAATATTCGATAAAGTTGATAACCTCTTTGATGGATTCAAGAAAATATTCCCACTCAAGATTGATGGCGTTAGACAATCAATCATCGCAAGAGAAGGAGGTGAAATTGATGTTGCATATGTTCTTCTAATATTCATTAACGGAGTTCTACAAGAACCAAAAGTTGCATATGAATTTAATGGTGGTAGTAGAGTTAAATTTACTGAAGCACCTGCAGTTGGTGATGAGGCAACCATTTTATTCTACCAGGGTAACAAAGATGTTGATGTTATCAACAGAGACATTTTAGAAACCGTAAAAGTTGGCGATACCCTTAGAATATTCCCAGATGAGGGGGATCTACGTCAAGATGATAGAACAGTATTCTCTATCGATTCTATTGATATTGCAAGAACAAACACATATAGTGGTGTTGGAATTTTGACAACTGGTTCCCTTAGACCAGTTATTTGGTGTAAGCAAAGATCTGATGTATTTGTTGATGGACAATCTGTTCCAAAAAATAGAGAAGAATACGAATCTTTAATTTTCCCAACAACAAACATTATTAAAAATGTGTCTTCTTCTGATACTGTAGTGTTTGTGGAGAATGCAAGAACGGTCTTTGATCCAGTTAGAGAAAATCCAACACCAACTTCTACTAGATCATCTATTCAGATTATTGATCAAGCAGAAAAAGTTTCTGCCGAGGCAACAGCAATTATTGAACAAAATGGATCTGTATCGTCAATTACTTTGACAAACCCAGGAATGGGTTATACCGAGGCACCTGCTGTATTCTTTGAAACTCCTGATGGTTTTGGAGCATCATCTAGAGCACAAGCAACTACGACTATTTCTGATGGAAAAGTAACATCAATTACTCTCACAGATCTTGGATCTGGATACACACAGACTCCAAAAGTTTTGATTGAACCTCCGTCCAATAATATAGAAACTATCAATGATGCATCATATACGGGTGATTTTGGAGTCATTACAGGAATAAAAACAACATCAGTTGGAGTTGCATCTACTGGATTAGTATTTGATCTTTACATTCCAAACAATTCTTTCTTAAAAGATGAATCTATTGTTGGAACATCTGTTACTGTAAGTGGAATACAAACTGGTTATTACTTTGTTGCTTCAAATACTAATGTTGGCAATGGAGTTACATCACTAGATTCTAGTGGTTCTGTAATTATGAACGGATCTGACTATCTAGATAATGTGTATGAAGCAGTTGCAGTTTCTTTTGCACAAACTGCAGTCTCTGGAGTTGGAATTACTGATGTTATTCAAGTTACAGTAAGTCTAGAAGATTACAATGGATTGGTGGGACTTGGGCATAGTTCTATTTTCGGAGATTATTCGTGGGCAAGAATTCAGACCACTAATCGTATTGATACAAAATCTTTTGAAATATATAATAATGGGTTATCGGGAATTCAAACTTCTCCAATTGTGAGAAGACTGAATCCATTAGAAAACTTTAATTATAATCAATAAATAGATAAAAAAGTATAAAATGTCTGCTATTATAACAGATCAATTTAGAATATTAAGTGCGGAAAATTTTGTCGCGTCTGTGACATCATCTTCTAATGCATATTATTCGTTCATAGGTCTTCCTAATGCAACGGATGTTAGTACGACCTGGAATACCACTCCACCAGCACCAAAGGATAGTTTTTTCGATGAAAACGATACTTGGGATACTATCATTGCACTTAAGAAGATAACTTCATCTGATATAAGACAGGTTATTAGAAAAACAGACTGGGTTTCTGGAACATCTTACGATATGTATCGTGATGATATTACCAGAGACAATTTGTCACAACCATCAAATTCTACCAGTCTGTATGACTCTAATTATTATGTGATAAACAGCGAGTTTAAAGTTTATATTTGTCTTCAAAATGGAACTGACCCAGAAAATCAATCTGGAAGACCATCTCTCGATGAACCAAGATTTACCGACCTAGAACCAAGAGCAGCAGGTTCTAGTGGTGATGGTTATATTTGGAAATATCTTTTTTCAATTAATCCAAGTGATATTGTAAAATTTGATTCTCTCGAATTTATCCCAGTACCAGCAGATTGGAAAACTAGTACAGACAATGCTGCTGTGAGAGATAACGCAGCAACTAGTGGGCAATTAAAGATCGTATCTATCACCAATAGGGGTGTTGGTCTTGGAACTGCAAACAGAACTTATACAAGAGTTCCAATCAAAGGAAATGGAAGTGGTGCAGAAGCAACTATTATTATTGGAAATGACTCCAAGGTAGAGTCAATTAATATTTCAAAGGGTGGATCTGGATACACTTACGGAACAGTTGATTTAGTTGCGGGAGAAGTTCCTACGGGATCAATCAGTCCAACATTTGATGTTATTATTCCCCCACCAGGTGGTCATGGTGCAGATATTTACAGGGAACTTGGTGCTAAGAACGTTTTAATATATTCTAGAATTGAAAATGATAATGAAAATCCCGATTTTATTACGGGAAATCAGGTTGCAAGAATTGGTATCGTCAAAAATCCAACAGCATATAACTCAAGTTCACTCTTAAATCTAGAAAAAGCAAGTGGCGTATATGCTTTAAGGTTGACAGGACCAGATTTAGGAAACTTCTCGCCAGTTGCTGATAGTTTTATTACTCAAACAGTTGGTCTTACTTCAGTTGCTGTTGGTAGAGTCATATCTTACGATAATGTTACTGGTGTTTTGAAATACTGGCAGGATAAGAGTCTTGCTGGATTTACTACTAGTGGTGCTCAAGATCCAAATCCAGAATATGGATTATCTCTTGTCGAGTTCACCTCAGACATTAGTACTGGAGGAAATCTAACTATCAGCAACGATCAAGTAAGCACCGGATTAACAATTGACTCCTCTTTTACCGGTATTACTACTGTAATAAATAATAGGACTTATAATCTTGGTCAGTCTTTTGTAAGTGGTGTGGCACAACCTGAGGTCCAAAAATATTCTGGAAATATAATTTATGTAGATAATAGACCTTCTATTACAAGATCGACCAACCAAAAAGAAGATATCAAAGTTATTTTGCAATTTTAAAGAATAATGCCACAGGAAACTAATCTAAACGTCTCTCCATATTTTGACGACTTTGATCCGGCGAAAAATTATTATAAAGTATTATTCAAACCAGGTTATCCAGTTCAAGCAAGAGAACTGACAACCATACAATCTATACTGCAAAATCAGGTAGAAAGGTTTGGAACGCACATCTTCAAAGAAGGTGCGAAAGTTATTCCTGGACAAACATCTTTCAATAGTCAGTACACTGCTATTGAATTGGAGAATTCCTTTACAGGCATTTCTGTATCATCTTATATCAAATCTCTCGTAGGAACAACAATACGAGGCGAATTCTCTGGAGTTAGAGCAAGAGTTGAACAAGCTCTAACTGCATCAGAGTCTGATAGAAATAATGCAACTTTATACATTAGTTACATCTCATCAAGTTCTGGCAATCAATCTAAAACATTTGATGATGGTGAAAATTTAGTTACTGAGAGTGGTCTTCAAACCTCAAATGTAATTTTTATTCAAAATGAAACATTTGCTACTGCAATAGCACAAAATGCTTCTTCAGTTGCATCATCATTTACGGTGCAAGACGGGGTATATTTTTTAAGAGGAACTTTTTTAAGTGTTCCAACACAAACTATTATATTAGATCAATATTCTAATACTCCAGACTACAGAATTGGATTTACTGTATTAGAAGAAATTGTCACTTCCGATGTTGACGAATCTTTATTTGACAATTCTCAAGGATTTAACAATTTTACAGCACCTGGTGCCGATAGATTCAAATTATCTGCAATCTTATCTAAAAAGTCTTTAAATGACTTTGATGATCAGAATTTCGTTGAAATTGCACAAGTTCAAAATGGACTGCTTAGAAATAATCCAAATGATACAGATTACAACTTTTTAAATGACACTCTTGCTGCCAGAACATTTGAAGAGTCTGGTGATTATTATGTTAAACCATTTAAATTGACATGTGTAGAATCTTTAAATGACCAAGAAGGAAATAATGGTATCTTTAATGAAAATCAATTGACATATGAAGGAAATACTCCTTCTGACGATCTTGCTGTATACAGAGTTTCTCCAGGAAAGGCATATGTTCGCGGTTTTAGAGTAGAAACTACTGCTCCAACTTTCTTAGATATAGAAAAACCAAGAACTACAAAAGAATTAAATAATCAATCCATAAATTATTTTACTGGACCTTCAGTGTCACTGAATAATGTTTCTGGTTCCCCTCTTCTTGGAATTGGTACTTCATATACTGTAAGTTTAAGAAATGCTAGGGTTGTAGATAAAGAACTTGCAAGTGGAAGTGAAATTGGAGTAGCAAGGGTTTATGATTTTGCTTTAGAAAGTGGTTCTTATGATACAAAAAATTTAGCAGTAAACGAATGGGATATTTCTTTATATGATATTCAGACCTACACAAGCATATTCTTAAATACTGGAATCACTAAGTCCAAATCAACTTTTGTTAAAGGTAACTCTAGTGGTGCTACGGGTTTCATAAAAGACTCAGTTTCAAATTCAAAAGAGTTAACTCTACACGATACTAAAGGAACTTTTATTGTAGGTGAAAGTTTTAGTTTCAATGGCGAAAATGATGGTAGAATATCTGTTGCAGTCACTTCACATGGAATCGGTGACGTAAAATCAATTTTCGGTTCTAACGGCGATGATGTATTTAATTCGGATACTACTCAAGTAAATAAATTAACCATTGGTGAAGCAACGATATCTCAAAGAGATGTAATCAGTAATACAAGTATTGTAACTATACCAAACTTAGACTATTTTCAACAAATTAAAGAGAATGGAATAGTTTCTTATTATAATCAGCACAATTTTATCAATGAGTTGCTTACATCCAGAGGAATTACAACTAGTCTGTCTGCTGGTCAAAGCATAATTGATATTGAACATATACCCGGAGAGACTGACGTATTCTTTAATGGAATTCTTTTATTCCAAGATGATTATGTTTCAATCGGAACTTCTCAAATTCAATTAAACGTACCTGCATTAGAGGATGATTATGCTGAAGTAAATGCATTTGATCGCGACGTAAGAATAACAACTGAATTTGATGCTTTTGAAAATCAGGTAAATATTCCAGTTGCAACGAATACATCTTTAACATCCGACGACAAAGACAATATTCAAATCTATGTCAATGGATCTAAATATGATTCGACTCAGTTTGAAATTTATACTGGACCAGATTTACTTCGCATTACTGATGTTCCACAAATTAATGACTTTGTTGACATTCAAGAATATGCTTCCGGTAAGAAGGTTGGATTAGCTACTATTACAGTATCATCTTCTACATCGTCATTCAATGTTTCTTACACACCAAATAGCATAGAAGTTTATAAGAATGGAGTAAAACTTACTGGCAATCAGTATACTGCTACAAATGGAACTACAATTTCTCTACCTTCTCCAACTGTAATCGGAGATGTATTAGAAGTTGTACAATACGATAGTACTATCGTTTCATCTGTAACAACTGTTACTGCTGTAGGTCTGCAAACCAACTTTACTGGAAACTATACTGTTGGTAGTCTAGACGTATTTTACAATGGAGTTAAACTCAAATCTGCTGATTATCAAGCAACCACTGGAGTTGACGTTTACATTCCAGCACCAGCAGTTGCTGGTGATGTTGTAGAAATCGTTGGATATGAAAGTGGATCTAGAAGTGGTATTGGAACAACTATAACTTCCAACCCAACTGGTATTTTTACGGTAAGTGACGATTTTTCGGATTTTGATGTATTTGTTAATGGTATCAAGAGAACTAAAAATGATTATCAAATATTTGGCGCACGTCGTTCTTTGTTATTAGATACCGCATTAGTTCAGGGCGATGAAGCAAGTGTGATAAAGTATAGCGAACAATATTATACCAGTTCAAGAATAGTTGCTACACAAGGTCAAACTGAGATTAATTTTGTATACACTGTTGGACTATTAGACGTATATGTTAATGGAACTAAACTTACTAATGACGATTTTATTGCAACGGATAGCACTTTAGTTACATTGAAAGTTGCAAGACAATCTGGTGATATTATACATTTAATCAACTACAAAAAATCAGCATTCCTTGCTCTTAATAACTTAAGAACTGACGGATTTGATATTTCATATGCATCTGTCAAGTCAGTATCAACTGTTGACGGATTTACAAGACTCACAATTGGTCCAGTTCCTACTGTTTCTGGAATTTGTGATGGTGCTCTACCAAAAGCTGCAATTACAATATCAGATCTACATTACTTAAAGGCAAAAGTAACTCCATCATCTGATAACACTTTATTCACTCCACTTCCAAGAAGAAATATTTCTGAAGTTGATTTATCAGCAGCAAATCTGTCTATCAGAAAGCAATATGATATTGTAGTATCTTCAAATTCCTCAAATACAATATTTGCAGATACCAATGAAACATTCCTGAATTTTGATGAAGAAAGATATGTTTTAACGTATTCTGATGGTACAGTAGAACCACTTAGAAGTGATATGTTTGTATTTGGTGCAGGAAGCACCAGACTGACAATTAATGGACTATCTAATAATGGTTCTGCTCGTCTGATAACAACTCTTAGAAAGATTAATATTACTTCAAAAGCAAAAGAGAATAGAAGATCTAGTAGTCTAATAGTTTCAAATTCTGCAAATTCATCTTCTGGAATTGGAACAACCACACTCAATGATGGTTTAAGTTTTGGTGATTTCCCATATGGAACAAGAGTTCAAGACGAAGAAATTTGTTTGAATGTTCCTGATGTTATTAATGTTTATGGTATTTTTGAATCGTTTGATCTTTCGGACCCAAGTTCACCACAACTTTCTCTTTCAACTTTAACTGGTCCAAATGCAACTACCATTGATGTAATTGTTGGAGAAACAATTAAAGGAGCATCTAGTGGTGCAAGAGCAACATATGTTGAAAGAACAAATGATAATGTGGTTGAGTTTGTATATTCAAACAAGAAATCATTTACAGTTGGAGAAAAAGTAACCTTTGATGAGTCTGGAATTGAGGCAATAGTTTCTGCCGTTTCTGTTAACGGAAGAGACATTACAAGTTCTTACATTTTAGATAATGGACAGAGAGATACTTTCTATGACTATGGAAGACTGAAGAGAGTTGCTTCTAAGAGTTCTCCAGGTAAGAAAATAAAAGTTTATTTCCAGTCTGGTTTCTATAACACAACTGATGATGGAGATATCACTACTGTAAATTCTTACAATTCATTTGATTACAGTAAGGAAATTGAATCTTATAGAAATTTAAGAAATACTGATGTAATTGATATTCGTCCAAGAGTATCAACATACAGTACAACTTCTGGTTCCGTCTCACCATTCCAGTTTTCTGGAAGATCTTTCACTCAGGATGGAAATAGTGCAAGAAATATTATTACACCAGATGAGTCGATTCTTCTAGATTATAGTTTCTATCTTCCAAGATATGATAAAGTTTTCTTAGATAAAACCGGTACATTTAAGGTATTAAAAGGAGTTCCCGAGGAAACTCCAAATCCACCAGGAACAATTGACGATTCTATCGAAGTAGCACAGATTTTCCTACCTCCATACCTTTACAGCACTCAAAATTCTTCTGTCAATCAGAAGAATTATAAGAGATATACGATGAGTGATATCTCTAGACTGGAAGGAAGAATTAGCAGTCTTGAGAAATTTACTACGCTTTCACTGTTAGAAACTGACACTTCAAATCTTTTCATTCCAGATAACAATGGAATCAACAAGTTTAAGTCTGGATTCTTAGTAGATAACTTTAAGACTATTGCAAATCAAGACGTTAGAAATGGAGTTGAAAATTCAATAAATCCAAACACTGGAGAATTGAGACCTTCTCACTATACATCTGCAATTGACTTGGTAATTGGTTCAGATTCAGTAATTGGAATTGGTCAAACATCCGATCCAAACGCAGATCTAAACTTTATCAGTGATCTGAAGGGAACTAATATTAAAAAGACTGGCGATGTCGTTAGTTTAGATTATACAACAAGAGAATGGTTATCACAAACTTTTGCAACAAGAGCAGAGAAAATCACTCCATATCTTATTAACTTCTGGGAAGGAACTCTTGAACTTACTCCAGATTCTGACATTTGGGTTGATACTGTAAGAGTAGAACCAGACAATCTTGAAGTTGCTGGAAACTTTACATCATTAATGAATCAAATTTCAGAACTAGAGAATCACGATCCACAAATTGGATTTATTCCAACTATGTGGGAATCCTGGAATGTTATCTGGACTGGAAATAGTCGAATGATGGGAGTCAGTCAGGCAGAAGAGATATCTACCTATACAAGGTTCTTTAATTCTGACAATAACTCCCCCGTAGATGGCGATCTAAGGTGGGTTGGACAGGAAAATGGTGTCAATGGTAATATAATCGAATCAATACGCTCCAACAGCGATAAAACGTCCATTCAGGCACTTGATACGCAGGACTTCAATAGATCATCTATCATTCCTTACATTAGATCTAGAAACGTAGAGTTTGTCTCTAAGAGATTAAAACCATTTACAAAAGTTTTTGGTTTCTTTGATGGTGTGGATGTAAATGAATTCATTGTACCAAAACTTATTGAAGTCACTATGAACTCCGGCAAATTTACGGTTGGAGAAACAATTAGTGGTTTCTTACCTGGTGTTGATTATGACAATACACCTTCTTCAGTAAATCCAAAAATTCATTTTAGAGTTGCTAAAGCAAATCACAAATCTGGTCCTTTTAACGCACCAACAAAAACTTACACTACAAACCCATACAATCCTGATCAGTCAGTTCCTTCTCAATATTCATCAACTTCGACAATAATCAATGTTGATACATTCTCTCTTGCAAATGAACCACAGGGTGACTATTTTGGTTTTATTAAGAAAGGAATGAAGTTATATGGTGAAACCAGTGGGGCAGAAGCAACAATCCAAGAAGTTAGACTTGTAACCGATAATTCGGGATTAATTGTTGGATCATTCTTTATTCCTGACCCTAATGTTGATGTAAATCCCAAATTTGCTGCTGGTGAAAAAGTATTTAAACTAACAAATAGCAGTCTTAATAGTCTCTCTACTCAGGTAATCAATTCTGTATCTGAAGACAAATATCTATCATCTGGTAGCATACAAACTGTTGAGAATAATGTTTCTTCTGTTAAGAATGCCAGAAAAATTGGAAGCACATTGTTTAAGGACTCTAATGTATCTTCATTCTCTGGAAAATATGTTGATCCTCTTGCACAGACATTTACAGTTGATGATGAGACTGGTATCTTCTTAACGAGTCTTGATGTCTTCTTTGAAGCAAAGGACAACGAACTCCCCGTAACATGTCAAATTAGAACGGTAGACTTTAATGTTCCTTCTGATATTGTTCTACCATTTACAGAAGTCACTCTCGATGCAAGTTCTGTAAAGACATCAACAAATGCATCTGTAGCAACAAATTTTGTCTTTAAATCTCCAGTTTATCTTGAAGGAAATAGAGATTATGCTATTGTTCTGTTAACAAACTCTAATGAGTATACAGTATGGACATCCAGACTTGGAGAAGTTGACGTAAAATCTGCATTTGGTTCTTCATCATCTCAAATTCTTGTTTCTACTCAACCAATTCTAGGTGCTCTCTATAAGTCACAAAATGCTTCAAGTTGGGAACCAAGCATCTTTGATGCCCTCACATTTAAACTCAATCGTGCAGAGTTTGAAACTGCTGGTGACATTTCTGTTTACAATCCAAATCTTTCCGAAGGAAATGGTCAGGTTGCAACATTGGTGGCAAATTCAATTAGACCAAGTTCCAGAAGAATTAGAATTGGAATTTCTTCTGCATTGACTGATTCTGATTTAAAACTCGGCAATAGTATTATTCAGTTAAACACTGGAGCAACAGGAAATTATGTTGGATCTGTTGGACGGGTCAATCAATTAACAATAACAAACCGAGGTATTGGTTACAGTCCAGCAGATTCTACACAAACATATTCTAATGTTGGTTTGACAAACATAACTGGCACCGGAAAAAATGCTACTGCAACTATAATAGTTCAAAATGGTTCAATTTCCTCTGTCACATTATCGAATGGTGGATTTGGATATGCTGCTGGGGACGTTCTCACAGCAACTCTTGGTAGTGAAGAACTTGGTGTAAATTTCCAAGTTTCTGTAGAATCGGTGGATCAAACCAATCAAATTATTTTAGACAATGTTCAAGGTAACTTTGTTACTGGAATTGCAAATACAATTTTCAGATATGATTCTGTAGGTGTAGCAAGATCTATAACAAACTCATCTGGTTCCAATCTTTATATCTCAGAACCTATTGATGTTGTAACGGATGGATTGAATTTCAGAGTTGAACATAAGAATCATGGAATGCATTCCCAAACAAACTTTGTAACACTAACTGGAATACTTCCAGATGTATCCCCCACAAAATTAACTGTAGCATATGATAAAGAGTTTAATGGATCAATTGCAGTAGATAACGTATCCGACTTCAACACCTTTGAAAATGTTGCAGTATCCGGTTCAAATCCAGGATATGTGTTAATAAACAATGAAATTATCAAATATGAAGGTGTTAGTGAAGGTCTCGGTCTCCTAACTTCAATCACCAGAGGAGTTGATAATACTATTAAGAAGCAAATTTCTAGTGGAGATTTGATTTACAAGTATGAATTGAGTGGTGTTTCTTTGAGAAGAATCAATAAGACTCATAGGTTAGAAAATTCTTCAACTACAGATCCAATCGGATTGAATTATTATACAATTGAAGTTGATATGAATGATACCGATTATGGAATTGACAGGGGTTCTAATTCAACTTTAGTTCCATTATACTTCAATGAAACTAAATCTGCTGGCGGAGAAAATATCAAAGCAACTCAGAACATTCCATTTGAAGCTTTAACTCCCAATATTCAATCTTTCGTTCCAAATCTCACGACATTGGAATCGAGAATTAGAACAGTAAGTGGAACAAGCATAAGTGGTTCCGAAACGTCATTCTTGGATCAGGGATTTGAACCTGTTGTGTTAAACAAAACAAATTATCTTTCATCCCCAAGAATTATTGCATCTAAGATCAATGAGAAAAATCTTCTCACTACCCTACCTGGCAATAAATCATTTACATTGCTTATGAATTTGGCATCAAGCAATTCGAGATTGTCTCCAATTATTGACACCACAAGATTGAACTTGATAACAACCTCAAATAGAATCAACAGTGTAGTTGATGACTACAAGACTGATCCAAGGGTTAAAACATTCTTTGATGATCCTTCCGATTGTCAGTTTGTAACCAAAGTTGTTAGATTGAAGAATTCAGCGAGTTCCCTAAAAGTATATCTGTCTGCACATATTAATGTATTCTCAGATATCAGACTATTCTATGCAATAGACAATTCTGAAAATAGTGATCCAGTATTTGTTCCATTCCCAGGTTATTCAAATATTGATGCTTTTGGAAATACCATAGATATTTCAAATAATGACGGAACGCCTGACGTATTTACAGAGAAGAATTATGTGACACAAGCAGTATCAAATGTTGACAGTTATTCAAACTATGAGTTTACTGCTAACAATCTACCCGACTTTAAGTATTTTAGAGTCAAGGTTGTGCTGACATCTACAAACCAGGCATATGTTCCTAAAATTAAAAATCTGAGAGCAATCGCACTGGCATGATGAATGATTACATTAAAGTAAAAGACAGTGATGCTCTTCTGAGAGATCAGAAGAGCAATGCTATCGTAAATGACTCTAAATATGAATATGACAAGTATATGAGACTGAAAAAGCAAAAACAGGATGAAATGAATAGAGTTAATAAGATTGAAGATGAAGTTGATACTATCAAAAATGATGTTAACGAAATTAAAAATTTACTCAAATCTTTTATAGATAAGATGCAATAATGGCAAACTCACTCACATTTGATCCATCGGCAGGAACTCCTGTCTCAGTAAATCTAACAATCAACAGCGGTGCTGATTTCATTAATGATTTTACAGTGAAGACTACTTCAGGTACAGCATTTGATTTTTCTGGTGCTGGCACAACTTGGACTGGTTCATCTCAGATGGCAAAGAGTGTCTCTGTTGGATCGTCAGGATATGCAGTTGCTACTTTTAACGTAGGATTTACAAGTGCTGCCGGAGGAAAATTTCAAATATCTCTTGGATCTACTGATACTAGAACACTAAATGAAGGGAGATATGTTTATGATGTTCTGGTCAGTTCTGGCACAACCGTTTATAAAATAATTGATGGCAACATCATTGTAAAACCGGGCATTTCTTCTGCGCCATAAATAGTTAAAAGGTATGTTCTAGTTATGGCACAACCATCATCAAGAGGAGAATTAATTGAATATGTTAAGAGGAAACTAGGTGCTCCGGTGCTGGAAATCAACGTATCTGATGAGCAGATTGAGGACTTAGTTGACGACGCTGTTCAGTTTTTCCAAGAAAGACATTTTGATGGTGTAATACAAACATTTTTAAAGTATCAAGTTACACAGGAAGATATTGATAGGGGTAGAGCACCTCGCAACGATTCTGTTGTTGGATTAACCACGAATACAGTATCAACATCTATTGTTGGTGTATCTAAAACATTTCAATACTACGAAAATAGCAATTTTATACCGATTCCTCCATCCGTTATTGGAGTTAATAAACTATTCCACTTTGATGGATCGAATGCATCAACAAATAATATGTTTAGTGTTAAATATCAATTATTTTTAAATGATATTTACTACTGGGGTTCCACTGAACTACTGACATATTCAATGACAAGGAGTTACTTAGAAACGATTAACTTTTTAGTAACAACACATAAACAAATTCGTTTTAATAAGAGACAAGATAGACTTTACATTGATATTGATTGGGCAAGTATTAGTGTAGGTGATTGGATTATCATTGACTGTTGGAGAATTTTAAACCCAAATGAATGTACTGAGGTCTGGAATGATTCATTCTTGAAGCAATATTTAACTGCTTTAGTTAAGAGGCAATGGGGTCAAAATCTAATAAAATTCCAAGGTGTAAGACTTCCAGGTGGGGTTGAACTCAACGGAAGACAAATGTATGATGACGGGCAAAGAGAACTTGATACATTGATGGATAAAATGAGTAGTTATTATGAATTACCACCTTTAGACATGATCGGATGATATGGCACTTAATCCATTTTTCACTCAAGGCACATCATCTGAACAGAGTCTTGTTCAGAGTTTAATAAACGAACAACTTCGAATGTATGGAGTTGAGGTATATTATCTTCCAAGAAAATACCTTAAAACCAATACAATTATAAAAGAGGTTATACAATCAGAGTTTGATGATGCATATCCAATTGAAGCATATGTAAACACTTATGATGGATATGAAGGTCAGGGAACCGTATTATCTAAGTTTGGAATACAACCAATTGATGATTTAACTTTGATTATTTCAAAGGAGAGATTTGAAACTTATATTGCACCATTAACAAAAAATTTACCAAATATTGAATTATCAACTAGACCAAAAGAAGGAGACTTAATATATTTCCCATTGGGCGATAGGTTGTTTGAGATTAAATTTGTAGAGCATGAGCAACCATTTTATCAACTTCAAAAGACTTATGTTTATGAATTGAGATGTGAACTCTTCCGTTATGAAGATGAAGTTATTGATACTGACGTTGAAGAAATTGATGATAACATTGAGCAGCAAGGATATATCCAAACTATCACTCTCGTAGGGATTGGATCAACTGCTACTGCTGTGACAACTATCAATGATGGTGGATTGCAGTTTATTACGTTACTTGATGATGGTTTCAATTATACTGAATCAACCCCCACGGTAGCAATTTCGTCAGCACCAAGTGGTGGATCAAATGCGAGTGCAATATCTTTTAACAATCCAGGATTCGGCATAAGTTCCATTGCAATATTAAATCCAGGTTTTGGTTACACTGTAGCACCAGGAATTGATTTCATTAGTCCAAATGGTTCTGGTGCCATTGCAACTACTGGAATTGGAACAACAGGAACTATTGGTATTATAACAGTCACTAGCGGAGGTTCTGGTTATACAACTAATCCAACGATATCTTTCTCTGGTGCTCCTGGTGGAGGAACAACAGCAACTGGATATTCTATCCTTAGCGGAAATAGTGTTTCTGCAGTTTATATTACAAATGCTGGTTCTGGATATACAGAATCGCCAACTATATCTTTTGCGGCACCAAATACTCTCGGAACTGGAAATTATAGGTATAACGAAGTTGTTACAGGAAGTGTATCTGGAACAACAGCAAGAGTGAAGAAATGGGATGGAGTTGCAAATACTCTTGAAATCTCAATTATCAGTGGAGAATTTACTCAAGGCGAAGCAATAATTGGATCTGAGTCAGGTGCCTCTTATGGATTCTTCAGTGTTCAGACTCAAGATGAAGTTGATACATATGCAGAAAATATTATTATTCAAACAGAATCTGATGATATTTTAGATTTCACAAGAAGAAATCCTTTTGGTGAACCTTAATATAAAAGTTGTTAAATAGTTAATACTATAGGATAGTATCATGTTTGAATATTTTTACCACGAAATTCTCAGAAAAACTGTTATTGGATTTGGAACACTATTCAATAACATCAACATAAAGAAGAAAGATGGTGGTAATACAGTCAGTATTATGAAAGTCCCTCTTGCATATGGACCAACACAAAAGTTTTTAGCAAGACTGGAGCAATCTCCAGATCTCAATAAACCAGTTCAAATGACTTTGCCAAGAATGTCATTTGAATTTAATGGTTTATCTTACGATCCCCAAAGAAAGACGACTGCAACAAAATCATTTACAGTAAGTAAGGAAGGCAGTAAAGCAACTCAGAAAAAAGTTTATATGCCCGTTCCATATAATATGCGTTTTGAGTTGTCAATCTTATCAAAAACAAATGAAGATGCTCTTCAAATTATTGAACAAATACTTCCATATTTTCAACCATCATATAATCTGACTATAAAACTCATTGAAGATATTAATGAGAAAAAAGATGTTCCAATTCAACTTGATGGGATATCAATGGATGATCAATATGAGGGTGATTTTAGTAATAGAACTGCTCTCATTTATACATTAACATTTACAGCAAAAACCCATCTGTTTGGTCCAGTACAGGATAGCAAGATTATTAAGAAGGCTACTATTGATACTATGACTGGTATAGAATCTCCTAAGAGGGAGATGAGATATACAGTAACTCCTAGGGCAACTAAAGATTACAATAATGATATAGTAACAACTCTTTCTGAAGATATTTCAGTAGATGAAAAGTATATCAATGTTGACAATGCTGCTTCAATTTCTTCTCAGAGTTACATCTACGTAAATAGTGAAGAAATGTACGTCACTGCGGTAAATGGAAACAAACTAACCGTTAGAAGAGGAGAAGACAACACCACCGCATCTACTCATGTACGTGGATCTGCAATCAAACTCATTACTCAGGCAGATGCTGATTTGATTGAGATTGGAGATGATTTCGGATTCAACGAAACAACTTCATTCTTCCAAGATTTTAAAGAGTTTAGTCCTTCATTAAATGAAGATATTTAAATATGAACAATGAAAAATACAATGATTTAAACGATGCCTTTGACGTTGAAGGTGAAATAATTTCTGCCGAAAAATTATCAGGAGAGATTAAGAAGGTTGCATCGGACAATCAGGACATCAGAAAGGACTATGATTACACCAGAGGAAATCTATATTCAATTATAGAAAAGGGTCAAGAAGCAATAAATAATATATTAGAACTGGCACAAGAAAGCGAAATGCCCAGAGCATATGAAGTTGCTGGGCAATTGATAAAAAACGTTTCTGATGCCACTGACAAATTGATGGATTTGCAGAAAAAACTGAAAGATCTAGAGAAAGAGGAACAACCAAAAGGACCACAAAATGTAACAAATGCTCTTTTTGTTGGTTCTACAGCAGAACTACAAAAATTATTGAAAAAAGGACTAAACGCTAAGGACGATGCCTAAAACAAAAGATCAAAACTTAACGGATTTAGGTGATTTCTTTTCGTTGATTTCTGGTGAGAAGAAAAAGAAAGAAGAGGAATATAAATCACTTGTTGGTGACTTGGGATCTGTTTTATCTGAACTTGATGAAGTAGCAAAAACTAAAGTAAAGAAGGAAAAAAAGAAACCCAAGAAACAACCTAAAAAAATAGAAGAACCAAAAATTGATGTAAATAGTTTATTTGATGAACTTGCATCACTAAAAAAGAAAGAAGAGGAAAAGAGAAAAAAAGAAGAGAAAGAAATTAAAGCATTTGAAAGTTGGTTGTTTACTGAACCAACTAAGGTAAAGAAAGAAGTTGTAGAGACTCCTGAGGAACCTGAAGAGGTTGTATTGGAGGAAGAACCTGCTGCAATAGAAGAACCTGAAGAGACCGAACAAGTTGTCAAGCAAGAAGAAATAAGTGAGGAAGTAGAAGAAAAACCAGAACTAGAAGAGGAACCGGAGGAGGAAGAAAATACCACAGTTTCTCAAGTATTAGAAGCACTCAAGACAATCATAAAGGATGAGAGTGTAGTTGAAGAAAAGAATAATGAAATAGATAGTCTTAAGAAAGAGGTTCGAGACCTTCGAAATTTACTTTATCAAGGTCTTAGGGATATCTCTGCACAAGGTGGTGGTGGTGAAGTTCGTCTGGAGTTTCTTGATGATGTTGATAGGGATAGTGCTAAAGTTAATAACAAGTTCCTTAAGTATGAAGCAGCATCCGGCAAATGGGTAGGTGCAACCGGCGGCAGTGGATCTGGATCTCAAGACTTAAATACAACACTAGGACTGGGTAATGTATCTGGCATTGGAATGAGTGTCGGTATAGTTACTACAACAGAATTAATGGTTACTGGTGATGCTAAAGTGGTTGGTATTCTTACTGTTGGAAGTTCTTCTTTGACCCTTGATGGCAATGCAGATACTGTACAGGTTGGTGCTGCATTGACATTGGGTCACGATATAGGACTTCAATTTCATGATCAGTTCTTGCATGTTAATGGTTTCGAATTAAACAACGTTAATGCATCTGGAATAATCACAGCAACAACATTTAGTGGTAGTATGGATTTTGGTGGGTTTACATAAATAATATTAATAAAAAAAATCGTTAGTATATAAATGACTGCGCCAATTTTACAATTTAAAAGAGGTTTGCTTGCAAACCTCCCAATTCTGCGAACTGGCGAACCAGGATTTACTACCGATTTTTACGATTTATATATTGGTAGCGCGGCAGGAAATAAGTTAATAGGAAGTGGTCGATTCTGGACGACTGAAACTTCATCAACTTCTGGTGGTATTAAATTATATGAAGCAACTGCTAATGGAACAAATTACGTTTCTCTTGCAGCATCAGCAAATATCCCAACTAACATAACATTTACTTTACCAAATACAGATGGTTCTCCTGGTGATATTTTAACAACTGATGGATCTGGTAATCTAACATTTGGTGCCTCAGCATCATCTTCGATGACCATTGCTGGTGATACTGGAACAGATACTTTTAATACTGGAGAAACATTAACTTTTGCTGGTACAACTAACGAAATTGAAACTGCAGTAACCAATAATCAGGTTCAAATTGGTCTTCCAAATAATGTAACAGTCTCTGGAAATCTGACGGTCAGCGGTGATTTACTTGTTGAGGGATCAGAAACTGTTATCAATACTCAACGTTTAGATATTGAAGATAAGAAAATTGGTATTGCATCAGTTTCAAATCCTTCAGATTCAACAGCAGATGGTGCTGGTATTGAGGTTTATGGTACTAGCAACTATAACATTCTATGGCAAAATGATACTGATTCGTGGGAAGTTAATCAACACTTCTCACCAAGTGTTGATGATACTTATGATCTTGGTAGAAGTGATCAACAATGGAGAAATCTGTATGTAGATGGATTAGCAGAACTAGATGCTGTTAATGTTTCTGTTGCAGCAACCATTGCATCTTTATCCTTGGTTACTGGTGTTGCAGTAACTACTATCCTTGACGAAGACGATTTAGTTTCAGATAGATCTGATGCATTAGCAACTCAACAGTCTATTAAGGCATATGTTGATTCTCAAGTAACTGCACAAGATCTTGATCTTGCAGGTGATACTGGTACTGGGGCAGTAGACCTTGATAGTCAATCATTGACTATTGCAGGAACTGCGAATGAGATTGAAACCTCAGCATCTGCACAAACCATCACTATTGGATTACCCAATGATGTAACCGTAGGTGCAGCATTAACCGTTATTGGAAATGCTACATTGGGTTCTTTAAATATTAATGATACCGCAGGAAACACTGAGGTTATTAGATATGTTAATAGTGAGAGGATACTAGAAAACGTCATAATCGATGGTGGAACTTTCTAATATAAAAATATGTCAAATCAACAATTATGATATTGTAAAGCAACTTAACCCAGTTACCTTTAATTGGATTGATACAGAAAATCGTGGATCAGACCAAGAAATTGGTTTTATTGCTCAAGAAATGCAAACTAACGTACCTCAGGTAGTAAGATCTAATTCAGATACAACTTTGACAATTAATTATTCCAAACTGACCGCTGTTCTAACTAAAGCATTACAAGAATCCATTGCAAAAATTGAAAGTCTTGAAGCAAGAATAGTAGCACTTGAAATTAATTGATCTATCGTTACTATAAATATTATTACTATAGCGATATATATCGCTTAAATTTTGACGTTAAATAACGACTAAAAATGGCAGATCCGATAATTAGACTAAAAAGGTCAGCAGTTGCTGGAAAGAGACCGACTCTTGCAAATTTACCCTTAGGTGAAGTAGCACTAAACACCTATGATGGTAGACTTTTTGTAAGACAAGATACTGGTGGCGTAGGAATTGCAACAACAATACGCGCAGTAAATCCTTGGTCAGAAAATTTTATATCGGGAGGTGAACACTCCATTTATTATGATGGTGGTGATGTGGGGATTGGCACACAAAATCCAACCACAAAACTGCATGTTGATGGAACAGTAACAGCAACTTCATTTGTTGGTTCTCTTGACGGAAATGCAGGTACAGCAACGTCTTTACAGACAGCAAGAACGATTGCGTTGACTGGAGATGTAGTTGCTACAGCAACACCATTTGATGGCACATCCAATATATCCATTGCTGCAACTATTCAACCAAACTCTGTTGCTCTTGGTGATGATACGACAGGTAATTATATTCAAACAATTACAGGAACTGCAAACGAAATAACCGTTACGGGTTCTGGTTCCGAAAGTGCTGATGTCACTATAGCATTGCCAGATGACGTAACTATTGGGGATTCATTAATTGTTACTAATGACATAACAGTTGGTGGTGCGTTGACTGTATCTGGAAATGTCTCTGTTGCGGGAACTCTAACTTATGAGGACGTTACTAACGTTGACTCTCTTGGTATCATAACAGCAAGAAGTGGTATTCACGTAACTTCTGGTGGTATTGATGCTGTTGGAGTAGTAACAGCAACATCATTTGATGGCAATTTAGCAACAACAGATCTTACAGGAACTATCACTAACGCACAGTTAGCAGGTTCTATTGAAAACTCCAAGTTGGTCAATTCATCTGTATCTTATGGTGGAGTTGAAGTAAATCTTGGTTCTTCAGATCCAACTCCTGCATTTGACTTGAGTGATGCAACCAATTATCCATTTGATTCCCTAACTGGTATCACAACAGAAATCTTAGGCGATACTACACCACAACTTGGTGGAGATTTGGATCTGAATGGAAATAATATTACTGGAACAGGTAATTTAAATATAACCGGCGTCGTTACTGCAACTTCATTTGTCGGAAATGGTAGTAGTCTAACCAACATCACATTTAACCAATTGAGTGATGTAACACTTACAAATGTTGGTCAACATGATGTTGTTGTATATCACGATGGTGATGGGTGGAAGAATGATCCAGGTGCTTCAAGAGTTGTTCAAGAAGTAAGAAACGTAACTGGATTTGCATTGACTGAAGCATTTCCCGTATATGAGACTGGATATAATCAAGGAAATGAAAGAGTAACCGTTGCAGTTGCCGATGCAGGTATTTCTACGTCAATGCCATCTCTTGGCATTATTCACGATGCTGATTTGGGTAATAATAGTAATGGTTACGTAATTATATCCGGTATTGCAGATGGAGTTGACACATCAGCATATAGTGAAGGTGATGAATTATATGTTGCAGTTGGAGGTGGACTTACTAATATCAGACCTACAGGTGCAAACACTCTTATTCAAAAAATTGGATCAGTTTTAAGATCCCATGCGACTACGGGTTCAATTCTTGTACAAGGTGCAGGAAGAACGAACGATGTACCAAACACTATCTCAGTATCAAGTAGTATCACTGCTGGTGATGGATTCTATGGAGATGGTTCTGGTATAACTGGACTTCAGCATAGTCAGGTAAGTGGAGTTATAACTGGACTTACTATCAGAGAAGAAGGTTCTCTAGTTGGAACTGCAAATAGCGTTGGGGATATAGATTTTGTAAGTCCAAATCTAACAGTAACGGCATCGGGTGTTGGTGCTACTATTACATTAACTGATACTCCATCTTTTAGTAGTCTTAATGTAACTGGTATTGCAACAGCAACTACATTCTCTGGTGATGGATCTACATTATCTGGAATTGTAACTTCAATCACTGCAGGTGATAATATTTCTGTTGATAGTTCTACTGGTAATGTAACGATTACCGGACTTGCTGCTACTGCAAATATCAATGCAGACACCGTAGATACCGGAAGTCTTAATGTAACTGGCATCACAACTCTTGCAGGAAATACAAATATTAGTGGAGACATTACATCAAATGTAACCATAGTCTCCACTGATACTGGAAGTTCTGCAGCACCTGAATTTACTCTTTACAGAAATAGTGCATCACCAGCACCTGGAGATTATCTTGGACAAATTATGTTCAAGGGTGAAAACAGTAATGGTGGTGAAGAGAATTATGCAAAAATTACTGGTAAAATTTTAGATGAAACTCTTGGTACTGAAGATGGACTTATTGAAACCGCGATCAAGGGTGATGGTTCATTCACAATTGTAAGTCGTCAAAGGTCTGATGAACTACAACTTCTTAATGGAGTAGGACTGAGTGTTGATGGAGATTCAACATTCAGTGGTGGTATAGATGTAGATGGACACACAGAACTTGATAATGTAAATGTTTCAGGTGCTATCACTGCCACTACTTTTACTGGAGCTTTGGATGGTAATTCAGGAACTGCGACTGCATTAGAAAATGCAAGAAATTTCTCAGTCACTGGAGATTTTGTAACAGCATCAGCAGTATCTTTTGATGGTACTAGTGCTGTGGCACTTGCTGCAACTATTACTGCGGATTCAATTACCTTAGGAACTTACACCTCTGGTGATTATGTTGAATCAGTTAGTGGAACAGCAAATGAAATCCAAGTAACTAGTGGGACTGGCGAAGGTTCAACTCCAACTATTGGTTTCGTTGCTAATCCAACGATTGGTGGTAATGTGACTATTGGTAATGACCTTACTGTTACACGAGACTTACAAGTTACTCGTAACTTAAGTGTTGACGGAACAGTTACCATTGGTGGAACTTCTGCGACTATCTTTGCAGAAACTTTAACAATTTCTGACCCAGATCTGGTTCTTGGATTTAGAACAGATGCAAATGGTAATGATATTTCAAATGATAGCACTGCAAGTCATGGTGGTGTTGCACTTGCATCGACTGAAGGTAGTCCACTTATAAATCTTGTTGGTGCAGGTGAGACATTAGCACCAACGTACAAGAAAATTATGTGGTTCAAGACCAATTCTTTTACTGGTCTGAATACTGACGCATGGTTATCAAACTATGCATTTGGTGTTTGTACGACATCAATGTCATCAGGAACCAAGTTTGCTGTTGGAAATATTGAAGCAAACTTTGACGATTTTACAGCAGTAAGGAATATTAATTCTTCTGGTGTGATTACTGCAACATCATTCTCTGGTGACGGTTCAAATCTAACTGGATTAACTCATTCCCAAGTCGGTGCTATGGGTGACTTAGTTGATGATACTACTCCACAACTTGGTGGAGAGTTGGATCTTAATGGTAATAATATTACTGGAACAAGTAATATTATTTTAACTGGCAATGGCAAAATTGGTATAGGAACCGATACTCCCGATACTTCTTTAGATGTAAGAACAAGTAGTACATTACCCACCCAGTTCGTCACTACAACTGGTAGTTCTAACGGTGCTACCATTAGACTTAGAAAGAATGAAACAAATCTAGGCAATAATGATAAGATTGGTGCAATTCAATTTGCTGGCGATGACGGCACAGATTCTTACATTAGTGAAATTTCTAAAATAGAATCAATTGTTACTGATTCAACAAATGGATCTGAGGATGGAGATCTTACATTCTTTACTTCTACTAATGGAAGTAGTACAGAGAAAGTTCGTATTAATTCCAGCGGCAACGTTGGTGTTGGAACTAATAATCCTTCTCAAAGACTTCATCTCAGTTCTAATGCAAATCAAACATCCGTATTGTTAGATAATGTTGGTACTGGAGGTATAAAATGGTATTTACAATCTAGTGCAAATACTGCTAGTAATGGTCAGGGAAACTTCACCATTTATAATGGTTCATTATCTTCTACTGCATATACTATACTTGGTTCCAATAACAATATTGGTATCGCTAAGACCAATCCAGTATATGAACTTGACGTAGAAGGTTATATTGGTGCATCTGGTGCGATTATTAACGGCATTACAACATCAGTTGTATTTTATGGAAAAGGAGGAAATTTTAATGCAGGAACTGATAGTGTTTCAGATGCTGGGGTAGTTATTAACGAA
>VMBT01000542.1_pt1 | contig 23875 bp, 22 predicted proteins | sample 4404301 | NCBI WGS metagenome assembly VMBT01 (sample SAMN12238535, study PRJNA552566) | marine metagenome | isolation source: Coastal seawater | place: USA: coastal Georgia, Sapelo Island | collected 2008-08/2009-08
AATTGGGCATGGCATAAACTAAACCCATCAACACACTAATAAGAATAAACAAGCTTTTAATCTTAGATATATTTTTCATAATTGAAAACGATCTGAAAAAGAAAAATTAAATATAAAAATTATTTTTTTGATTTAGCTTTTGCTTTTGGCTTACTATCAACGCTTTTGACCTTTTCCTCTCCTCTTACTTCAGAAATCATTTGTCTAGCTAATTCGACTGTAACACCCTGAGAGATCTCAACACTAATTGTTTCTGAGCCGTCAACAGCTTTTGTAACAACACCAAGAATTCCACCAGCTGTAAGAACTTTATTACCTCTTTTTAAACTTTCGACCATTAGTTTATGTTGCTTAACTCTCTTTTGTTGGGGCCTGATAAGCAAAAAATAAAATATTATGAATATTAAAACAAAAGGAAGAAGACCTTGAAGTGAAAAACCACCAGCGCCACCAGCAGCAGATTGAGCAAATGCACTTGAAATCATAAAAACTCCTAAAACTAAAATTAATCAAGAAAGTTATATAAAAAAAAACTTATAAAGACCATAGATAATATTTAAAATTTATATATATTACAATTTTACATTTTTGGGTATCGAATATGAGTAATAAAAGTACTGAATTGTTTTTAGAAAGAATAGCAAATGCACTTGAAAGAATTGCTCCTCCTGAAAAAAAAATAAATAATTTAGATCAAGGTGAAGGATTTGTATATGATTCAAAAACAGGTTTACTTAGGCCTGTAAAACAAATAAACCGTATTCCTCTTTCTTTACTTCAAGGAATACATCATCAAAAAGAGATATTATTAAACAACACACATAACTTCGAACAAAATCTACCTGCTAATAACGCTCTATTATGGGGAGCAAGAGGCACAGGAAAATCATCCCTTGTGAAGGCTGTGCATGCAGAGGTACTAGAAAAAACAAATTCAAAGCACCTTAAATTAGTTGAAATCCATCGAGAAGATATATCTGAACTTCCTGAATTACTATCGTTGTTATCTCAGAATAAAGATTATAAATTTCTACTTTTATGTGATGATCTATCGTTTGATGCAGGCGAAAATACATATAAAAGCCTAAAAGCAGCTTTGGATGGAGGTATAGAAGGAAAACCAGAAAATGTCTTATTCTATGCAACGTCAAACAGAAGACATCTAATGCCAAGAGATATGATGGAAAATGAACGTTCTACGGCTATTAATCCTTCAGAGTCAGTCGAAGAAAAAGTTTCTTTATCAGATAGATTTGGCATATGGATTGGATTTCATAATATGTCTCAGGAAGTTTTCTTAGAAATTATTTATGCATATTGTAATGAATTTAAAATACCAGCAAACAAAGATGTAATTAGATCTGAAGCTCTAGAGTGGTCAATTACAAGAGGAGCGCGTTCTGGAAGAGTTGCCTGGCAATTTGTACAAGACTTAGCCGGAAGAAATAAAATAAAAATTAATTAATTTAGAAACTCTTCTGGATTTACTGGGTTCCTATTATGTCTAAGTTGAAAGTGGTAGTAGTTGACATCATTTGAACTATAGGCAATCAGTTCACCTTTTTTTATGATTGAACCTTGTTTTACATTAAACCTTCCAACATTAGAATAAGCGCTTAACCATCCATCCTTATGTTTTATTAAAATAAGATTTCCAAATTTCTTTATTTCAGAACCAGTAAAAGCCACAGTACCATCGTAAACAGAATATATTGGAGAGTTATTGGAAGCTTTTATATCTACTCCGTCATAATGTTGTCCTTTTCCAAAAACGCCAAATTTTTTAACAATCTGACCTTTCGAAGGCCATATAAATTTAGGTGAATTTAAGACTTTAGCATTAATTTTTCTATTATTATTAGAAATTGTAGGTTCACTCTTATAAATTTTTTGATCGATAATTAAGTCAACAACTGAGAAATCTTTTGTTTGAGGAATTAAAATTTTATTTCCTACTTTTAATTGATATGGTTTAGACAATTTATTCATGCTGATAATATCTGATTTATTGACTGCAAATTTCAGTGATATTTTCTCTAAAGTATCACCAGAACGAATTACGTATAGGTTTTTATTTCTTAAAAAGAGTATTTGGTTTTCTTTTAAATTATAAGGTTCAATAAGGTTGTTATCACTAATTATATCTTTTGGTACTACCTTATATTTATTGGCTATACTATAAATTGTTTCATCTTTATTTACTAAGACCATACCATTTAAAGGTATCTGAAATTGCCTTTTGTTATTTGTCTTATCAAAAACAGTTACCTTTTTTTCAACAGCAAAATCTTTTTTAACATCTTCAAATAAATTTGAAGTTTGGCAACCAACTAAAAAAGTTATAAAAAATAAAAATAATATTCTTATCAAAAAAGCACCCTTTAAAACAATAAATTACTAAAAATTATAGATAAATCAATCATAATCACTTACTAAAGGCACAAAACTTACCTCTCCAAGGTCTTCCCAAATATCACTCTCTCGTTTATCTTTTACAATTATTTTTTTTAATCTTTGTTGATTTGAAGATGTTACTACTGGCGCGACACAGATCCCATTATACCTAATTTGATTTAATAATCTGTCATCTATTTTTTTAATGGCACATGTTATAATTAGGTGATCAAATGGGGCTAATTTAGGCCAACCTAAAAAACCGTCATCATGCTTGGATACAATATTTGTGAGTTTGAGTTTCTTAAAACATAATAAGGCATTCACCAGCAGAGGCTTTATTCTCTCAATAGAATAAACTCTTCTAGACAAAAGAGATAAAACTGAAGTTTGATAACCAGAACCAGTACCAATTTCTAGTATTATTTCATTACCTTTTAAATTCAATGCCTCTGTCATCAAAGCGACAATATATGGCTGACTTATCGTTTGCTCAAAACCAATTGGTAGAGGGTTATTTTCATAGGCATAAGAATGAAAGTTAGATGGCAAAAACAATTCTCTTGGAATAGTTTCAATTGCGTTGAGTACATCTTTAGAGGAAATACCCATTGACCTTAAACTCATAATTAAGTTAGCTTTTTGAATTGAGTTTTCATATAACATGATAGGAAATTCTAATTTTTACTAAGAAAATCTTGATCTGTTAAATTTACTAACAATGGACTGATTGAAATTTTTTTGTTTTTTATTATTTCTAAGTCAGAATTTAATGATGAATAACTTTCATTTAACATACGACCAATCTTAAAAGATTTATTCTTAGAATTAAAGATTAATTCATCCCCCTTTTTTTGTGAAGCTAAATGTGTGAATTGAGAATTATCAACAACATTTTTATGAATTATTTGATTAGGAAAATTAATATTATAAAACTTAGTTGATTTACTTTCTAAATTAATTAATTTACTAACAATTTCTAGACCGTAAGTTTGAGATACTACATAAGACTTGGGATCAATTGAACCACCGTATTGACTTAGAGCAAAGGAGTTTATACCTCTTACAGCTCCCTCCCAAGCAGCAGCAACTGTGCCTGAGTAAGAGACTTCATCTCCAATATTACTGCCTGCATTAATTCCACTTAAAATCAATTCTGGCATATTTTCTTTAAACAAATGATTAAGAGCAAAAACAATACAGTCTGTAGGTGTTCCATTAATTACCCAAACAAAGTCTGACAATTGTTCAAAGTCTATTTCTTTCTGAATAGTTATAGATTTGGATTTAGCTGATTGATTGATCTTTGGAGAAACAACAAAAACTTCGTCTGTTAATTTATACGCTATTTCTTTTAGTATACCTAAACCAACTGCATTATAACCATCATCATTTGTAATTAAGATATTTTTTAATTTTTTTTTCATAGATCTTAATTACAAGCTTCAATTTTTTTTAAACCTCTCATGTAAGGTAATAATACTTCAGGTATAATTACTGATCCATCAGACTGTTGGTAATTTTCTAAAACTGCAATCATGGTTCTACCAACCGCTAAGCCTGAGCCATTTAAAGTATGCAAGAAATCAATTTCATTGCTCTCTTTATCTTTAAACTTAGCATTCATCCTTCGCGCTTGGAAATCACCACAATTAGAACATGATGATATTTCTCTATATGTACCCTCACCAGAGTTTTGTCCTGGCAACCATACCTCTAGGTCATATGTTTTTTTTGCTGAAAAACCAACATCTCCTGAGCACAACTTCATTACTCTGTAATGTAAGTTTAATTTTTGAAGAATTTTTTCAGCACATGAAACTAAATAATCTAATTCTTTCTCTGATTTTGATGGGTGTGTAATAAATACCATTTCTACTTTTGAAAATTGGTGCTGCCTAATCATACCCCTTGTATCACTCCCTGCAGCCCCTGCCTCAGATCTAAAACAGGGTGTGTTTGCAACAAATCTAAGTGGTAAAACATCCTTATTAATTATTTCGTTACTTACAATATTAGTAAGGGGAACTTCTGCTGTGGGTATTAACCATCTATCATCAGTAGTATGGAAAAGATCATCAGAAAATTTTGGTAGTTGGCCCGTTCCAAATAAAGAATGATCTTTAACAATAAATGGAGGAGAAATTTCTTCAAACTGACTATCAGCTAGATGAGTTTCAATCATAAATGTTGCCAGAGCTCTTTCAAGTAAAGCAAGTTGTCCCCTTAACAACACAAATCTCGAGCCTGATATTTTTACACCTCTTTTGAAATCCATTTGATTGAACTTTTCACCAAGTTCGACATGATCTATGGGTTTAAAAGTAAAATTAGGCTTCTCTCCCCAAGACTTTACAAAAAGGTTATCAGCATCTGTTTCGCCTTCAGGTACATCTTTATCCAAACTGTTAGGTAGTTCTATCAAAATATTATTTAATTGTAGAGTCAGGTCTTTTACTTTTTCATCCATAAGAGCTAACTCCGATTTATAATCAGAAATATTTTTTTTAAGATCAGATAAATCAGATCCCTGAGCAATCATCTGACCTATTTCTTTTGAAGCTTTGTTTCTTTTTTCTTGTAAAACTTGCATTTTTGTTTGGTACGACCTGATACTATTATCGATATCAAGAATTTCTGATGAATTAATTGAAATCCCTCTTCTTTTCATCAATTTTTCAAACTGTTCAGGGTTACTTCTTATATACCTAATATTATGCATGTATTAACTGCCTCTATTTATTGCTCTCTACTTAGAAACCGGGAAAAGATTATAGAAATCTCATATAAAGCTATTATTGGCAAAGCAAGCAAAATCTGAGAAATAACATCTGGAGGTGTTAAAATTGCTGCAATTACAAATGCTATAAGAATAGCATATTTTCTTTTAGCTGCCAGGTCATCTGGAGTTATGAAACCTGTTTTTACAAGTAAAAGTAAAATAACTGGTAATTCAAAGCATAATCCAAAAGCAAAAATTAGTTTCATTATTAAAGATAAATACTCAGATATTCTTGGCTCTAATTCAATAGGAAGTGAGCCATCAATTTGGGACACTTGGAAAGAAAGAAAAAAATCCCACGCCAAGGGAATAACAATATAATAAACCATAGCTGCACCTGCTAAAAAGAGGAGCGGAGTTGCCAACAAAAATGGAAGAAAAGCTTTTTTTTCATTAGTATAAAGGCCAGGAGCTACAAAACGCCATATTTGGATTAAAAAAATTGGAAGAGAGACACATATTGATATAAAAAAAGCTACTTTTACCTGAGTAAAGAAACCTTCATGCAATGCGGTAAAAATCATCCTACCACCATTTTCTAAAATTTCTTCAGCCAAAGGAGCTTGTAGAAAATTGTAAACGATATCGGCTAAGTTTTGATTATTACTAGTAAATTTAATGAAACAAAGAAAAAATAGAAAGAGGAAAGCACAAAAAGATACTAAAAGACGATTTCTTAATTCAATCAAATGATCAAGAAGAGTCATATCATGCTCTGATTTTTTAACTTTTGTCATGTTAAAGTCTCAAATTTTATTTCTTTTTCTTTAAAGGGGACTTCTTTTTAGTTTTTTTTGAATTTTTAATTTCATTAATATCTTCTTTTAAAGAATGAAGGTTTATATCATCTTCAAGATTCTTTATCTCATCAATTTCATTATCCATAATGGACTTTTTATCGATCTTTTGTACCTGATTTCTTAATTCTGCAATTTCAGCCTCATTAGCTAAATCCTCAATTCCGGAGTGAAATTGTGTAGCCATTGACTTAATTTTTCTAATAAATGATGAAACTGATCTTAATACCTTTGGCAAATCCTTTGGACCAACAACTATTAAAAGAACAAAAGATATTAATAAGAATTCTGGAAAACCAATATCGAGCATTTACTACTTTCTAGAATTTATGATTTCTTTTTAGTAGTTTGCTTTTTTTTGGTTTGTTTTTTAACAGTTTTCTTTTTTGGAGTTGCTTTTTTTTCAGTAATGACTTCTATATCTTCATCATTATCTTTGTTAGATTTAACCTGATCTTTAAAATTTTTAAGACCTTTTCCAAAGTCACCCATTATACTTGATAATTTACCTTTTCCACCAAAAAGTATTAACACAACTATTAGAACAATAACCCAATGCCATATACTAAAAGCACCCATAATTAATTCTCCTACATATCTTTATATAAATTATAAACCTAATCTACTAATTATGTAACAAATAATATTAAATTTTAAAATATTATTCCTTAAAAATAAAGGTTTGGGAAGGATCAGAACATACTTGTACCTCTTCATTATCATTAAAAAAATTTAACCCTGGAATTCTTGCGTGCACATGAAAGTCAAGATTATTATCTTTAATGGATAAATGTACAAGTGTAGACCCAGCTAATAATCTAGCCTCCATTACATTGCCAATATATGGGGATATAATATAATTATTTTTATTATTGTTTTTTGATAAACTTTTATTAACTGAATAAAGCTTGATAGCTTCGTTCCTTATAACAATTTTAACTTTGTTTTTATTTAATTTTTTTGGACATGGAAAAATGCCTAAAACCGTATTCACAACTCCATTTTCAACTATACCTTCAAGAACATTAATTTCTCCAAAAAACTCTGCTATGTAAGCAGATTTTGGCCTTAAATAAAGATCAATTGGACTACCAAACTGTTCAATAAAACCATTATTAAGAACTCCAATCTTATCAGACATAAACATTGCTTCCTCAGGATCATGAGTAACTAATAAAGCAGAAATGTTATTTTCTTTAAGTAAATGTAACATCTCATCCCTAATTTTTTCTTTAAGTCTTGAATCTAAGTTTGAGTATGGCTCATCTAATAAAATGATCTGTGGATCAGAAGCCATTGCCCTTATTAAGGCAACTTGTTGTTGTTGACCACCAGATAACTCATGAGGATATTTTTCAGAAAAATTAGATAAATTAATTTCATTTAATAATTTTTGGATTTTTTTTGTTTGAAATTGTATTTCTTTTTTATCTAATCCAAAGAAGATATTATCTAAAATAGTGAGATGAGGAAACAAAGCACAATCTTGAAAAACATACCCAACACCTCTCTTGTCAGGACTTAGATGTGTATTTTGAGATGAGATTGTTTGATTATTAAGCTTAATCTCACCTTTTTGGATTTTTTCAATCCCACTTACAATCTTTAATAATGTAGTTTTGCCGCAACCAGATGGGCCAAGAAGTGACACAATCTCACCAGCATTAAGTTTCATAGAAAAGTTATTTAAAATTTTTCTATTGTTATATTCAAAATGTATATTTAAAAGCTCTAACAATTTAATACCACTTAATAAAATCAATCATTTTTTATTGGCTCATCATTAAAAATTATTTTGTTTCTATCCAATAAACCAGAATTTTTTAAGTCATTAATGCCTGGCAATTCATCAAGCTCACTTAAGCCAAAATGATCTAAAAAAGCATCAGAAGTTTTCCATGTTAGAGGATTGCCTGGAGTTGATTTCCTAGGGCCTGGTTGTATCCAGCCTAACTCTAAGAGAACATCTATAGTCCCTCTACTTAGAGAAACACCACGTATATTTTCGATTTCTGAACGTGTTACAGGTTGGTGATATGCTATTATTGATAAAGTTTCTGTAGCAGCCCTAGATAGAGGTTTTGAAACTTCCTTTTCAATATTCAAGTACTCAGAAATTTCAGACGAAGTCCTAAATGCATAAGAATTATTAATTACATGTAAATTAACCCCTCTAGCAGAATAATCATTTTCGAGGGCTTTTAAAATTTGATCTAAAACGTTCGTATCTTTTACACGACTTTTAAGTTCACTGTAAGGAACAGGTTCAGCTGAAGCAAATATTAAAGCTTCAATAATTTTTTGTTTAATATGAAAATCAATTTCGTTTATTTTATCTTGATCTGTTTTCATCTAAAATCCATATCGATTAATTATGATTTAGAAGATAAAAAAATTTCATCTTCAATATTATCTTGTTTAATGTTTGCATTACCTTCTTTAACTAATTCAAGTGATGCAACAAAATGGGATGCTAAAGCAGATTTGTTCTCGAGGTCACTTTTAATATCATTTGGAATAAAATCCAAAAGGCTTTTCCAATCTTTAGATCCTTTTAAAAGTTCCTTAAGTCTTATAATAGCATTTTCTACAGAAAAAAGCCTAGTATTAGCAATTGTAATTTTTTCGTTATCAGATTTTGTAATAATATTCCCATAGGTTTTAATTAAATCATATAGGGATAAATTATATTGAAATTTATTACTAACATTAAAAATTTCTGGGTTCCCTCGCTTAAAAAAATGAACACCTAACTGATGTCTTTTGAATAAAGTTTTTGAAACATTTTGAATAGCTTCTAACCTTCTCATTTGAAATTCTAAAAGCTCAGATAAATCTTCAATATTTTCTAAATTATCATCATTTTCAATTGGTAGTAGTAATTTTGACTTCAGAAAAGCTAGCCAAGCTCCCATAACTAGATACTCAGCTGCTATGTCAATATCTTTACTAATTATTTTATCTAAAAACTCTAAATACTGCTCAGCTAATTTTAAAATTGATAATTTTGTTAAATCAATTTTATGATCTCTAGCTAGACTTAATAAAAGATCAATAGGCCCCTCAAATCCATCTAATGAAAGGCTTAAAATTTGAGTATTTTGACTTTGTAAATTATCCATAAAATCACTTATTTACTTGTAATATACACAAAACATTTTGTTTTTTAAAAAGATTGCAAAGTGTTAAACCATCAGGTTTAGTTAATGGGGTAGTCCAAACTCTATGAAAAGAAAGTTTGTCATTATTAGTAAATGTAAAGATTTCTAAGTTAACTTTATCTAATAAATTTTTGTATTTTTTATTCATTTTATCCATTGCAACCTTTGCTTTTTTCAAATCTCTGAATGAGCCAAATTGAACTCTATAAAGACCATTCTTTATTTCATTGTTGCTTGTAATTTCTATTGTCTTTTTATTGTTGGTTTGTGAATTTTTAATATCATCTGATTTTTTGAGAGTAATAGTTTTATCATTTTTAATACTCTCTGATTTTTTCAGATCATTTTTGTTTGTTTCAGGTATCTCTATAGGTAATAGTTCGGGTTTAGTAGGTAATGGTCTAATTTTTTCGTTTATTTCAAGAGCCGATTTATTGTTTAGTATTTCTATGTCAAGATTAGAGACCTTGAGACCACCTTTATCTTTAGGTATTGATATAACTTCTTCTTTTTCTGGCCCTAAAATTATAAGATCATTATTCATATTTTTTTGAAAAAAAATTTTTAAACCAAACAATGTTAAAAGAAACAATGTACCGGAACTTAGTAAAATAAATGATAAAGTTTTTAAGAAATTATTCATAAATTTACATTTCAAAAACTGGCTTAACTGATAAAATATTAAGACCCTTTCGTAAAGTAAGAGCAACTGCTTTAACTAAACACAATCTTGAATTTGTAAGTGTTTTATCATTTTCTATAATAAATTTTCTACCTTCGTCATCTTTGCCTTTATTCCATAAACTATGGAATAAACTTGATAATTCTATCAAATAATAACAAATTCTGTGTGGTTCATGGTTTTTAGCTGCCAATTCTTTTGACCTAGGCCATAAAGAAATAAATTTTATTAGCTCAATTTCTTCCTTAGACTGCAAAAATGAAAAATCTTTAATTGTTAAATCTTCTTCTTTAATATTTGCTGACTTAAATATAGAATTACATCTAGCGTGAGCATATTGCACATAAAAAACAGGATTATCTTTAGATTTCTCAGTGACTTTCTTAAAGTCAAAGTCTAAAGATTGATCATTTCTTCTCGTTAACATTATAAATCTTATAACGTCTCTACCTACAGAGTCTATTATATCAGATAATGTCACAAAATTACCGGATCTTTTGCTCATTTTAATTGGTTTTCCATCATCTAAAAGATTAACAAGAGAGCATACTTTTGTATCAATTGAGGTATTCCCATTAGAAAGAGCTTTTACAGCAGCATTAATTCGAGTTATATAACCTATATGATCTGCTCCAAGAACGTTTATGAGGTCACCTTGTGTCCTATTCATTTTATCTAGATGGTATGCCATATCTGTCGCAAAATAGGTCCAAGTGCCATCATCTTTTTTTAGAGCTCTATCTGTATCATCACCATAATCAGTTGACTTAAAAAGCAATTGCTTTCTTCTTTCCCAATTATCTGAGTTTGTTCCCTTTGGTGGTTCTAATTCACCTTCATAAATTAGATTTTTATCTTCCAATAAATTAAGAGTTTCATTTAACAAATTTCCTGAAATAATATCTTTTTCACTGGTATATACGTCCATTTTAATACCAAGCCTCAATAGATCACTTTTAATTATTTTCATAATTACATCTAATGATACTTGTCTGACCATTTCAAAAATTTTTTCTTCATTATGAGACTTTAAATTTTTTCCATATTTATTTACAAGTTCTTGACCCACTTCTTTTAAATATTCCCCAGGATATAATCCATCGGGTATTTTTTGGATATTTTGTCCTAGGCATTCATCATATCTCAACAATGCTGAATCAACCAACTTGTCTATTTGTGAGCCTGCATCATTTATGTAATATTCTTTAATAACATTGTAACCACTCTCTTTTAATAAAGAGGCTAAAGCATCACCAAATACCGCTCCCCTAGCGTGACCTGCATGTAAGGGACCGGTTGGATTTGCAGAGATATACTCAATATTGATTTTTTTTCCTTTACCTAGGTCTGTCTCATCCCATCTTTGTTCATTTAATAAAATATTTTGGATACAGTTATTCCAAGTAACATTAGTTAATTTTATATTAATAAAGCCAGGACCAGCTACTTCAACTTTTTCTACTCCAGGAAAATTTTTAATGTAATCAATTAGCTTATTAGCAACTTCAATTGGTTTTAATTTTAAATATTTACTTAAAAGCATAGATATGTTTGTAGACATATCACCGTGGTCTGAATTTTTGGGTGGCTCTAGTGTGATTTTGTTTAAAATCTCATCTTCATCGAACTTAATATCATTATCAGATTTAAATTGAAATAGTAATCTAGTTAAATGATCTAAGTATACTTTATAGATATTCATAAATTTTTAAAATTCCTCTTTAAAAAACTTCAAATATTCTCTTCTTAAATAGTTATCACTCATTCCAGCAATATAATCGGTAATCACCCTTGATTTTTTATCTAAAGTCATCGTATCTAATTGTTGACTGTTTTGATGTCTCCATGATTCTGGTAAAAAAGAAACATTTTCTTGAAACAAACAAAATAGTTTTTTTATCATCTCAGAGTATACAGACAATTTATCTAAAATTAATTTATTATGATACATATTTTTAAATAAAAACTGTCTAATTTCTTGCATTTGTTCGTATACATTTAAGGTAGGCTTTATTACGATTTCATCATGGTTTCTTATATCATCTACAGTTTTAAAATTATTTTCTCGTATTGTTTCTAGTGAATTAGAAATAGTATTGTTGATAAAATAACTTACTAATCTTCTAATTAATTGATGTACAAGAATGTCATGTTTTATATTAGGGTAATTGGTGCTGATATCCTTTATAATAGAATTAACCAGATCTATACTTTTAAGATCATCTAAAGTAAATAAACTTTCTCTTAGACCATCATCAAAATCGTGAGTTAAGTAAGCAATATCATCGGAAATATTTGCAACTTGCCCTTCAAGAGAGGGAAGATTTTTTATGTCTAATGAAAAATTTCTTATAATTTGAGCTATATAAGAGGGTATTTTTTTGTTCCCTTTATATGGTCCATTATGTTTTATCAACCCCTCTAATGTTTCCATTGTAAGATTAAGTCCATCAAAATTAGGATATTTATTTTCAAGTACAGTTACAATTCTTAGTGACTGTTCATTATGGTCAAAACCATCAAAGTTAGTCATTAACTCTTTTAAAACAAATTCTCCTTTATGACCCAAAGGTGGATGTCCAAGGTCATGAGCTAATGCAATTGTTTCTGTTAGGTCTTCATTTATATTTAAAGCCCTAGCGATAGATCTAGCAATTTGAGCAACTTCTAAAGTATGCGTTAGACGAGTTCTAAAATGATCACCTGATTGAAAAATAAAAACTTGAGTTTTATCCTTAAGTCTTCTAAACGCTTCAGAATGAATAATTCGATCTCTATCCCTTTGAAATTCTGAACGACCCAACACTAACACATCGTCTTCATACAATCTTCCTTTACTAAGATTACTGTGACAGGCATAAGGGGCTAACCCAGAGATATCTTTTATTACTTTCATCATTCATACAATTATTAATTTATTACAGGATGTATATATGTTATTATACAAATATAATCATAATTTTTTAATAATTATATTTAGGTTTGATGCATGGATATTATAACTGAGAATTCAGATACAAGTTTTGAACTTTCCCAATCGGCATCTGAAAGAATAAAAATATTATTAAAAGACGAAAAAAAATCTTATTTTAGAATATCTGTCTTGGGTGGAGGGTGTTCTGGTTTCCAATACGATTTTTCATTCACTGAATCTCCTAGCAATGATGATTACGTTTTTAAATCTAAAGGCATAGATTACGTAATTGATAAAGTGTCTATGAACTTTTTAAAAGAAAGTAAATTAGAATATGTGTCAGAATTATCAGGCTCATACTTTAAAATTGAAAACCCTAACGCCACAGCTAATTGTGGCTGCGGAACCAGTTTTTCTATATAAACCAGATAAATATTATGACCCTAAAAATTGCTAGCTTTAATGTAAACTCGATTAAAATGCGCTCGCAAAATGTTTTTGATTTTCTAGAAACATCTAAAATTGATATTATTTTAATGCAAGAAACAAAAACTATAGACGAGAACTTCCCCTCCATTGATTTCAACAATAAAGGCTTTGAGGTAATTTTTTGTGGACAAAAATCCTACAACGGCGTCGCTATAGCAAGTAAATTTAAAATTCAAGAAATATCACGGAACCTCCCTTATTATGATGAAATTATAGAAGATAATCAGGCAAGATTTCTTCATGTTAAAATTAATAATATAAACATAATTTGTATTTATTTACCAAATGGAAATCCTGCACCAGGAGAAAAGTATGATTATAAAATTAGTTGGATGAAACGTTTAATTAATTATTGCAGAGAAGTCTATGAGAAAAATGAGCCAATAATAATTGGGGGTGATTTTAATGTAATTCAATCTGAAATAGATTGTTACGATTTAAGTAAATGGACCAACGATGCTTTGTATCTAGAGCCAACTCGAAAAAAAATGAAAGAACTTATCAATATAGGATTTATTGATTCATTTCGTCTCATGCATCCACATGTAAAAGATTACAGCTTTTGGGATTACCAAGGAGGCGCATGGCAAAAGGATAATGGTATAAGAATAGACTTTTTCCTAATTTCTCCAGAGATAGTTGATAGACTTTTATTTGCAGGTATTGATAAAAACCCTAGGGGAAAAGAAAAGCCTAGTGATCACACTCCAATATGGATTGAATTAGAAGACAAATAAAATCTAAGATCTATGAATATTTTTAGGAACAAAATCTGATTTTATTATTTCTCTTGGATTTGGTACCCATAAATTCCTATTAGGATGCATACCTGCGCCATAGACAGCAGAAACTGCAGAATTTCTCATTCTATTTAATAACCTCGTGTCGGCATCACCAATAGACGGATGATTGCCACCATTATCTTTGGTTATTTGTTCCCAAGCTTCTTTTCTGTTTTTAAATGTTTGAGTATCAGTGAGTTGAGTACAATTTATTTCGTTTTTATTCAAATCAACTATTATTTCATCACCATTTTCAATTAAAGCTATTGGACCGCCGATAGCTGCTTCAGGACCCACGTGACCAATAACAAGACCAACAGATCCTCCAGAAAAACGGCCATCTGTCATTAAACCTACAATTATATTTTTTTCTCTACACAAAGTTGTAATTCTAGAAGTAGAATCTAACATCTCTGGCATTCCTGGACCACCAACCGGACCTTCATACCTAACTATAATCATATCATTGTTCAAAATTTTTTCAGGTTCATTTTCCAAAGTGTAAAGTAGGCTTTGCTCTCCATCAAAAACCCTTGCATTTCCTTTAAAGATATTATTCTCTAAACCACCTTCTACTCCTGCCAGCTTTAATATAGAACTATATTCAGGTGATAAATTACCACCTAGAAGCCTTAAGCCACCAGTATCCTTATAAGGTGATTTCACAGAATAAATAACTTTACCATCAGGATTTTTGGGTGACAGTCTTCTTATCTGATCTTGAAGGGTTTCTCCTGTACAGGTTAAGGTATTACCATTAAGTAGTCCAGCATCTAACAAATCTTTAATGAATACTTGTATTCCACCCTCTTTATCAATATCTACCATTGAGTATTTTCCAAAAGGTCTAGCATCAACAAGGACAGGTACTATATTTTTTGATAAATGATTAAATTCATCAGCGCTCATTATGTCTTCATTAAAATTTTTATAACCAGCAGCTCTAGCTAATTCTGGTGCATGGAGCATTACATTTGTAGAACCTCCGATAGACATAGCTACTATAAGTGCATTTCTAATAGAGTCTCTTGTTACAATGTCCCTTGGTTTCACATCATTTTTAACCATTTGATCCAAATAGCTAATTAGCTCATCAGGGAAAACATCTGTTCTTCTTTTGTCATCGGAAGGTGGAGAAACCATATGCAAAGGTTGCATCCCAACAACCCCTATGAAGGTTTGCATGGTATTATAAGTAAACATACCACCGCAACTTCCAAAACCAGGACAAGCCTCACAAGCAATTCTTTTCTTTAAATCTTCATCGTCACTACCAGCAATTTGGTAACTTGAGATTATATCTATAGGCTCGTTTGTAACTGAATCTATTCCTGGTCTAATAGGACCATCAGACATTATTATAGCCGGCCTATTATGTTCTAAAATTGCTGATAAAGTACCAACTGGAGGTTTGTCACATGCAACGACAGCTATTGTTCCTTCTAAGCCTGAAGCACTCAAATGTTCACATAAAGTATCATTGGTAACTTCACGACCTATGAGAGAGTAACGCATTTCTTTTGTTCCATTTCGAATACCATCAGAAGTAGCAACTGTGTATTCGGGTTGAACTAATCTCATCCTTATATCACCAGGGTTTTGACCAATTCTTAAACGGAGTTTTTCGTGAATTGTTTTTACCTTTTCTTCAACTCCCAAATAACATTGAGAGTCACCTTTATTTCCAACCACACCTATTGAAGGCTCATGGATTAAATCCAAATCTGTGTTAAGCACTCTTGCAATACCAAAAGTTTGAGAATTTCTACCAGGATTTTTATCAATTAACACTGTCTTTGAATTCTTCATAATTTTCTCCGCTTATTCGTTTATAAATTAATTAAAGCTTTTTCTATCTCTGATTTTCTTTGATTAAAAATTTTCTGTTTATTCTTAACTTCTTCAACCACATTTGAAGGTGCTTTATCGATAAACATTTGATTATTTAATCTTTTGCTAATTTGATCAATTTCATTGTTAATGTTTGAGAGTTCTTTATTCAACCTATTTTTTTCTGCTGCGGTATCTATAAGACCATCAAGGGGTATCATCAATACGAGTTCATCAATAGTACTTATTATAAAATTCTCTGATTGTGTTAACTCTTCAGATACAAAAGTTATTTTGTTAATTTTAGCTAAATTTGTAATTAAACTTTTATTATTTTTTATTATTTCTCTTTTATGTTCGTCAGCATTTTTAAGCAATATATCAATTTTTGCATTTGGAGGTATATTCTTTTCAACTCTTAAAGATCTAATAGAAGAAATAATTTTTATTATTAAATCAATTGAATTAGTAGATGTTAATTCGTTATGAATAGGTTCTGGCCAAGTTGATAAAATTGCAAAGTTTGAAGATTTAAAAAGATTTTCTAAAATTTCTTCAGTTACGTAAGGCATTATAGGATGCAACATTAACAAAACATTTTTCATAACATTAATTGAAATATATTTTGTTTCTTCAAGATCTTTTAGGTTTTCACTATTATTCAAAATTGGTTTAATAAACTCAATGTACCAGTCGCAATAATCCTTCCAAATGAATTGGTATAGTGCATCAGCTGCGTCATTAAATTTATATTCTTTTATGGCAGTTTTTACTTTTATATTTAAATCATTGTAGAGATTGATAATCCATTTATTAACTTCAAGGTCTATATTCGTAATATCCTTATCTATATTATCAATACAACTATTAAATTCTAAAAATTTACATCCGTTCCAAATTTTTGTACTGAAATTTCTGTAGCCAGCAATTCTCTCTTCAGAAAGTTTTATATCTCTTCCTTGTGCAGCCATTGCCGCAAGAGTAAACCTTAGAGAATCTGCACCATATTTAGATGAAAGATCCAATGGATCTAAAACATTTCCCTTAGACTTAGACATTTTTTGGCCTTTTTCATCTCTTACTAGAGCGTGAATATAAACTTCTTTGAATGGAACTTCTTTATCCATAAAATGAAGACCCATCATCATCATTCTAGCGACCCAAAAAAATATAATATCAAATCCAGTAACTAAAACACTTGTAGGATAATACTTAGTTAAATCATCGGTATTTTCTGGCCAACCTAATGTTGAAAATGGCCATAAGGCAGAGGAAAACCAAGTATCTAAAACGTCTTCATCTTGAGTTAATTCAACTTTTTCTCCGTAAAAAGCTTCAGCAGCTACTAAAGCCTCTTGTTCACTAGATTCAACAAAAACTTTGTTATCTGGGCCAAACCAAGCTGGAATACGATGCCCCCACCAAAGCTGTCGAGAAACACACCAAGGTTGAATGTTTCTCATCCATTCAAAATATGTTTTATCCCAATTTTTAGGAATGAATGTTGTTTTGGAATCTTCAACAGCTTTAATAGCTGGAATAGCCATTTTTTTTGCGTCAACATACCATTGATCCATTAACCAAGGCTCTACAATGACGTTTGACCTATCACCATGAGGGACGGTATGAGTTATGGTTTCTTCTTTAACAAATAAATTTAAAGTCTTTAATTTATCTATAATCCTATCTCTAGCTTCAAATCTATCTAAACCTTGAAATTCTTTGCCACCATTTTCATTAATTGTAGCATCTGCATTCATTATATTTATCAACTCTAAATTATGTCTTTTTCCAACTTCAAAATCATTAAAATCATGTGCCGGTGTAATCTTTACAGCCCCCGTGCCTTTTTCGGGATCCGAGTAATCATCAAAAATAATAGGAATGACCCTATTAATTATTGGCAATAAAACATTCTTACCTTTTAGATGCTTATACCGCTCATCATTAGGGTTAACAGCTACAGCAGTATCACCTAACATTGTCTCTGGACGAGTTGTTGCAATAGTTAAAAATTCATCACTATCTTGAATTGGGTATTTAAAATACCAAAATTTTCCATTGGTATCTTTTTGTTCTACTTCTAAATCAGAAATAGCAGTTAGTAATTTAGGATCCCAATTAACAAGTCTTTTATCTCTATAAATCAATCCTTCTTTGTATAATTTTACAAAAACATAATTGACAGCTTTTGATAATCCTTCATCCATCGTAAAACGTTCTTTGTCCCAGTCTGGAGAAGCGCCAAGAGCTCTCAATTGGTTAGTAATTGTTCCACCTGATTGCTCTTTCCATTCCCATACTTTTTCAACAAACTTTTCTCTACCTAAATCATGTCGTGTAATATTAGATTTTGCTAACTCTCTTTCAACTACCATTTGAGTTGCAATACCTGCATGGTCAGTTCCAGGTTGCCAAAGAACGTCAAAACCTTGCATCCTGTGAAATCTAATTAGAATATCTTGTATGGTAAACGTTAAAGCATGGCCTATGTGTAATGATCCAGTTACATTAGGTGGTGGCATCATTATTACATAAGGTTTCTTTTGAGAAGAGCTATCGGAAGAAAAAGCTCCACTTTTCAGCCACTTTTCATACCATTTAACCTCAATCGACTTAGAGTCGAACCTTTTATCCATCATTTTTAAGTGAGCCTGTTTTAGTTAAACATTTTACGATCAAAAATTTTAAAATCTAATTTTTTATTTTCAAGTTTCAAATCTATTTGTCGATTTCCACCAAAGTCTTCCAATGAAAGATTACCCATAACAGACCTGACATAAAACATTTCATAAATTTCATCTGCTTCACTAGTTATGAGATTGGTAGAGCCGTTTAAATAATTAACTTCTGCATCCAAAACATCTAAAACTGTTCTTACTCCAAATTCAGCTTCTTTTTGTATTCCTTGCAAAGCTAGTAGAGAAGATTTTTTTTCACTTTTAGAAGCTTGAGTTTTGGCTATAGCACTCTGATAATTTTCAAAAGACGAAATCGCATTTAATCTAACTTGTCTATATTCCTCCGACAAATCCATAGACGATGCCATAGATAATTTATCTAATCTTCTTAAAGAATTTTTAGAGGATTCATTATAAAAAAGAGGTGATGTAAATGTTAAATTTCCACCATAACTTTGATAATCACTAGTAGAATTGTTTAGAGATGATTGGTTATCTTTAGCAAAAAATTCAACTTTTAAATTTGGTCTGTTGTCAGATTGTTTCAATTCAATATTTTTAATAGCAATATCTCTTTCTAATTTTGCAATTAAAATGTTTAAATTATTTTCTGAGGATGTTTTTAAAATTTCTTCTACTTTTGTAGGGATCTTAAATTTAACAGTTGGCAAAATCAAATTATTAGGAATAGATTTAAAGTTAGTAACGCTTTTAAATTTGGATACTGATTTCTTCAAATTTCCTTCAGCTAAAATAAGTTCATAATTTGCTTTTGCTAATTTAGCCTCAGACTCTGCGAGAACAGTTGGAGTAACAGTACCCGCTTCAAGTTTTAATTTTGTTGCCGTTACATTTTCTTTAAATCTTGTTAAGCTTCTTTTTCTTAAACTAACTACGGATTGGTTTGTATATACATCTAAGTATGCCTTGATTGTTTCCAAAATAAGTTTTTGTTCAATCTGGAGTAATTTTAACTCATTTAATTTAACATTATCTTTAGCTATCCTATATTTTTCAAAGCTTTCTCCTCCGTCAAATATTTTTTTACTAAGTGAAAGTGTTGAAGTTATTGAGTCATCATTCACATACGCACCTGCCCCATCACTCTGCTTATTGGATGAGTTATATGTAGTAGAAATAGAATTGGACCAGTCTTTTGAGGAATATGCTTCTTGAAGCGAATGTTTAGTAGCTTCTAATTTGTATTTTTGTGATTTTAACTCAAGACTATTCTTAAAAGCTTCATTAATTGAGAGATCTAACGTAAAATTTGAGCCATTAACGTTTGAAATACTTAGAAAAGTGATTAACCAAAAAGTAATTAAATTCAAATTTAAAAATTTTATTGTTTTTAGAATAATCATTAAAACTCCAATTCATAAAAAGAAATTAATTAAATAACATTTAATAAAAAATTGAAAAGTAAATTATAAATTTTTATCTAGTTTATGATTATAACTAAAATCATAATATTTAAGTATATTTTTTTCATTGCTTCTATTACAACGAAGAGCTATAGAAATGTAATCATCGATTAAGTGGCCCGATGGCAGAGTGGTGATGCAGCGGCCTGCAAAGCCGTTAACAGTGGTTCGATTCCGCTTCGGGCCTCCAAAAGCAAGATTTTTTAAAATGATTGATACTGAAGAGATACCAATTAAAAATGATTTGATTTTGATTGGCGGTGGTCATGCTCATTTATCTGTATTAATGAAGTTATCTAAAAATCCCATTAATGGTAACAGAATAACACTAATATCTAATGAAATAGATACACCCTACTCTGGGATGATCCCTGGTTATATTGAAGGAATATACTCTTGGAGAGATAGTCATATAGACTTGTATAGACTATGCCTTAGGTTGAATGTTCGTTTTATTCATGCAGAGGTTGAAAAAATTTCAGCACGTAATAAAGAAATTTTCTTTAAAGACAGGCCTAAAATTAAGTTTGATGTACTTTCTATAAATACTGGCATTAAGAGCAAAAACAGTGAAATTAAAGGAAGTAGTAGATATTGTATTCCTGTAAAACCAATTTCAAATTTGGCAAATAATTTTTTAGATAAAATCATTAATTTTAAATCAATCGCTTTTATTGGAGGTGGAGCAGGTTCAGTAGAATTAGCACTGGCAGTAAAAAAGAGATTTTTAAATATTAATCAAGAAATTAATGTAACTATAATAACTGGAAACAGAGGCCTTTTAAGCACTTTCTCTCAAAAAGTTAGAGCAATAAGTTTAAAAACACTTAATGAGTATGGAATAAATATAATTGAATATAAAAGAGTATTGGAGGTTCAGGAAGACCAGATAATTCTCTCTGATAAGTCCACAATAAAAGTTGACAAGGCAATTTTGTCAACTAATCCAATGGCTCCAAAGTGGGTTACTGAATCAGATATTTTACTTAACGATGAAAATTATATTGTTGTAAACAAATCGTTCCAAACAAATTATAATTACGTTTTTGCCGCTGGTGATATAATTGATTTCAATAACCAAAACTTAAGTAAAGCTGGTGTTTTTGCTGTAAGATCTGGTAAACCTTTAGCTCAAAATATCAAAAAATATATTCAAGGAAAAAAACTTGCTGATTACAAATTCAACAAAAATTATTTATCATTGATAGGAACATCCAATCGATCAGCAATTGCTACAAAATATAAGATAACATTCAATTCTAAATTTAATTTTTATCTTAAAAAATTAATTGATCAAAAATTTATAAAAAAATTCAATAATATAAAAATTAAGAAAAGATTTAATTATAAATTTTTTAAAATTTTGTTTTTAAATTCTTTTTCAAAAACAAAAATAGATGTACCTCATACTAATGAGATGATGCAGTGCAAAGGATGTGCAGCCAAAGTACCTTTATCTGCTTTAAAATATACTTTACCTCAAGATATTGTATCCACTTCTGAAGACGCTGTTACTATACCTGGGCATCCAACTTTATATCAAACTGTTGATATGATAAACGCTATAATTACTGATCCATTTCTTTTAGGAAAAATTGCTGCCAACCATTCAATTAGTGATATGATAAGTGTTAATTCAAAAATAACATCTGCAATGATGGTTTTACAATTACCTCTCGCAAAGACAGAAATAAACTCAAGAGATTTGGAACAAGTACTCCTAGGCGCAAATGAGATTTTTAGTTTGATTGATTGTCCATTAATTGGAGGTCATACTATGATTGGTAAAGATAAAGATCCAGTTGTAGGTTTTTCTATTTTGGGAGAAAAACAAAAAAAGGTTAAAACAAAAAAAAGAAAGATAAACTTGAATGATATTCTTGTTTTAACGGAAAAAATTGGGTCTGGATTAATTTTCGCAGGAATTCACAATTATATCATTGATAGTTATTTTCAGAAAGATGTTATAAAACAAATGATTGAAGGGAACTTAAATTTTAGCAAAGTTAGTGATAATTTGAATACCCTTTCAATGACTGACATCACAGGGTTTGGACTTGCCAACCATCTCTTGAACTTGATTAAAAGAGATAAAAATCAAACAGGTTTAACAATATATCCAAGTAAAATACCAATTTTTTCGGGTGTCAAAGAATGCATTGATAAAAATGTTAAATCTTCTTTGTATCAAGCTAATTATGATAGTGCCCAAAAAGATATTATTTACAAACGAGATAAAACAAAATTAGATGACATAATATATGATCCACAAACTGTAGGAGGTATAGCTTTTATAATTCCTAAAGAAGAAAAATCTAAAAGTTTCAAAATTTTAAAACAAAATAAAATTAAATTTACTGAAATAGGTTTTGTTAATAATCTAAAAAATAAAATAGTAATTCAATAAGTATATGCCATCTAAGTTAAAAAAAATTAAACAGTGGGAAAACATAAACTTTGATACAATTATAGATGTTAGGTCTCCATCAGAATATAAAGAAGATCATATAATTGGGTCAATAAATTGTCCTGTTTTATCTGATAAGGAAAGAATTGAAGTTGGTACCATTTACAAAAAAGAAAGCACATTTAAGGCTAAAATAATTGGATCCTCCTTAACTGCTAGAAATATCGCCAATCATATTGAAAGAAAGTTTATAAATCAAAAAGGATCATGGCGGCCATTAATTTACTGTTGGAGAGGTGGTCAAAGATCAAAATCATTTGCTATTATATTATCAGAAGTTGGTTGGAGAACATATCAGCTTGATGGAGGTTATAAAAAATATAGAAACAATGTTATCAATTATCTAAACAAAATAGGATCAAAGCTAAAAGTAATTCTAATCAGTGGAAAAACAGGATCTGCAAAAACCAAAATATTACAGAAGATTCTCTCAAATGGTGGACAAATTTTAGATTTGGAAAACTTAGCAAGTCACAAAGGTTCTTTGTTGGGTAAAATACCAGGTTTTGAACAGCCATCCCAAAAACTATTTGAAAGTAGGTTATTTTATGAATTAAAAAAATTGGATTTGAGAAAAAATATATATATTGAAGCAGAAAGTAGTAAAATTGGAAACCTTCACATACCCAAATCAATATGGAGCAAAATGATAAAATCTCCTAGAATTGAAATCAAAGCTGATATTAAGTTGAGATCTAATTTTTTATTAAAAGATTATGATTATATGTGTAATGACCCTTCTTTAATAAGACCCATAATTTCAGGTTTAAAAAATAAGTTAAGCAAAAAATTAATAGGTGAATGGTTAGAATTGATTAATGAAAATAAATGGTTTGATTTGACCAAAAGCTTTTTAGAAAATCATTATGATCCATCATATTCCTCAAATACTATAAAAAATGATCGTAAGATAATTAAGCAAATTGAAGCAAAATCATTATCAGATTTTGATATAAATAGAATTGCTAAACTAATTGTAAGCCAAAAATAATCTGAAGAGAAGATCTCTTAGATTAAATGGTTGCATTTTAGAATATTTACATTTAATAAATATCCCTAGAGTTCACCTATTAATCCCCGGTAGCTCAGCGGTAGAGCAGACGACTGTTAATCGTCTGGCCGGCGGTTCGAATCCGTCCCGGGGAGCCACTTTCATAATTTTATTAAAATTGTTTATGTTCTCTAAGAATAAAGCAAATTACTATTTAAAAATTAAGTTTTAATACAGTAAATTTTTATATGTAATTACCGTTAATTATTTTTATGATTTTTCATCATTCTTTCATGAACAGATACCATACCCCTTTTTGACATGTCACTTACTTCATCAGCATGTTTTTGAAGTAACTGTACAACCTTTTTATTTGCAGAAGTCTGAATTACAATAATTCCTTTGTCAGTTATTTCTAAATCTGTATCAATTTGATCATAATAATCAAACAATTTATCTAAAATTGGCGTTTGAATGAAAA
>VMBT01000544.1_pt1 | contig 23765 bp, 30 predicted proteins | sample 4404301 | NCBI WGS metagenome assembly VMBT01 (sample SAMN12238535, study PRJNA552566) | marine metagenome | isolation source: Coastal seawater | place: USA: coastal Georgia, Sapelo Island | collected 2008-08/2009-08
CCACAAGAGCCGCAAGCCGATCGTAATGCTTGGCAATTTCAGAAATAATAACAATGATGGTAGCTGTAAAAAAAAGTTTAAATAAAAACATTTTTAATTGTTATAAGGGTTAGATGGCCCCTGTCTTTTTTCGCTATCATCGTCTTCTATGCTTTCTTGTAAAGAATTATCAAAATCTTTAACTGATTCATCAATTGAATTAAAAACTCCCCCAAATACATCCAGAGGACTTACATCAGTCTCTTCAGTATTATCTCTTTCAGGATTATATGGTTGTAATCCTGCAAAAGAATTGAAGGAAAGGCAAAATAGAGTGATTAAGAAAATATGTTTCATTTTGTATTTTTATAAGCAATATATACTAAAAATATCACAATTATTAAGAGAATAATAAAAATAATTAAATCCAAATATTGAAAGCTCATTTAGTAATTAGAAACTTATGAAACCAGAAGTAAACAAAAAATAGTAATGAGACAAAAAGTAAAGCCTCCATATCACTTATGAATTTAAAAAAAAAATTTTCAAAACAAAGAATTTCGAAGACCTTGCATGTTGATATACCCTGAAGCCATTCACCAGTTTTAATAAAATTATAAAACTTAAGACCAATGTACATAAAGAAAATGATGATTGAAGAAATAAGTGTTGAGCTCAGAATAATTTTGTCAAAACGATTCATAAATTGTTAGCGTTACGTTGATTGATATAAGATAATAATAACAAAATTAATAAAAAATTAAGATGACTTTTTCTTTTTGGGAAATATTAGGTGCTTTTACTTTACTCATTAGTATTTGTTTAGCTTTTTTTGTTGGTTTTTATAAAATAAATTGGTTTTGGATTATTGCTATTCTTCCGAGTTATCTTGTCGGTTTTTATTTATATCAATCAAGATATTTGAAAACGGTCTATAATAAAGGTGATCGTAGTTTTAAATTAGATTTGCCTAGATTTTTAACTGCTGGCTTTGTAATATTATTTATCTTTTACCTAATAGGCTATTTAATAAATTTTTTTATAAATTAAATAATGAGACCACCAATTCTAACTAAATATCCTGTTGATGATATTATCTCAGAACTAAAATCATCAAAGGAAAAGGGGATATGGGTTGTACGATTTATTCCCCAATTACTCAGTAAAGATAAAATAAATGCTAATGCTATTTCAGTAATGAAGCGAGTTAGTCTTCTTAAATTAGAACCTCTTTCTGGTGATGAATTTAAAAAACTTCAAAAGCATTTAAATGATTTAGGCCGTACTGACTTGGTTATTATGAGACAAAAGACCAAGCAGCAAAATATTCTAATTTTTTGTGCCCAAGATGATGCGCCTGAAACGATTGATGGTATTGAGCGTCATATTTATAGAATTATTCCAAATGCAAAATTAAAATTTGGCGCTTCAGATATTAACCGAGATCGATGTTGTATTGTTAAGAAAAAAACTTGGAAGGCTGAGAAAGATAGACCTACAGGTTTTTATTCGATTACTGATCTGGCATTGACTGATAAATAAAGATTATTCTTCGCCAATAAAACCACCACTCTGGTGCTGCCATAGTTTTTTATAAAGTCCATTTTTTTTAATAAGATCTTTGTGGTTTCCTTCTTCAACAATGATGCCATTGTCGATCACAACAAGACGGTCCATTGCTGCGATTGTGGATAACCTATGTGCAATGGCAATTACCGTCTTACCTTTCATCAGATCTTTTAGGCTATCTTGAATAATCGATTCAATTTCTGAATCGAGTGCACTGGTGGCCTCGTCTAATAGTAATATTGGAGCATTTTTAAGAATAACCCTAGCAATGGCAATTCTTTGCCTTTGACCTCCAGAAAGCTTAATCCCTCTTTCCCCTACAAGTGTTTCATAGCTTTTATTACCATATTGATCCTTAAAGTCTCTGATGAAATTATGAGCTTGTGCTTTTTTTGCAGCAGCAATAATATCAGTCATTGATGTTTCGGGATTACCATAGGCAATATTTTCTCGAATGGTTCTGTGAAGAAGTGAGGTATCTTGAGTCACCATAGCCATATTAGCCCTGAGACTATTTTGAGTTATTTTTGAAATATCTTTGTTATTAATCAAAATCTGCCCATCATTTAAATTATAAAATCTGAGCAGTAAATTAATCAGTGTTGTCTTGCCAGCGCCTGATCTTCCAACAAGACCAACTTTCTCACCAGGATTAATAGTTAAATTAAAATCTTTAAAAAGCTTTTGGCCAGCTTTGTAGGCAAAAGTTATTTTTTTAAAATGAATTTTAGCTTTTTTAATTTTAAGATCATCTGCATTTTTTTTGTCGTTCACTTCTTGTTGTTTTGAGAGCATATTTAAACCATCTTGTGCTGTACCAATTTGCTCATAAAGGGAGGTCATTTCCCACATAACCCAATGTGATATGCCATTTAGTCTGAGCGCCATAGCACAAGCAGTGGCTAAAACACCTACCTGAATTATTTCATTTGCCCAAAGCCAAATAGATGTTCCAGCCGTTGTTACAACCAAAAGCATACTTAAAAAATGATTGATGATCTCTATGGTAGAAACTTTTCTCATTTGCGCGTGAACTGTTTGAAGGAAATCTGACATTGACTCTTTGGCGTACTCTGACTCTCGGCCAGCATGAGAAAATAATTTAACCACATTTATATTTGTGTAAGCATCTGTTATTCGGCCTGTCATTAAAGATCGAGCATCAGCTTGCTTTCTGGATAATTTTGCAAGTTTTGGAACAAAATAAAATAAAGATATTAAATATAAGAAGAGCCATAATAAAAATGGATAAAATAAAAAAGATTGCAGCGAACCAACTAAAATAATCATGGTGGCAATATAGACAGCCACATAAATTAAAATGTCAGCAAGAATAAACCACATATCTCTCATGGCTAATGCTGTTTGCATGACTTTGGTAGCAATTCTTCCAGAAAATTCATTGCTATAAAAATCAATGCTTTGACTCAACAATAAACGATGAAAGTTCCAACGAAGACGCATGGGAAATACACCTGCAAGTGATTGGTGTTTGAAAATAGTTTGCGCTGCTACAACAAGGGTACTTAAAATTAAAATAATGCCGAGAATGATGAGTGTTGTTTTATGGTTCGTTAAAAAAAGTGATGATCCTTCGGCATTCATAAGATCAATCATTTTTCCTAAAATTACGTAAAGTAAGGCCTCAAAACTAGCAATAATCGCAGTAAATAATCCCATTAAAAAGATATATTTTCGAAGACCTTCTGTACACTGCCATGCAAATTTAAGAATAGAATTAGGTGGCGAATTAAATAAATGCTTTGGGAAAGGATTAATTAATTTTTCAAAAAAACTATACATAAATTTAAAGACCTAAAAAGATAGTTTAATTGAAGATTTAGTATTATTTTACAATTTTTCCATTAATGTAATTTCTTTTATAACGCTCACTTCCATCTCGGTTCCAAATAATTTCTTCACCTTGTTTAACTCCATTCTTAAAATTGGATTTTGATTTTTTTGAACCATCATCGTACCATTGCTCCCAAAAACCATCTTCTTTTGCAGAAATATAATTGACCCTAAGTTTCAATTGACCATTTTCATACCATTGTTGCCATAGACCATTTTCAATGCCATTTAAAAAATGGCTCTCCATTTTTTTATTTCCATTTTCATACCAAAAAACTTCTTTACCATGTTTTTTACCATCTTTAAAAGTAATCTCATATTTTGATTGACCATTATCAAATTTTTCAGTGTAGGTCCCGTTTGAAAAGTCTTTAGGGGTAGCCTTAAGGTTAAATGAAAGTAATATCAATAATATAAATCTTAAAATCATAGTAGCAATCCTTTTTTTTAAAGACAAAAAAGATACTTATGAGTTTAGTTTAATTTAGGTATTTGCTTAATTCGTCAGGATATTCTGGAAAATAATTTTCAATTACACTTAATGCAAATTTTTTAAGAATGGATTGATTCGATTCTCGATCTAAAAGAAATTGAAAGGATGCATTAATAAGCTCTTCGGGGGTACATTGATTATGACTATACTTCTCATAGTCATTTTGATTCAATGTAATTAAATGTGATGTAGTACCATCATGAGTAATTAAAACCTCAAAAAGCCCATCATTTATTTTTTTTACTTCAATCACATGTACCTTCAAAACTCTCTGTATATTGACCAAACCCTTTATTTCCAGCAATAAAATCGCTAACTTTTTTTGAGTTAAGATCAATATTAAGTTTTCTAAAATTAAGAAAATTTGATTCGCATAAAATAATATCGCTATCCCATTTACATTCAATATTATTTAAATCTTGAAGCTCACCCCTAATAAATTGATAAGTTATGGTTTTAACTTCCTCTTTAGCGCCAGAGGAGCCAACAATTTCAAAATGACTTAAACCTTTGCAATTCAAGGTGATAGTTTGAGTTTCGCCAGAAGAAAGCTGAGCATAAATTAACAGGATCAAAATAAAATACTTTTTCATTTAACGCGTAAGCTCCTCCATACAATTCTTAAAATCAACAGTCCCGATTTCAAAACCTAAGTTTTGACATTTTTGTGCAGCAACCCTTCCGTTTAATCTTTGAGATGATTTTCCATCAATATTTAGTTCTTCTTGAAGTTTGCCATGATAATTACACTTAAATTCAATCACATCTTGAAAAAATGTATCTTCACCTAGATCTTTAATACTTGTTTCATCGAGACCCCCGTAAATTTTACAAGTTCGAATCATAAAGTCATAGGGCTCCTCTTTGCCAAAATGTTCTTTAACAATTGAACCTTTATAATCATTATGGGGTGCCGGATAAATTGTTCCTTGTTTTGTAGGTGAGGCACATCCATACAAAAAGATAAAAAAGACTATAAAGAATTTTTTCATAATTTAATTATAGATAGTTGTTACTAATTGTCTAATATATGAATTAAGAACTTTAAATACGCAAGATCATCTTATGAGTGTGATAAAAAAAACAAAAATCTGTCTTACATGTGAACGACCTTTTGAATGGAGGCGAAAATGGAAAAATTGCTGGGATGAAGTTCGCCACTGCTCTGAACGTTGTCGACGAAATAAAAGGAAAAAGCCTGTTGAAAAACCTCGTATGGTTTAGAAATAATTTAAGAATTAATGATAATAAAATCATTAATCATGCAATGCTGGAGTCTGAAGAGTTATCTTTTATATATATTTTCGATAAAAAATGGCTGGACTTGAATGATTGGGGATTTCTAAATTGTGCGGAGCACCGGCAACGCTTTTTATCTCAAGGCCTTCATTCTTTAGATAATGCTTTAAAAAAATATGGCCATCAACTAAATTATTATATTGGCGATCCAACGCAAGTCCTCATTGATTTAGTACACAAAAATCAATTCGATACTATTTTTTGCGAAGATATTCATGCTTATGATGAAATTAATCAAATTGAACAGCTAAAAAAACAAAAAATTAAGATTGAATTGATTTGGGATTCTTCCCTTTACTCCATTGAACAGCTACCTTTTGATATTGCAGATTTACCAGACTCTTTTTCAGCTTTTAGAAAAAAAATTGAATCAAAAAAAATTATTCCAAATGAACCTATTGGATTTAATGAGGAAAAGTTAAAGAAAATAAAACCTTGCTTACTAAATCCTTATATTTATGAGGAAAAGTTCACCGCTGATTATCAACAAAGTTCATTTCCATTGGATCAAGATAGATTTAAGGGTGGAGAATCGCAGGCACGTGACTTTATAAAGGATTATTTCAAAAAAGAATTAGCTAGCTCATATAAGCAAACAAGAAATCAATTATTTGGCATAGATTTTTCTACTAAGTTTTCTCCATGGCTAGCACAAGGGTTTATCTCTCCAAGATTTATTTATCAAGAACTTAAAATATATGAGAATGAATTTGGAGAAAATGAGAGCACTTATTGGATTTATTTCGAATTATTGTGGAGAGATTACTTTAGGTTTTTATTTATAAAGTATGGACAAAGATTATTTTATAAACAAGGTTTAGGTTTTAATAAACAAAAGCTACAAAACAATCATTCTGAGGGTAATTTTAATCAATGGAAAAATGGAGAAACGAGTAATAATTTTATTAATGCCGGCATGCATGAATTAAAACAAACAGGTTTTTTATCAAATAGGATGAGACAAATTGTAGCTAGTTTTTTAATTTATGATTTAGGTTGTGATTGGAGAGCGGGAGCTGCATGGTTTGAATCTCAGTTAATTGATTATGATGTATACAGTAATTATGGAAACTGGGCGTATATAGCTGGTGTTGGAACCGACCCACGTGGAGGCCGAATGTTTAATATAGAAAAACAAAGAATAACTTATGATCGAGATTCATATTATGAAAAATTATGGACTAATTCATGAATAAGTTAAGGCTAATTCTTGGAGATCAACTTAATATTAATCATTCTTGGTTTAGACAAAATGAACCTAATATTTTTTACGTTTTGATGGAAATTAGAAGTGAGACAGATTATGTTAAACATCATATTCAAAAAATAGTTGCTCTTTTCCATGCCATGCGAGAGTTTCATTTAGACCTTAAAAATAAGGAATTTAATGTTACCTATATCAAAATTAATGATTTAACTAATCAACATTCATTTTCTAAAAATATAAGTAAATTAATCCAAGATTTAGATATTGGAGCTGTTGAGTATCAAGAGCCCGATGAATATCGAGTAGATCAAGATCTAAAAAAATTAAGTGATGAATTAACTATCCCTGTCACATGCTATTCATCAGAACATTTTTTGGCTGAACGTGATTTTTGTAAAAAATTTTTTGAAGGTAAAAAACAATGGAGAATGGAATTTTTTTACCGTGAGATGCGAAAAAAGTACAACATCTTACTTGATGAAAACAATGAGCCCGAGGGTGGGCGCTGGAACTATGATTCAGAGAATCGCAATAAATGGAATCATGACCCTAAAATTATCGAAGATGATAGGCCCGTTAGTGATGTTACGGAAATTTTTGATGATATCAAATCTCAAAATATAGATTTTATTGGTGAGATTGATCCAAAACAATTTAGGTGGCCTAAAAATCGGGATGAAGCTATGCATGCTTTAGACCAATTTATAAACTTTCGATTGATTAATTTTGGACAATTTCAAGATGCAATGCATGAAGATGAAAAATTTTTATTTCATTCACTGCTGTCTTTTTCATTAAATACTAAAATGATAAACCCATTGGAGGTGATTCAAAAAGTTGAAAAAGCCTATAAAGAAAAACAAATTTCATTAGCATCTATCGAAGGTTTTATAAGGCAAGTTTTAGGTTGGAGAGAATATATTCGAGGCGTTTATTGGGCCTATATGCCAGGTTATGATCAACAAAACTATTTTAGCTCATCAAGAAAACTTCCTAACTGGTTTTGGACGGGCAAAACCAAAATGAATTGCCTTAAACATTCCATTCATCAATCACTGCATGACGCATATGCTCATCATATTCAAAGATTGATGGTGGTTGGAAATTTTAGTTTATTGGCAGGTATAGACCCTAAAGAAATACATGCTTGGTATTTGGGCATCTATATTGATGCCTTTGAATGGGTTGAATTACCCAACACTTTAGGCATGAGCCAGTTTGCTGACGGCGGTATTTTGGCATCGAAACCTTATGTATCATCGGGATCCTATATTGATAAGATGAGCAATTATTGTAAAAACTGTCATTACAAAGTTAAAGATAAGTTAGGAGAGAATGCTTGCCCTTTTAATAGTCTTTATTGGTCATTTATGGCAAGACATCAAAGTTTACTAAGTAATAATCAAAGACTGGGGATTACTTATAACCAGTTAAAAAAGATGGATCCCATTCAAAAAGATGCAATATTACATCAGGCTGAATTACACCTTAATAACATAGATAATCTTTAATTTTTGATGCCTGATAGGCAAACCCAACCATCTTGATAAAGCGAAGGCTCGAATTTAAACCACTGCGCATAGATACTCTTAATGTAATCTTCTTGACTCTCTAAAATACCAGAAAGGGCGATACGCCCATATTGTTTACAATAACTTGCAAGAGCGGGAGCTAGGACTGCAAGTGAGCTTGATAAAATATTGGCCACGACTAAATCTGCTTTGATTTGAATAGATTCACTGGTGTTAATAAATTCAATATCAACACCATTTTTTTTTGCGTTATCTATACTTGAATGAATTGCTTGTTTATCGATATCAACACCCAGTACAGATGCTGCACCTAGTTTTTTAGCAGCAATGGCTAAGATACCTGAACCACATCCATAATCTAATAGGGTTTGACCTTTGTCTAAATTTTGTTTGATCCATTGAAGGCATAAAAAAGTGGTTGGGTGAGAACCTGTTCCAAATGCAAGCCCTGGATCAAGGATTAAATTTATAGCATCTTTTTGTTGAGAATCATGCCAGGAAGGCAGGATCCACAAATCATCGGTGACTTTGATTGGTTGAAATTGAGCTTGAGTTTTTTCAACCCAATTTTCATCTTCAACCTTTTGTATTTCATACTCAACTTTAGTATCAAATTCGGCTTCAATGATTTCTATAATTTTTTTTACATCATCATGTTCACTAAACAACGATTCAATTTTCGAATTTTGCCAATATTGTTGTGGACCATTATGAGGTTCACCAAAAATCAATTCTTCATCATTTTGATTTAAATTTTTATCTTGAATGGATGCAGATAAAGCTCCTAATTCAAGAAGTCGATCACTGATTTGGTCTGACGTTTCTTGATCACTAATAATGATTAAATTAACCCAGGCCATGGGCTATGATTTTATTCCTAATTTATGCTCGAGATAGTGAATACTGACCCCACCCTCGATGAAGGCATGATCATTGATGAGCTCTCTGTGCAGATCAAGGTTAGTATTAATTCCCTCGATAAACATTTCTGAAAGGGCTATTTGCATTTTTTTAATAGCTTCTTCACGGGTTTTACCATAAACAATGAGTTTTCCAATCATTGAATCATAGTGAGCAGGAACACGATACCCACCATAGGCGTGCGTATCAATTCTGACCCCGTTGCCTCCTGGTAAGTGAAAGCGATCGATTAAACCAGGTGAAGGGATGAACTTAAAAGAATCTTCAGCGTTAATGCGACATTCTATTGAATGACCCTTTACTTCAATATGTTTTTGTTTATAGGTGAGTTTTTCACCAAAAGCGACTTTAATTTGCTCTTTAACAATATCTACTCCGGTAATCATTTCAGTCACAGGGTGCTCCACCTGGACCCGTGTATTCATTTCAATAAAGAAAAACTCTTCGTTCTCATAAAGAAATTCAAATGTACCAGCACCTCGGTAACTAATTTTCTTACAGGCATCTGCACAACGTTGAGCAATTTTTTCACGAAGTCTTGAAGAGATCCCAGGTGCGGGGGCTTCTTCGATTACTTTTTGATGTCTTCTTTGAAGTGAACAATCACGATCCCATAAGTGAATTGCATTGCCGTGTTGATCAGCTATGACCTGAAATTCAACATGCCTAGGTTTTTCAAGAAACTTTTCCATATAGACAATGGGGTTACCAAAAGCTGCTTGAGCCTCATTTTTTGTCATAGCAACAGAATTTAAAAGAGCGGCCTCAGTATGTACAACCCGCATACCTCGACCACCTCCACCACCAGCCGCTTTGATAATGACGGGGTACCCGATTTTTTTTGCAATATTAATAACTTCTTTAGGATCATCGGGTAATGCACCATCGGAACCAGGTACACAAGGCACCCCCGCTTTACGCATAGCCTCTTTGGCACTTACTTTGTCGCCCATGAGTCTTATGGTTTCCGCTTTTGGACCAATAAAAGTAAAACCACTTTTTTCAACGCGCTCTGCAAAATCTGCATTCTCTGATAAAAAGCCATAGCCAGGATGAATTGCTTGAGCATCAGTGACTTCTGCGGCGCTAATAATGGCAGGAATGTTTAGGTAGCTTTGTGCTGATGGTGCAGGACCAATACAAACTGACTCGTCGGCTAATTTAACATATTTAGCTTCAGCGTCAGCCTGGGAGTATACTGCAACTGTCTTAACTCCTAATTCTCGACAAGCCCTTTGAATTCTCAGGGCGATTTCACCGCGGTTAGCAATTAAAATTTTGTCAAACATAATGTATTTTATTCAATGATAAAAAGAGGCTCACCAAATTCCACAGGGTTACCATTTTCAACGAGAATTTGTTTAATTACTCCGTCTTTGTCAGACTCAATTTCATTAAGAATTTTCATAGCCTCAATGATACAAAGGGTATCGCCTTTTTTGATACTGCTCCCAACTTCAACAAATGCTGCAGAATCGGGGGATGATGATCGATAGAAGGTACCTACCATAGGCGAAGTAATCGAGTGCCCATCATTTTTTTGTTCTGTAGTTTTTATTGTTTCAACTTCAGTTTTTGTAGGAGTTGGGGCTGGATTTGAAGCTTGAGCTTGAATATATTGCGTATGAACAGGTTGAGGAGTGGATTGTTGATGGCGACAAATCTTAACCTTTTCTTCCCCCTCAGTTAATTCAAGTTCTGCTATGCCAGACTCTTCAACAAGGTCAATGAGCTTTTTTAATTTTCTAAGATCCATAAATAAACCTCTAAAATAAATTATTTTGCCGCAAATCTTAAGGCGGCAAGGTAACCTTCAGATCCAAGGCCACTTATCACGCTTACAGCTGCATCAGAAAAAAACGATTCTTTTCTGAAAGCTTCTCTTGAGAAAACGTTGGACAAATGCACTTCAATAAAAGGTACTTTAATACCCGATAGCGCATCTCTGATCGATACAGAACTATGGGTAAATGCAGCTGGATTGATGATAATAAAATCTGATTTAAGATTGTGAATATGATCAACGATATTAGATTCGCTATTACTCTGAAAAAAATCAACGGCGACATTAAGTTTACTGGCTTCATCTTTAATTGACTGATTGATTTCATCTAAGGTTTGTTTCCCATAGATATCAGGCTCTCTTTTGCCTAAAAGATTTAAGTTTGGACCGTGAATGACACTGATTTTTTTCTTAGACATCAAAATTACAATTTAATCAAGAATGATCATTTTGACGAAATTAGAGTAATTTGTCTACATTTTGTTGAATTTTAGATGAATTTATTGACTTAAGACTTCCTTAAGGTATTGATTTAATTCAGCAATCTTAACTTTACCATAGAAAACTTGGCTGACTTCATTTTTTGGATTAATGATGACGGTAAAAGGTAAAACTCCACGCTCGTTTCCTAATGAGCGTGATAATTTTACCCCATTGATATCATCAATGATGTATGAAGGATATTTAATAGGGATTTTTTTGGTAAATTTATTCACGGAGTCAACATCATCCAGAGCAATACCAATTAACTTTATTTTTTTTGTTTTAAAAAAATCGTTTAATTCAGGAATTTCTTCGCGGCAAGGCGCACACCATGTAGCCCAAAAGTTAATCATTAACCAATCGTTTTTATATTGTGCTAAATCTTTTTTTTGTTCTTTTGAGTCAGTTAAACTGAGCTCATAAAGTAAATCTGTTTGAGAATTATTATTTGAAAGACTCAATTGATGATAAAGAAAACCTGCTATCAATGATGCAGTGGCAATCATTACTATTAAGCTTATTTTTTTAAATGTCATTCTTAATCTTAATTAATAGTTCTTTAAAGTCCTTGGCATTTTTGAAGCCAACGATATCTAATGATTTCAGATGCTCACCATTTTGATTGTAAAAGATAATACCAGGAGGACCAAAAAGACTGTACCTCTTTAAAAGTTTTTGGTGCTCTTTATTATTTTCTGTGACATCTATTTGTATTAAGTAAAAACTTTGCATTAGAGTCATGACCTCTGGATTAGCGAAAGTATATTTTTCATACTCTAAGCAAGCGACACACCAATCAGCATAATAATCAATCATAATTATTTGACCTTTTGCTTGCTTTATATGGCGATCTAAATCATTAATAGTTTGTACTTGATGAAATTGAGTCAAGCGATTGTAATGATTTTTATTTTGATCACTTTTAAAGCTAAGATAGGAAAACAACAAGCCTACCCCAAGCAATAAAATCAGAATGGTTTTGAGGCCCCCTTTTGTTTTATTGGTGAAATGTTTTTTTTGTCTAATAACAAACAAGAGGGCACCGATTGAATTAATTGCTTGCAGAGCAAAGAATAGTGACTCATTAAGTATAGGTCTTAAAATATAGATAGCCATTCCAATGAGAATAAAACCCATCAGTTGTTTGATAAGATCCATCCAAGATCCTGGTTTTGGCAGAAATTGGCCTAGAGAAAATCCAACTAAAATCAGTGGAACGGACATGCCTAAACTTAAACTAAATAAACTCAGTCCCCCAAAAATATAATTTCCTGTTTGCCCAATATATAAAATTGAAGCAGCTAATGGTGGAGCAACACATGGACTTAAAATGAGCGCTGATAAAAAACCAAGCATGAATGTTGATAGCAAATTTTTTGAATTAAATTTGTTAGATAGATTATTGAACATATTTGTCATAGCAGATGGAAGTCGAATTTGAAATACATTAAACATAGCTAGTGCAAATATAAAAAATAGAAAACTTGTCATGTAAATAAAAAATGTATTTTGAAGGCTTGAGGATAAAAGATTTCCTGTGAGGCCGGCTATGATACCAAGAAGGGTGTATGTTGAAGTTACCCCGAAAATGTATGTGATGGTTAATAGTTTGGCACGACTTTGGTCGGATCCTAAAATGACTGCCGATAAAACAGGCACCATGGGTAATACACATGGCGTCAAGGACAATAATAATCCTGCTAGGAAAAGTGATAAAACGCTGGCTATGAATTTGTCAGAATTCAAACTATTAGAATCATGACTTATTTCAGAATCTAAGGTTCTGCTTTGAATTTTAGTTTTATCATTTAAATTTAATTTTCTTACCGTCGGGGGATAACAAAGACCTAACTCACTGCAGCCTTGAAATTTAATTTTTAAATCATAATTAAGTAATGGCTGTTTAGTTTTTAATTTGACTAAAACATTGTTGTAAAAAACTTCTTGCTTACCAAAGTATTCATCCTCTTTGGTTTTACCCAAAGGTAACTCTAATGTAACCTCAGCCTTGGGCGTGGATATAATTTCAAATTTTGATTTATATAAATAATAATTTTCCGCAATTTTAAAAGAAACATTAATTTCATTCGTATTTATATATTCAATACCAGCAATACTAAAAGCATCATCAACAGGTAAAAAGTTATTTTTACTTGAATTAAAGATACCATCAGCAAGCGCTAAATGGCTCAATAGAACCATTGCAAAAAATGTGATATTGGAAAAAAACCTTTGAATTTTTGTCATATTAGACGGACTATAATATCATTGAAAAATTCATCAAGATATTAACTTCGACATTATTAGAATTGTTTTCATGAGACTTTTATTTATTCTTTTTTTAATTGCACTTCCTTTCATTGAAATTTGGGGCTTATTCAAATTTGGTGGTCTCTATGGATGGTGGTTTTTGGGCTACATTATCATTATGGCGATTCTAGGATGGCAATTAATTCAGGATGAAAAATTACTTGTTATTCCTAAACTCATGGCATTAATCGCTCAAGGCGGCAATTTATTTTCAGGTATTTTAGGTAGCGCTAAAAATTTACTGGCAGGGGTATTATTTTTATTCCCAGGTGTCTTTACCGATATCATTGGCATTATTTTATTATTAATACCCATTAAATCTTCACCCAATGTCAACTCTGAAACCTTTCGGCATAGCCATCCTGGTAAAAAAGACGATGTGATCGAAGGCGAATATCGCCGGGAAGATGATTAATTGATATGAGCTTTAAAGTTACAATCCAGCCTAAAGGCGAATCATTTGAAGTTAAACCAAGCCAAACACTTTTAGAGGCTGCCATTGATGCAGGCATTAATATTCCCTATGGCTGTCGAAATGGTGGTTGCGGTTCTTGCAAAGCTAAATTAATTTCTGGCGAGGTGATTTGTGATCAATTTCAGCAGTCAGCCATGACTGATGATGAAAAAAATGAAGGTTTCACCCTTTGTTGCCAAGCGTATTTGACTTCAGATGTTGTAATTGAGGCACGCATTGATAGTTTGGACAGTAAGATTCCACAGCCCAAAATAACACCCGTGAGAGTGGAGTTGTTAGAGAAGCTTAATCATGATGTGATGAAGATGTTGCTGAAATTACCAGGTGGTGAAAAATTGAATTTTCTTGCAGGCCAATACATTGAATTCATTATGGCGGATGGTACGCGACGTGCTTTTTCAATTGCCAGCGCTCCCCATGCAGAACTTATCGAGTTACATTTAAGATTAATTGATGGTGGTAAGTTTACTCATTATGTTTTTGAGGAGATGCAAGAAAAATCGATTCATCGTATTGAGGCACCTATTGGGCAGTTTTTTCTTAGAGAAAGTGATAAACCTATTATTTTTGTATCAGGTGGCACAGGGTTTGCCCCTATTAAGTCCGTCATTGAGGATATGTTTGAGAATGGTAACCAAAGACCGATTTTCCTTTATCAAGGGGTTCGAAAATTAGATGACCTTTATATGGATGACTTATGTAAGCAATGGCAAAAAACACAAACAAATTTTTCTTACATACCAGTTTTCTCAGAGCTTGATAAAGATCATGATAACTTAAGGACTGGATTTGTTCATCATGCTGTTTTAGAGGATATTCAGGATTTAGATCAATATCAGGTGTATTGCTGTGGTGCGCCAATTCTTGTTGAATCCACGTTTAAAGATTTTGTCGCAGCAGGATTACCTGAAGACGAATTTTTTGCGGATGCCTTTAGTTTCTCTCCACCCAAGCCGACCCCTGCATAATCGATTAGAAAGATTGAATCGTCTTTTGTATTTCAGCAGCATTAATTTCATCAATCATTTTAATTTTGTTTGAAATAGCTGTTATTTTTTCTGCAATTCTTTCATGGTTCACGATAAAAATATAATTACTAACATCGATCTTTAGTTTAGTGATTTGATTAACAAAGTGTTGAGCGGCTTCATTGCTACTTATCAAAATGAAGTTATTGCTCGGTATTTTTGTATCTTTAAAATTTTCTGCATTTAAAGGTATCATCGACCTTTGATAGCATTCGAGGTACTCAACGATTGCACCCCGATTAATTAATAGATTTTTTAATGTTTCGCGCCCTCCTTTTCCACGAATAATCAGACAATATTTTTCGGAGACATTATCAAAAATGGACAAATCCATTAAATGTTCTGAGTCATAAATATTTTTTGGGAAAAGCGCTTCTGCTCCAAAGGTATCTTTGATCAATTGAGCTGTAGATTTACCAATTGCAGCTATAAAATTTGCCTTAGGAAATGGCAGATTAAATTTTTTTAGCAATTGTCCAAAATAAATGACAGCATTTGTACTTATAAAAATGATGCAATGAATAGAGCGATTCATTTTTTGATTGATATCAGAATGCTTGTAATCGATGATCCCCTCTATTTCAATGAGAGGCATATTCACAATATCCAAGTTTTCCATTTTAATGGATTCAATGAGCTTATGATTTTGATAAAGAGGTCTTGTGAGAATGAGTTTATTTTTTTTCATTCGATGGTATTGAGAATATCTTTAGCACCTAGGCTGATGAGTTTTTGCCCTAATAGTGTTCCAGCGTTTTCAATCTGATCGTTAGGTACGACTACCTCCTCTTTAATCATGCGATTACCTGATGGGCTCGCAACAAAACCTTGAACAACAATATTATCTCCTTGGGCGTATGCATGAGCTCCAAGAGGTACTGTACAGCTTCCCGCTAATATTCTGCTAAATGCCCTCTCAGCTTTTACACATTGAGCAGTTAAATGATGATTTAGCGGACTGATCATCTCATGCATTGTTTGATTACCTTCGAGAATTTCAATACCTAGCGCACCTTGACCTACCGCAGGGATACTAAAAGTTTTGTCAATGAATGCCGATATTCTATCTTTGAGACCCAGCCGAATGAGTCCTGCTGCAGCGAGAATAATTGCATCATATTGCTGACCATCTAATTTTTGTAGACGTGTTTGTAAGTTTCCACGTAAAGGGAGGACTTTAAGGTCAGGGAAATAATGTTTAATTTGACTTTGTCTTCTAAGACTCGACGTACCCACGATTGAATTTTTAGGCATTAATTCAAGCGAATTATATTTGTTTGATATGAAAGCATCACGAGGATCTTCACGCTCAGTAATGGCAGCAAGCTCAAAACCATCCGGTAAATCCATGGGTAAGTCTTTCATTGAGTGAACAGCTAAATCTGCTTGACCATTAAGCATGGCTTGCTCTAATTCTTTGATGAATAAACCTTTACCGCCAATGTTAGCTAAAGGTTGATCTAAAATAATGTCACCTTGGGTTTTGAAACCTTGAATCTTAAAAATATGTTGAGGGTAAAGTTTCTCAAGTTTATTTTGAATGAATTTTGCTTGCCACATGGCAAGTTCGCTTTCTCTTGAGGCAATGATAAAAGGTCGATTCATTATCGAATTTTATCATAGCGATTCGTGGCTCTATAAGGCTTTTCGAGCCCATTTCATATATAATTCACAAAACTTAATTTAAAAATTTTAAATTTGTAATGAAAAAATGGTCAGAAAGATTTAGTGAGCCCGTTAAAGAGATAGTGAAAAAATACACTGCCTCTGTTTCGTTCGATCAAAAATTAGCATTGGTTGATATTCAAGGCTCGATGGCGCACGCCTTGATGCTGAAAAAACAAAAAATCATATCTGCTAAAGATTTAAGTGCCATTGAAAGAGGGCTTAAAAAAATACAAAAAGAAATAGAGAGTCATAAATTTAAATGGTCAATCAATCTTGAGGATGTTCATTTAAATATTGAGAAGAGATTAACTGATCTGATAGGTGATCCTGGTAAGAAATTACATACGGGTCGATCAAGAAATGACCAGGTGGCAACAGATATGAGGCTTTGGTTGAGAGAGGCTATTGATCACCACCTTTTAAAGATTAAGGCATTGCAGCAAAGTATCATTGTGCTAGCAGAAAAAAATATTGATACCATTTTGCCAGGCTTAACTCATCTTCAAGTGGCTCAACCCATTAGTTTTGCGCATCATATCCTGGCTTACTTTGAAATGTTGGAAAGAGATAAGGGAAGGCTAGTTGATTTAAGAAAAAGAGTTAACCTGCTTCCATTGGGTGCAGCAGCATTAGCGGGTACTTCCTATCCTATTGATAGAAACTATGTGGCTAAATTATTAAAATTTGATGGGGTCATGGAAAATTCTATGGATGCTGTGTCGGATAGAGATTTTTTGATTGAGTACAACTTAGCTGCATCTTTAATCATGACGCATTTATCAAGATTTTCTGAAGAATTGATTATGTGGGCAAGCCCCTTTTTCAATTTTGTTGAAATTTCGGATGGCTTTTGCACAGGCTCGAGTATTATGCCGCAGAAAAAAAATCCTGATGTGCCTGAACTTGTCAGAGGAAAAGTTGGAAGAGTTAATGGACATTTGATTGCACTTTTAACACTAATGAAAGCTCAGCCACTAGCCTACAATAAGGATAACCAAGAAGATAAAGAACCTATTTTTGATGTGGTTGATACTGTGACTGATTCATTAACTATTTTTGCGCAAATGATTCATGAATTAAAAGTCAATAAAAATACAATGGAATCAGCAGCTTTGAAAGGCTACGCTACGGCCACAGATTTAGCAGATTACTTGGTTAAAAAAGGCATAGCGTTTAGAGAGGCTCATGGAATTGTAGCTAAAGCTGTTAGATTTTCTTTAGCAAAGGGTCTTGATTTATCTGAAATGGCTTTGGCAGATTTACAAAAATTTTCAAAGCATATTTCGGATGATGTTTATCAAGTTTTAACTCTTAAGGGATCTTTGAATGCAAGAAATCATATTGGTGGGACGGCACCCAAGGCTGTTAAAAACGCTCTTAAAAAAGCCAAGCTTAAAATTAAATAAAATTATTTAATGAGATGTTGTAAATTGTAGCCTGCCGCTGAAGTTAGATTAATAATTTCATCAGCTTCGAGATTACCCATTTGTGATAAAGCCCAGAGCGTACAAGACCGAGTCCCAGTTCGACAATAAGCAAAAATAGGTTTTTCAGCAGATTCATAAAGCTCACTAAAATTAGCTACATCTTGCATATTAAGCATGCTGCCAATGACAGGCTGATGAATGAAATTGAGTTCATTTTCTTCTACGATTTCTTTGATTGATTCTGCCGCTGGCTGATTGGGCTCCTCGTCATTAGGCCTATGGCAAAAAACGGTTTTAAACCCTTCTTTTTTAATGGTCTCAATATCCTCGATAGTGATTTGATCAGATACATAATAATCATTAGTAACTTTATTTAGCTTCATTAGTGATCCTTTAAAAAAATTTGTAAAAGGTCATTTAAATAGTTTTGACCCTGTAAAGTAGGTTTAATCATATCATTGGTGACTTCAATATGACCTTTATCTTGGGCTATGTTCAATTCATCTTCAATTTCTTGGAGCTCAATATTCGTTCGATCAAAGAATAATTTTTTCTTAAAGCCATCATTTAAACGTAGCGCATTCATCATAAATTCAAAAATCAAATCATTGCGGCTGAGTTTTTTTTCTTCTATAAAAAAATTATGTTTCTCTGATTCATTCATATATTGCTTGGGATTTTTATAACATGAGTATCTAAACACCATATTACTTTTTGTTAATTTTCCATGGGCCCCTGCACCAAAACCAAGATAATCGCCAAATTGCCAATAATTTAGATTATGTAAACATTGCTCGTCAGTTTTTGCATAAGCAGACGTTTCATAATGATTAAATCCACCACCTTTTAAAATTTGATGTATCGAACTTTGAAATTCAAAAATTAAATCATCTTCTGGAAGCTTGGGAGGATATTTATAAAAAAGGGTATTGGGTTCAATGGTCAGATTATAATAAGATAAGTGTTGAGTTTTAAGGCTTAACGCTCTTTCAAGATCATTCATTAATTCCTTATGCGTTTGATGAGGTAAGCCAAACATAAGATCTAGGTTGACTCGATTAAATATCTTGGTTGCATCTTGAGCAATCTGATAGGCAGTTTGTCCATCATGAATTCTTTCGAGTTTTTTTAAATGATCGTCATTAAAACTTTGAATACCCAAAGAAACTCTATTGACCCCAGCTTTTGCAAACCCTTCAAAATGTTTATAGTCTATCGTGCCAGGATTAGCTTCTAAGTTGATCTCACAATTTGTTTCAAAATTAAACTGCGATTTTAAAACATCAATAATTTCTTGAATGTAATGAGGATTGAATAGACTTGGTGTTCCTCCGCCAAAAAAAACACTTTTGATAGGCCGATCATCATTAGATGATTTTATTTGTTTAATAAGCGCATGTACGTAATGTTTTTTTTCATCATCAAAATGTACTTGATTCACTTCATGAGAATTAAAGTCACAATAAGGGCATTTATGTATACACCAGGGTAAATGTATGTAGATACTTAAAGGGACTTTGTTAAGCACTAAGGTTTAGATTTTTTAAGTGTATTGTGTAATTCATCAACCATTTGATGAAGGGCCTGTCGCATCTGTTCATCTGAAACCTCCATAAGAAGGCCATCCTCAAAAGCATCTTGAGTAATTTCTTTAATCTCATCAAAGTTTTCAGTCATGACTTTTATTTTTTCTGTACAAGACACAACACTTTGATCATCACGAACCCAAGTAGGCCATTTTTTAGATTTCTTGATCATAAATAATTTTAAGTTTTTGTTTTAATTTTTGCAAAGCATGACCTCGATGGCTAATACGATTTTTAATTTCAGGGGTTAACTCACCAGCAGATTGCTCACTTTTATAATCCAAAAAAATCGGATCATAGCCAAACCCCTGTGACCCTTTTGGCTCCTTTAAGATTTCTCCGTACCATTGACCCTCACAAATAATAGGTTGCGGGTCTTTGGGCTCTTTGATGAAAACAATGGAGCAGTGATAATGTGCTTTTCTATTTTTTTCGTCTTTTAGTAAATTCAGTAATTTTATATTGTTTGCTTCATCTGTCGCATTTTCCCCAGAAAACCTAGCTGAAAAAATACCAGGCGCCCCATTTAACGCATCCACACAAATACCTGAATCGTCTGCAATCGCTGGTAGATTAGTTTTTTCAGAGGCAAATCGGGCCTTAGCTAAAGCATTCTCAATGAACGTATCAAAGGGTTCTTCAGCCGTTCCTATATTAAAATGTGATTGAGGTATGAGTTCAAAGCCAAATTCTTGCATGATAGCTTGCAATTCATTTAATTTTTTTGAGTTATTAGTCGCTAAGACAACTTTTTTTTTCATTTTTTCAATAAGGCTTGTTGATGACCACTAATTTCTATAATTCCCTTTTGTGCGACTTTAATTAATTGATCCATTTCATCTTTGCTAAAAGGGATGCCTTCGGCAGTACCTTGAATTTCTATGAATTCATTTGAACCTGTCATAACGACATTCATATCCGTGTCACATTCAGAGTCTTCCTCGTAATCCAGGTCGAGTAAGATGGTTTTATTTTTAACCCCTACTGAAATAGCAGCAACAGAATCTATAAGGGGACTATCGTTAAGTTCTTTATTTTCAATTAGTGTATGAATAGCATCATGCAATGCTAGGTATGCTCCAGAAATACTCGCAGTTCGAGTACCTCCATCTGCCTGGATAACGTCGCAATCAATGTGAATAGTGCGCTCACCTAATTTTTTTAAATCAATGATGGCCCTTAAGCTTCTTCCAATTAACCTTTGGATTTCTTGTGTGCGTCCAGATTGTTTTCCACGAGCAGCTTCACGCGACATTCGTGTTGATGTTGATCGTGGTAGCATGCCATATTCCGCTGTGACCCAACCCTGCTCTTTACCTTTGAGAAATGAGGGAACGCCATTTTCAATACTGGCATTGCATAAGACATGGGTATCACCAAATTTTACCAGCACCGAACCTTCAGCATGCTTGGTATAGTTTCTGATAAATTCAATGGGCCTTAATTCATCTATTTTTCTATTATGAGATCGCATTGTGTTTCCTTTAAATATACATACATTATAATCCATCAAAAAAATCATCGAATATGTCGTTATAATTTAATAAATCTAAAGATGAGGTAAAAATGATTTCAAGCATGACAGGTTTTTCGTTTCAAGAAATAAAAATCAATGTTGGTTCGCTGGTCATTGAGCTTCGTTCCCTTAATAGCCGCTTTTTTGAGTGTCAACTTAGAGCCTCTGAAGAATTAAGATTGCTTGAGCCTAAAATGAGGGACATGATAAGTCAAAAAATTGTCAGGGGTAAAGTGGACTGCAGAGTTTTTATTAAATCAGTTGATCAATCAGATTTAATAAAAAAACCCATCAATGAAAAAAATCTTAAAAATCTGATCTCAAAAATTGAGAGTATTTCAAAGCACTTAAAGAATCCATCATCACTGAATCCAATGACCATCTATCAATTTTTGATGAATGAGCGTCCATCGCTTAATTCAAGCAAAATGGAAAAAGATTTATTGATCTATCTTAAAAAAGGGCTTGATAGGCTCTGTCAAGATCGAAAACGTGAGGGTACAAAAATTAGCTCAGTGATTAGTAAAAATCTTCAACTGGTTGAAAGGCAAGTAGGCTTAATTAAAAAAACCATGCCAAAAGCTCTAAAACAAAATGAAAAAAAATTATTAAATAAATTAAAAGATAGCTTAATTAATGCTAGTGACGAGCGTGTCCAGCAAGAATTATTATTTTTTATTCAAAAAACAGATGTGACAGAGGAGATTGATCGATTAGAGGCGCACATTAAAGAAATGAAAAGATTATTAAAAGTAAATGAGCCTGTTGGAAAAAAAATGGATTTTTTAATGCAAGAATTTAATCGTGAAGCAAATACAATCGGATCAAAAGCGGCTGATGTTTTGATTTCAAAAGCTTCGGTTGATTTAAAGGTTTTAATTGAACAGATTCGTGAGCAGGTGCAAAATATTCAGTGATGAAACAACTTAAAGGAAACCTATTTATCATTACGGCTGCGTCAGGGGCAGGGAAAACTTCATTGGTTAAAGCTTTGTTGAAAGACAAATCGACCCTAATGGCTTCTGTTTCGTACACTACGAGATTACCTAGAGAATCAGAAATTGACGGTCAAGATTATTTTTTTGTTACACATGACGATTTTAAGAGAATGCAGGCAAACAATTTATTTCTTGAAACTGCGGAGTGTCATGGGCATATGTATGGAACATCAAAAGAGAATGTTCAGACAATACTTGAATCAGGTAAAGATATTATTTTGGAAATTGATTGGCAAGGTGCACTCAGTATTAAGAAGCTTTTTCCTGACTCGATCAGTATTTTTGTTCTCCCCCCATCCATTGAGGCTCTCGTAGATAGATTGAATGCAAGAAATGAAGATTCTCAAGAGGTTATCAAAGCCCGAATGGAGGCAGCACAAGCAGAAATGCAGCATATGGATAAGTTTGATTATGTTACAATTAACGATGATTTTGATGTGGCACTTCAAGAATTAAAAACAATCATTGAAGCTGAAGATTTAAAGTCAAAAAAACAAATATCACGTCATAGCGACATGATAAAAAAATTACTAAATTAAAGGATATCGTATGGCACGAATTACTGTGGATGATTGTTTAGAGCAAGTACCAAATCGCTTTCAATTAACGCTGGTAGCAGCCTTAAGAGCTAGGCAGCTTGCAAATGGTGCTGAGGCGCTGATTGATATTGAGGGCTCAAATGATAAACCTTCTGTGATTGCTCTTAGAGAAATTGCTGCTGGTGTCATTGGAGAAGATTTACTCTTTAAAAATATAACCTAAATCAAATGGGGGCATTATGGCTAGAGCCGCTCAAAAAATTAAAGCGGAAACGAGTGAGAATATCCCCCCTTTACTTCCTGCTGATCACAAAAACTCTAGGCTAACTTTAGCGCTACAAGAATACCTTAAAGAAAATGAGATAGAGTCTATTTGGGAGGCTTATCGCTTTAGTAAACAAGCACATGAAGGCCAAAAAAGGAAAAGTGGTGAGGATTACATCATGCACCCTGTATCAGTTGCCTGCATTGCTGCTAGATTTCATCTTGATTCACCCTCCATTCAAGCGGCCCTACTTCATGATGTTGTTGAAGATACAGCTATTTCTCTTGATGATATTAAAACTAAGTTTGGATCTAAGGTGGCAAAATTAGTCGAGGGCTTATCTAAACTTGATAAAATTCAGTTTGATGATGCCACTGAAGCGCAAGCAGAAAATTTTAGAAAAATGCTGCTTGCCATGTCCCAAGATGTTCGAGTCATTTTAATTAAACTCTCCGATCGTTTGCATAATATGCAAACACTGGATCATTTGAAGCCTGAGAAACAATTAAGAATTGCGCAAGAGACCGCAGATATATACTCACCCATTGCTAATCGCTTAGGCTTGAATAATCTTTATCAAGAGTTAGAGGATTTATGTTTTCGTTACATTCATCCAGTTCGATACAAAACAATCCATAAAGCTATTATGGCCTCTCGTGGAAATCGTAAAGAGGTTATTGAAAAAATCTTAGATGATATTAAGACAAAATTAAAAACATTTGATATTGATGCTGATGTTTTTGGCAGGGAAAAAAATCCAGCCAGTATTCATCGAAAGATGATCAATAAACAAACAGGCTTTTCACAAATTTATGATATTTACGCTTTTAGAA
>VMBT01000546.1_pt1 | contig 23658 bp, 24 predicted proteins | sample 4404301 | NCBI WGS metagenome assembly VMBT01 (sample SAMN12238535, study PRJNA552566) | marine metagenome | isolation source: Coastal seawater | place: USA: coastal Georgia, Sapelo Island | collected 2008-08/2009-08
TTAAGAAAAGTTTTGATCCTAATAATATAATGAATCCAGGTAAAATTTTTGATTAGTTTTAGTAAGTAGCTCGACCACCACTAAGATCAAAGACTGCGCCTGTTGTATACGAATTTTCTTCTGATACTAACCATGCCACCATAGATGCTAGTTCATCTACCTTTAAAAACCGTCCACGTGGTATTTTTGATAACATATAATCTATGTGCTCTTGACTTATTTGATCAAAAATTTTTGTCTTTGCTGCAGCAGGAGTTACACAATTAACTGAAATATTTTTGTTAGATAACTCTTTTCCAAGTGACTTTGTTAGTGCAATAACGCCGGCTTTAGCTGCACTATAGGGCATTGCGTTTGGATTACCCTCTTTGCCTGCGATGGATGCAATATTAACTATTCTTCCATAATTAGCTTTTATCATGTGTGGTACAATTGATTTAGAGCAATAAAAAACTCCATTCAAATCAATATCAATAACTTGTTGCCATTCTTCCAGAGGATATTCCCACGTTTTAAAACTTGGCCCAGCTATACCCGCATTGTTAACTAAAATATCAATTGATTTGAATTTCGCAATAGCATCATTAGTAGCAGTTTCAACACTTTGATACGACGTTACATCAACTTCCATTGTCTCCACTTGTTTAGGAAGAGATATTTGTTTCATTAACTTTATATCTTTATCCCAAATTATCACTTTTGCCCCAGAAGCAGAAAATCGCTCTACCATGGAATAGCCAAAACCTTGTGCTCCACCAGTTACTATTGCAACTTTATTATTCAAATCAATATTATTCATAAGTTTAGTGGCTATGTCTTTTTACCTCAGATCCTCTTTTGCCAACCAGAAAATCTAAGTCTGCCCCTTTATCAGCCTGCATGACATGATCTACATACATTTTTTGATAACCACCTTTGATATCAGGTAAAATAGGTTTATACGATTTTAATCGTTCAGCTATTATTTCATCAGAAACTTCAAGATGTAATTTACCATTGTTAACATCTACTTCAATCAAATCGCCGTTTTGAACCGCTGCTAAAGGTCCTTTGACTGCTGCTTCTGGAGAAGTATGAAGTATAACAGTTCCATAAGCAGTTCCACTCATTCTGGCATCTGATATTCTGATCATATCTCTTATGCCTTTTTTTAAAATCTTTTGAGGTAGTCTCATGTTACCCACTTCAGCCATGCCTGGATAACCCTTAGGTCCACAGTTTTTTAAAACTAAAATTGAGTTTTCATCAACTTCTAAATTTGGATCATCTATCTTTTCATGAAATTCTTCTACACTTTCAAAGACCACTGCCTTCCCTTTGTGTTGCATTAATTCAGGACTTGCAGCTGATGGTTTTAAAATAGCACCATCTGGTGCAATATTACCTTTCAAAATTTTAATACCTCCTTCTTTTACCAATGGTGAAGAAAAGTCTTTAATTACATCTTTGTTCCAACATTCAGCATTCAAATTATTTTCCTCTATAGTTTTACCATTAACTGTAAGGGCGTCTTTATTGAGTAAGTTTCTCTCTAAAAGTTGTCTGATGACAGCAGGAACTCCACCAGCGTAATAAAAATCCTCCATTAAATATTTGCCAGAAGGTTGCAAGTTTACAAGAGTTGGAATATCTTTTCCACATGTCTCCCAATCATCCAAAGATAAATCTATTTCTAATCTACCAGCAACAGCAGCAAGATGAATAACAGCATTTGTTGAACCGCCAATGGCACCATTTACTTTAATAGCATTCTCAAAAGAAGCTTTTGTAACAACTTTAGACATTATTAAATTTTCTTTAACCATCTCTACTATTCGTTTTCCTGACATGTGAGCAAGCGCATATCGTCTTGCATCTACAGCAGGTATTGCTGCATTATGAGGTAGTGCCATTCCTAATGCCTCGACCATGCTTCCCATCGTAGAAGCTGTGCCCATAGTCATACAATTTCCTTTTGACCTGCTCATTGAAATTTCTGCAGCTACAAAATCATCCTCTGTAATTTTTCCAGCATTTAGATCTGCATCTAATTGCCATACACCTGTTCCTGATCCAATAGTTTCTCCGCGGTGATGACCATTTAACATCGGTCCTCCAGATACACCAATTGTTGGTATATCCACACTTGCCGCACCCATTAATAATGATGGGGTAGTCTTATCGCATCCCATTAAAAGAACAACTCCGTCCATTGGATTTCCTCTTATTGCTTCCTCAACATCCATACTGGCGAGATTTCTAAAAAGCATTGCCGTTGGTCTAAGATTTGACTCACTTGCTGAAAAAACTGGAAACTCTAACGGAAAACCGCCTGCTTCATAAACACCTTTTTTTACTGACTCAGCAATTTCTCGAAAGTGTCCATTGCACGGCGTTAACTCTGACCACGTGTTACAAATTCCAATTACTGGCCTTCCATCAAATAAATGATTAGGGTGACCTTGATTTCGCATCCATCCACGGTGAATAAACGTGTCTCGTCGGTGTGACTTAGAATTATACCAATCAGAGGATCTAAATTTCTTTTTTTCTGACATAAAAAAATTACTTTTTGATAAATTATTTTATTTTAAGATTTTATCTTAATGAAAATTTTTCCATTATCAACTTTAACTGGATAAGTTTTTAAATCAACGCAAGCAGGAGGGCTAATGGCTTCACCAGTTTTAATCTTAAAAATACCTTGATGCATTGGACACTCTATCTCATCATCCATAACAAGGCCATCCTCTAAATGAACAGTCTCATGTGTGCATAAACCATCTGTGGCGTAATAACCATCCTCTAATTTATATACACAATAAGTTTTATTATCATGGTCAAATCGAATTATATCTTCAACTTCAATACCAGCTTCTTCAGAGACTTCTAACCAACCTTCATTTATTTCACTCATATTGTTGTTTATATAATTTTGAAAATAGTTTTGTAAATACCTTAAATTATCTTTTTAAAAGTGTAGTTAATTTTACTTCTTTGTTTTTAATATCATCAATATCTACGTCTACTTTAGTTTCTAAAATTTTACCTGCCAAACGTATATCTCGACCTACTTTGCCTGCTTTTCCAATACCGCATGCACCCATTATTTTTTTTTGTTTTATGAAAAAATAGATAATTCCCTCTTCAAGATTATTGCCTCTTTGAATTTCTTGATCAAAGTCGTTACATACACCTATTAATTGTAAGTTTAAGTCAAATTGGTCAGACCACATCCATGGTATATGCATATAGGGTAAGTTTTGTCCTAAGATATTTTTAGCAGCTGCTATCCCATGATTTTGTGCATGTTGATAAGATTCTAAGCGCATTTGCATATTATAAAAAGGATGAAAAAAATTGGCCACATCACCTGCTGCAAATACATTTTCTTCTGATGTTCTACAAAACTCATCTGTTACAATACCGTTATTTATATTTAATGATGTGTTTTCAAATAAATCAGTATTAGCCTTTGATCCGATCCCAGCTATAATAAAATCAACCTCCAATGTTGAGTTATTATTGAGCTCAATTTTATAAACTGAATTCTTTAGTTCAATCGAGACAATATTTGTTTCAAGTAAAATCACATTACCCTTATCTTCATGATAACTTGAAACTAATTTAGCTATTTGTGTTGGTATGACTCTGCCCATCAATTGTTGCCCCATTTCAATAACATATGCTTTTTTACCAAGCTGAGCTATGCTTGATGCAACTTCTAATCCTATAAAGCCACCTCCTATGATTGCAAAAGTTTCATGCGTGTTAATTGATTCTTTTATTCTTTTACTATCTTCTATGTTTCTTAAATATAAAATACTGTCACTAATATCTTGCTGATCAACCCCAAAATTCAATTTTTTATTTTTTGAACCTGTTGTTATTAGTAAATTGTCATATGGTTCTAATTTTTCATCATTTGTGATTAAAGTTTTATTTGTAAAATCAACTTTTTTTACTGATTTGTTAATGAATTGTATATTTTCTGAATTGTAAAATTCTTTAGAAAAAAAAGATAGCTCTTCATATTTTTTTTTATTGGTTATGCTATCTTTTGATAAAGGTGGTCTTTCATATGGTAAATAATTTTCCTCATTAAAAATTGTTATTCCTAATTCTTTATCATGTTTTCTAATTTCATTAGCTGCATATGCTGCTGCTTGACCTGCACCTATAATAGAAATTTTTTTTAGACTCATAGAAGTAAGAAAATATATAAACTAAAATTTATCATTAACAATTAGTCAAATTAAGTGAACTATAAGCTTAATATAAATCTTAACTCAGCAGCTGACGTTATTTTATAATTTACTCAATATATTTTCTGCAGATGAAACCTTATATTCACCTGGATTTTCGATACATACCTCAAGTATTTCATTGTTATGTACAATCATAGCAAATCTATTTGAACGCATTCCCATAAAATTTTTTGATTTGTCTGTAAGTAAATTGAAATCTTTTGTAATTTCCCCATTGCCATCTGCAATGCCAATTATTTTATCGCCGTCAGTGTAGCTTAATAACCAAGCATTCATGACAAAACTATCATTGACTGAAAGGCAATAGATATCATCAATACCTTTGTTGATAAATTGCTGATGTAATTTGATATAACTAGGCATATGTTTTTCTGAACAAGTGGGTGTAAACGCTCCTGGGACTCCAAAAATAATTACTTTCTTATTATTAAGCTCAGAAGAAAGATTAACTTTTGACGTAATTCCTTTTTGAATAACTGGAACTTCTATAGCTGGAATAAATTTACTCATACTTTATTTTGTTAATTGCATTTACTATTTCTTTTTCAGAAAGCAACTCTGATAATAAAATTCCATCAGGAAATTTTTTAGAAAAAAATGCATTGAAAGGAATACCAAAGCGATCATACTTCTCTAAAAACAAATTCACCCTTTCATTTGGCTTTGTCCAATCTGCTCGTATCAAGGTAATATTATTCTCTTTGAATTGTTTAATTATATTGTCTGAATTAAGAACATTAATTTTGTTAAATTGACAAGTTGCACACCAATCAGCTGTAATATCTAAAAAAATAATTTTATCTTGTGCGACTAGTTGATCGATATCAACTGTAAAGAAACTAACCCAATCCTTTTCTTCTGCGCTTGATGAATGTTGTTGAAATATTTGTAAGGAAGTTGAAAAAAAAATAAATATTATAGATGCAATTGTTATTGTGTTTTTAAATAAAGGAAATTTCCTTCTGTAAGTGATAACAAGAAGTACAAAAAGAGATATAACTAAAAAATAAATATTGAAAAAATTTAATAAAATATTTGATAACCATACAACTGTAGCGAGTAGTAATAGTCCTAGAAAATATTTAACATAAATCATCCAAATGCCTGGCTTTGGTAGAAAATTCACAAGTTTAGGAAATAGTGCAATTAATAAATATGGGGAGGCCATTCCAATACCCATGAATAAAAAAATACTCATTCCAGTAATATAATTTTGCGTAAACGCAGCCGTAATAGCAGTACCAACAAATGGTGCTGAGCAAGGGGTAGCCATTAGGGTTGCAAAAAAACCATTAAAAAAATCCTTAAAAAAAGATTTATTACCTAATCCTGCAAAAGCGATATTGCTAAAATTCTGTGGCAGATTAATTTGAAACTGCCCAAACATATTCATCATAAAAAGAAAAATAATAAGAGTAATAAATATTAAAAAATAAGGTTTTTGAAATTGCATTCCCCATGCAATTGAAAAATTAAAGTACTGTAATACTAAAAAACAAACTCCCAAAAGGAAAAAGGAACTGACAATACCGAGTGCAACAGTTAAAAAACTTACTCTAGCCGTTCCTTGATCAACAGTAAAAACAGACATTAATTTAATTGAGAGTATAGGAAAAACACAAGGCATAACATTTAAAATCAACCCTGCTAGCAATGATATTAGTATGTAAAAAATAAAAGTATTCATTGTAGAATTACTTATATCCTTTGTGATTTGTGCTGATAAAAGATGTTCAAAGTTATGATTTACATCTTTAAGAACTACCTCCAAAGGAAAACTATCTTCAGAAATCAATTTTTTATTGAAATCAAATTCTGCAGTAATTAGTTTATTATTTGCTGAATAGGAAATTGTATGTTGAACAACAGGAAGACCAAATGGTGTATGTAAAAAAATTTCTGGATTAAAAAAAATTTTCTCTGACTCTATTTGAAGCCGAATTGTTGATAAATTTTCACCCTCAAGAACATTTGCATTTATATTTTTTAAATAAGTTCTACTAAAATCTTTTTCTGGTAACTTTGATAGAGCTTGTTCAACATCAAAATAATTATCATTAATTTTTTTTTCTCCTGCTGGAATATCTAAAAATATCCGCGCATCCCCAGGTATGCATATTTCTTTACAAATTAAATAATTTACATGCAAATCTAAATTTATATCTTGAAATTCATTTTCAATTTCAATTTCAAGGGGAAACGTGACATTATCTTGATAGCCAAGGGATGTTAATCCCAAAATCTCAAACTTGATAGGCGTTGGCCACAAAATTTTAACATCACTAATATTTGATGAATTTTCCCATGAAATATTTTGTGCAAAACCACCATCACCTGGAGATTTCCAATATGTTTTCCAACCAGGTTGCATTTGATATTCAAGGCCAATAGTAATATTTTTTGAAGAGTTTTGTGAATAGGGTGAAATCAGTCTTAGTTTTGATGTTTCCCCGACTGCCCATTCGCTAGATAATGCAAAAGAAGTATTAAAATAGAATGTAAATAAAATAATACTTATAAGAAATTTTATTATTTTAGACGTTCTATTCATATAAATTACTATTGTAATATATAGTAATAGGCTATTGAAATACTATAAATAATACGAATATATATAATAATGAATTTAACAGGAAAATTATTACTTTCGATGCCGTCTCTTGATGATGAGAGATTTTATAAAACTGTAATATATATATGTGCTCATTCGTCTGAAGGAACGATGGGAATCATTATTAATAAAAAAATTGATTATGATTTATACCCTGATTTATTAGAACAGCTTGGAATTGACAAACCTCTTGGTAATAAAAAATTGTATATTCGTTATGGAGGGCCCGTTGAGACTGGCAGAGGTTTTGTCTTACACTCTGATGAGGTAATCCAAAAAGAAACACTTTCTATTGAAAAAGGTGTTGCATTAACAAGTACTTCAGAGTTTTTTGAAGATCTTTCTAAAGGTAAAGGTCCTGCTAACAGTATATTAGCTCTTGGTTACGCAGGTTGGGGTCCAGGACAAATAGAAAAAGAATTGCTGGCGAACAGTTGGATGACTCTTGCTGCTGACTCTACTTTTTTATTTGATGATGAGGTGGCAAATAAATGGAATAAAGCATATAGCTTATTAGGTATAGACCCAAATAAGCTATCTCAATTTTCTGGTAGAGCCTAATTAAAGAATAATTTCAAAAATTCTCTCAGTTTCTTTTTCAGAAATTTTTTTAATTTTAAATTTTTCAGTTTTTATTAATTTATCACCTTTATTTGTTACAAATGACTTCATTTTCAACACTTCTTTTTCAGGCATTTTTCTCTCATACTTTAGGGTTATCTTTTTTTTACTAATAATAAATGATGTTTTCATATTGCTCCTAACATTAGAAAGAGGCAGAGCCTCTTTCTAAAAATATATAGTGTGATTTTAATTAATCTCTAATAGAGTACGCCATTACTCCGACTTCTGCTTTATCTGTACCTAGTTTTTCAGCTTCATCACTAATTCTCAGACCAATCGTAGATTTAATGACTGAGATACAAATATAAGATACAACAAAAACGAATATACATACTGAACTCACTCCTAATAATTGAATTCCAAAAGATGTATCTGGGTTACTAAGTGGAACAATAAGTGTTCCAAATATACCTGCAAACATATGAACAGGTATAGCTCCTACAACATCATCTAATCGCATCTTTTCAAGGAAAAGTGTGCCAAAATACATTATTACTCCGCCAATTGCTCCAATTACAATTGAAAGCATAGGGCTTGGCATCAACGGTTCAGCAGTAATAGATACCAAACCTGCTAACGCTCCATTTAACATCATAATAATATCTGTTTTTCCACCTAAAATTCTAGTTATGACTGCCCCAGCAATACAACCTCCACAAGCAGCTAATTGTGTATTCATGAAAATTCTCGACATTGCCGTCGCATCTTCAAAAGATCCTAAAGCCAATTGTGACCCACCATTAAAACCATACCAACCCATCCATAAAATGAATGTACCTAAAGTTACCAATGGAATTGATGAAGCAGCAAAAGGTGCCATATTTTGGGGACTACCATCATCAGTAAATCTTCCAAGACGGGGGCCTAATATCATTACTCCAGCAAGAGCTGCAGCACCTCCGCAAGCATGAACTAAAGTCGAACCAGCAAAATCAGCAAAACCCAGTGAGTCTAACCATCCGCCTCCCCACTCCCAGCTCATTTGGATTGGATAAATAAATCCACCTAAAATTGCTGAAAAAATAAAGAATGGCCAGATTTTAATTCTTTCAGCAACTGCTCCTGAAACAATTGAACAAGTAGCACAAACAAACAATGTCTGAAATAACCAGTCTGAATAATCAGAATACCCTGTCTCTAAATTTGAGTTATCACTCCAAATTTCAAAAGAACCAAAATAAGGATTATCAGCATCACCATATCCCAGGTTATATCCTACTAGATAAAACATCACGCTTACAATTGCAAACTTACCAATGTTTTTAGCAGCAATAGTTGAAACACTTCTTGTTGTTACTAATCCCGACTCAAGCATGCAAAATCCTGCAGCCATCCACATTACAAGAAAAGCACAAACCAAAAATGAAAATGTATTAAATATATATGCTACCTCAACATCAACTGCAGCATAAGTTCCTGAGCTTAATAACAATGTACTTGATAAAACTCCTATAAAATAAAATAATTTGTTGGCCATAAATACCTTTACGTTAAAATTAAATTACCACTTACCTCAGCGATAATTATCATGCGTAGTTATGGAAAAAACAGAAAAGATCCGCGTTCCTTTGGGTTGCCCCTACTTCCGATCCTCTTAAACAAGGATTGAACGATTAACTTGCATGCGTTCCTTCGACTTTCGTCTACTTCCGTCTTTATTTAAAAAGATGAACGTAAGCATGCTATTAAAGATTATTAACAAATCTTCAATACAAAATTTATTTATAATTAACTGTTATAAATCTTTTTTTGCATTTTTATCCAATCAAGAACCATGTGATAAAATTCTTCAGTTAAAAAATAATTTTTAATTCTTTTGTCTTGATCACTCTCTACTTTTACAAAAAGACTTTTGTCTAAACCCTCGTTTAACAAGTTCTGGATACTTGATCTAGAACCCAGTGATTTAGGTATACTATGGCAAAGCTTCTCATAGGATATTCCTCCAAGTCTATTGCAAGAGAACACTTCCATTATTGCAGCATTGTGTAAAATAGATTTATTAAAAAATTTACCAAATTTATCTGAGCTGGACAAACTCTCGTACAGAGCTTTTTTATTCAGTTTTATTATTTCTTCGGCATTCATATTTTTTCTCCCTTAAGAGAAGAGGATTAATAAATCCTCTTCTAAATAAGATAGGTTAAATTTTAATTACATAAAGTTCGTAATTAAAATCAGTCACGAATTGAATAGGCCATAACACCAACTTCTGCTTTATCCGTACCTAGTTTTTCAGCTTCATCACTAATTCTGATGCCGAAAGTCATTTTCATTAGATACCAAATTACAAAAGCGACGATAAATACAAATATATTTACCCATAGTATTCCATACAACTGGCTACCGAAGTTCGCGTCTGCATTAGATAATGGAACAGCTAAGGTTCCAAAAATTCCTGCAAATCCATGAACTGGGATCGCACCAACTACATCATCAATTTTTAATTTTAGAAGTAATTTAGTTCCATAAAATACAATGATACCTCCAATTGCTCCAAGTATAACAGCTAATAGAGGTGAAGGTGCTAATGGTTCTGCAGTAATTGCTACTAGTCCACCTAGAGCACCATTTAGCATCATAACCACATCTGTTTTTCCTGATACCAGTCTGGAGATAATAGCGCATGCCATTACACCTGCGCAGGCAGCTAGATTTGTGTTGATAAAGATTGTTGCAACAGCAGTTGAATCTTCAAATGTACCTAATGCAAGTTGTGAACCTCCATTAAAACCAAACCACCCCATCCACAATATAAATACCCCAAGAGTTGCTAGTGGAATAGATGAGCTTGCAAAAGGTTCCATTGTTGCAGGTTCACCAGATTCTTTAAATCGACCTAGACGTGGTCCTAGTAATAATGCGCCCGCTAAAGCAGCTGCAGCACCAGCACTATGCACAAGTGTTGAACCTGCAAAATCAGAAAAGCCAGCTGCTGCTAGGTGTCCACCACCCCATTGCCAACCCATTTCGATTGGATAAATTACACCTGCTAAAAGTGCACAAAATAAAAAGAAAGGCCATATTTTAATTCTTTCAGCAAGAGTACCTGATACTATAGAACAAGTTGTTGCACAGAATACCATTTGAAAAAACCAATCAGAACCATCAGAGTAACCAGTTTCAATAGAACTTGCATCACTCCAAGGAAGAAAGCTTCCAATAAATCCTCCTTCAGGAATACCGTAGGCAAGATTATAACCAACTAACCAAAACATTAATCCTGATATTGCGTAAAGACCAATATTTTTTGCAGCTATCGTTGAAACACTCTTAGATGTTACAAGTCCAGACTCCAACATTGCAAATCCTGCAGCCATCCACATGACTAAAAAACCACCAATGAGAAATAGTAATGTATTTAATATATATGAAACTTCGGCATCTACACCTGCATAGGCTGATGAAGATATCAAAGTTAATCCCCCTATCATAGACAATAGGGATAATTTTAATTTGGGCATAAAACCTCCACAATAAATTTCACCAACACAGCTTACCTCAAGCTATGTGTTACTTTTCATGCTTAGCTATGGAAATTAAAAATAAGATCCGCGTTCCTTCGGTTTAACCTACTTCCGATCTGTAATTACAGATTGAACGATTTAATAACTTTGCATGCGTTCCTTCGACTTTCGTCTACTTCCGTCATGTAAAACATGATGAACGTAATTATTTATTTAGTATTATTATTAAAAATTGTAAGTTAAAAATATGAAAAATAATTATGCACAAAATGCATACCTAGATATGCACTTACTATATAGCTTATAGGTCTGTCCAAGCACTATTGTTTTTACTAGAGTTTACCGATGCATTAATAAATTTCATTATCTGCAGTCCTGTCTCGCCGTTTGGCAGCAATCCAAGTAATTTTTCTTTATTTTTATGCTCCATAATAATATCTGCTGCATCAGAATAAATTTGGGCGAATCCTTCAAGATAACCCTCAGGATGACCTGGAGGAATTCTTATTGAACCAAATGAATCGGGGTGTTGGATTACGCCCCCACGTGTAATTATCTGATCAGCACTACCAACTTTTGATAATCTTGCATAATTTGGATTTTCTTGAGCCCAATGTAAAGCTCCTTTTTCACCGTATATAGAAATAGTGAGATTATTCTCTTGGCCAGTAGCAATTTGGGAAATGGAAAGATTACCCTTTACATTCTCACTCATGCGTATCATGATTGATGCATCATCATCAAGCTGCCTGCCTGAAACGAACGTTGTTAAATCAGCCGCAACAGCTTTACATTTCAAACCTGTGACGAACTCCAATAAATGCATTGTATGACTTCCAATATCACCAACTGCACCAGCTGCACCACTTCTTTTAGGGTCTGTTCTCCATTCAGCTTGTTTGTTGCTGCCGGTATCTTCTTCTTTTGAACCTAGCCAACCCTGTAAATATGATCCTTTTACAATTCTTAATTTACCTAACTCCCCATTTTTTACTAGAGTTCTCATTTCTCTAATAACAGGATATCCAGAGTAATTATGTGTTAAAAAGAAATGAGCTTTTGAAGAGTCAATAGCTTTCATTAATTCATCAGCATCATCCATAGTTGATGTCATTGGTTTATCACAAATGACATGAATATTTTTATTTAAAAATTCTATTGCTGGACTTGCATGCATATGGTTTGGGGTAACAATAGAGACTACTTCTACGCCATCTTCTCTTTTTGACTCTTCTTCAGCCATTGTTTTGAAGTCTGGATAACTTCTGCTTAAGTCTAGACCGATTTCTTTTGCAGACTCTTCAGCTTTTGCAGGTGTTGAAGATAAGCAACCAGCAACAAATTCATATTTATCATCAATACGTGCTGCCAAGCGATGTACTGCCCCTATAAAAGCCCCTTGTCCTCCTCCTATCATTCCTAAGCGAAGTTTTCTTTTCATAATTATATTCCTAATAATTTTTTATTCGTTTCCTTATCAGTGCCCGAGTCTGCAAAATCATCGAATGCTTTTGTAGTCACATCAATAATGTGATTAGCAATAAAAGGTGCACCTTCTGCAGCTCCTTGTTCGGGACTTTTTATACAACATTCCCATTCCAGAACAGCCCATCCATCAAAACCATAAGCTGATAATTTTGAAAAAATAGATTTGAAATCAACTTGGCCATCCCCCAAAGATCGAAAACGACCCGCTCTGTCAATCCATGATTGAAAACCACCATACACCCCTTGCTTCCCAGTTGGATTAAGTTCTGCGTCTTTGACATGAAACATTTTAATCCTATCGTGATAGATATCTATATGGTCGAGATAGTTTAAATGTTGAAGAACATAATGGCTAGGATCATATAACATGTTGCATCGCTGATGATTATTGACCCTCTCTAAAAACATTTCAAAGGTAATACCATCATGAAGATCTTCACCAGGATGAATTTCATAACATAAATCAACTCCTGCGGCATCACAGTTATCGAGAATAGGCTTCCATCTTCTAGCCAATTCATCAAAAGCCTCTTCTACTAAACCAGAGGGTCTTTGTGGCCAAGGATACAAAAATGGCCAAGCTAATGCTCCCGAGAAAGTAGCTAGAGCATTTAATCCTAAATTTTTGGAAGCGAGAGCAGCTTTATTTACTTGATCAACAGCCCACTCTTGTCTTCGTGCTGGATTATTTTTTACTGCGTCTGGGGCAAAGCCATCAAACTGCGTATCATAGGTTGGATGAACTGCAACCAACTGTCCCTGAAGATGAGTAGATAACTCTGAAATAAGAATATTGTTTGCATCAAGTACACCTCTTAAATCATCACAGTAATCTTTACTCTCAGCAGCCTTATCAAGATCAATCAAGCGTTTATCCCAACTAGGGATCTGCACTCCTTTATATCCAAGACTAGATGCCCATGATGATATATCTTTTAAATTATTAAATGGCTCTTCATCACCTGCAAATTGAGCAAGAAATATTGCTGGTCCCTTGATTTTTTTCATTCCTATTTCTCCTAATTATTTTAACCTTTATAAAATTTTTTTGAAATTATTATACAAGTTTTCTGCATTATAATTCATGTTATCCATATTCTCCTGGGCAACTTGATCAAATTTTTCTAGCGCACCTTTACCAAGACTATCTTCAAGAGCAGTTTCGTATTCTGGAACACATGCCCACTGCGATACTGTATTGTCTTTAATTTCAATGTGAAACTGTATTCCATATGCATGTTCCTTGTATTTAAAAATTTGATACTTTGTCGTCGGCGATGAACCTAAAAGAGTAACATCATGATTTGACTCTAGATCTTGAACCTCATAACTATGCCACTGTAATGCTTTAATAGACGAGTTAAACTCTCCAAACAAATGATCCTTAGAATAATCATTGCTCATTTGAATATCTAAAATACCAATCTCTGGTGGATTAGACTTAACAACTTTACCACCTACTACTTCTCCTAGTAGCTGACACCCAAGACAAAAACCTAAATAAGGTTTTTCTAGTTCGACAACAAATTCTTTAATCTTCTTTTTTTCATCAATTAACCATGGATAATCTTTTTCCATCCATGTATCCATAGGACCTCCCATACAAAACATTCCATCAAATTGGTTAATATTGTTTGGTATAGTTTCTCCTTCGTCTAACTCAATGGTAGTAAGATTAAATTTATCTCTTTTCATTAAATCTAAAATGTATCCCGGAGTTTCAATATTAATATGTTGAAGAATTAAAATATTTTTACTCATTGTTTCTCTAATTTTAATAATTTCATTTTAAGTTTTATCCCTCCTAAACCTGAGAAACCACCTAAACTTCCATCCGATCTAACTACACGGTGACAAGGTATAATAAGCAAATGATTATTTTGCCCACATACATTTCCAACATATCTAGGAGAAGTTTTTAAAATTTTTGCAATATCACCATATGTTTTAGTGGAGCCATACTTAATTAAACTTAACTGATGCCATATTTTTTTTTGTAATGGTGTTCCTACAATTTTTAATTTAGTTGAAAATTTTTTTCTTTTTCCTTTGGTAAATTCTAGAATTTGTTTTTTAAGTTTTGTTAAAAGAATACTTTTACCTTTGTTTTTTTTCTTACCAAATTCTACTGAGGAAATTTTATTATTCTCTTCTTTAAGGGTAATCCACCCAAAAGATGTTTTAAAACTCAGCATGTTCATAAAAAAATCATATAAAAATACTTAATTTTTGCAATCTAATTTATTAAATATTTGAATTTTACTCGTTGAAAAGAATCGAATAGTCTATTAGTTTATTCTTAATATGGATGAAGATAATCTAAATATTGAAATTAGAAAATTTTTAAAAAAAGTTGGTATAACTTCACAGCGCGAAATTGAAAATTATATTCGTAAAAAATTTGCTGAAGGTAATATAAAAGAAGGGGATTCTGTTGACGTATCAATGAACTTATCATCAGGTGATGGTGAATTATCTCATTCTATTAATGAAACTCTAAAAATTAAATAAGATTAATTTATAAAAGACTATTAAAGATATTATTTATAAAGTTTTGTTCATTCCACTCTGACGGACCCGCGCCTAGTCTTGTTACAATTAATTTTTGTGATGGTAAAACATAACATCGATTTGAGTTATATCCTTCAAGAGCATACATATTTTTTGGCAAATTAATCCATCGTTGGCCATTTGTATTTATCCAAGTTTGGTATCCATAATTGGGATTTAGATTTTGCGATTTTGAGATTAATTTATTAATAACTTTTTTTGATACAAGTTGTTTACTTTTCCATTTACCTTGATTTAATAATAATAACCCAAAGCGTGACAAATCTCTTGCAGATATATGTAACCCAATATGTGCGGATGTATAAGGCCCTAAAAATTTCCCTCCGCCATGAAAATCCCAACTTGCATTTTTAATACCTAATGGTTTAAAAACTTTTTCTAAGAGGTATTCATGAATATTTTGACCAGCTATTGTAAAAAATAAAATAGATAAAATTGCAACACCAGCATCTGAATAGTCCCATATTTTTCCTGGTTCTGAAGAGAGTTTGTCTAAAGATTTGCCATTTCTGTTTTTGCACAATCCAAGAGCAAATTCAAAGGGTCCATCTTTATAATCTGTTCCTAAACCATAAATACCGTGAGACTCTCCAGTTATCCCAGATGTCATTGATAACAAATGGTGAAGAGTAATTTTTTTTTTACGTTTATCCCTAGCAATAAAAGATTTAGGAAGAAATTTATATACGTACGAATTTAAATCTATTTGAAGTTTATTATTGTTTGTTTTTTGTCTAGTTTCCTCAAGAAACATCAGCCAAGCTAATCCAGTAAAAGTTTTCGTGCATGACCATATATCAAAACGACTTTGAGGCAGCGTCATAAAGCTATGGTACTCATAAACTATCTTTTCATTTTTAATAATCACTATGCTTGATGGATGATTTCCAAAAAATAATTGTTGTCTCCCTATTTCAGTATTAAGTTTTTCAGTATTGAAAATTTTTTTATTATTAATAAATTCCCAACTGTTATTTTCTTTTTCTTGAGAAGAATTCATTAAATTTTACTTTGGTCTTTTCATTTTAAATTTTGAACTCACTGTCGTATATTCTGAGTAACCCATTCTTGCCACATACCTCATCGCAACACTATCAACACGGCCTTTTTTGATAAATTTATCTTTTATAAATATACCGATCACTTCCCCTATAATCATTGTTGTATATTTTTTTGAATTTGATTTTAATTTCAGTGTTTTTAGTAGTTTACATTCTAAATTAACTGGACTGGACGCAACAGAAGGTGGTTTTACCAATCTTGATTTTCTTTTTTTTAGTTTAGTGATCACAAATTCATCTTGATCTTTAGCTGCATCTAAGGATGAAAGATTCATCTGCTTACGAGTTATGGAAGTGGCAAAATTTACTACAAATTCTTTTGTTTCTAATATGTTGGCAAGGCTATCCTTAAATTTTGATGGTAGTTCTGGTGCCGCAGAAGCAAACATTATTTGAGGAGGATCATCAGCAATAGCATTAAAATAGGAGTATGGAGCTAAATTTGCATTGCCGTTTTTATCAACTGATGAAATCCACCCGATTGGTCTTGGAAAAATTAATGACTTAAAAGGGTCTATCGTAAAAGGATTTTTTTTTGGTGTATAGAACATGCTATTATTTTTATAATAGTATGTAACAATACCCTCAAAGCCAAGAGATTTTTAATTTATACGCGACTGAATTTGTTCTATTTTTTCTAAATTTTTTATTGGTCCAATACTAGAAATAGTTATGGGACCCTTAACAATTTGTTTTGCTATTTTTTCAACAGATTCTTTTGATACTGCATTAATTTTTTCAAGAGTTTCCGAAGGCTCTATTATTCGTCCAAAAACTAATAACTGTCGAGCTGCGCTTTCACAACGCCTAAAGGCACTTTCTCTGCCCATCATTAAACTAGCTTTAAGTTGTGCTTTACCTCTATTAATTTCTTTTTCCGAAATTGAACTTGGGCTTGTATTTAATTCATTGCACAAAACTGGAATTAATTCATTAATTTGATTATCTCCAGTACCACAGTAAATTCCAAAGACTCCAGTATCTGTGTACGCAGCACTAAAAGCAGATATACCATAAACAAGACCTCTTTTTTCCCTAATTTCTTGAAATAATCTTGATGACATACCTCCACCCAATAATGATGAGAAAACTAAAAGAGAATAATAATCATCATGATGATAATCAATACCTTCAAAACCTAAAAGTAAATGAATTTGTTCTAATTTTTTTTCTTCACGATATTCACCAGAAATATAATTTGCTTTTTCTCGGTTATTTGCATTTCCTACAGGAAGTTTAGTGCAAGATTTTTTAATCATTTCAACAAATTCATCATGGTTGATTTTTCCAGCAGCACTGATAACCATTTTTTTTGGATTATAGTGATTCATCATAAAACTTTTAACTTCATCACGAGAAATATTTTTTATAATATCCGTTTTACCTAAAATAGATCGTCCCATTGGTTGTTTTGGGAATGCTTTTTCTTGCCAATAATCAAAAATCATATCATCAGGTGTATCTAAATACATTCCTATTTCTTGAATGATAACACCACGCTCACGATTAAGCTCATCTTCTGCAAAGGTAGAGTTTTGTAAAATATCTGTTAAAATATCAACACCATAATGTAAGTCATCAGCAAGTAATTTAACATAATAGGCCGTTATTTCTTTTGAGGTATAGGCATTAATGTCACCACCAACATTTTCAATTGTTTCAGCTATTTGAAGAGCATTTTTTGTTGTTGTGCCTTTAAATGCCATATGTTCCAAAAGATGTGCAACTCCATTATTTGTTTCAATTTCATCTCTTCCTCCAACAGCATTCCATATACCCATAGAGATTGTTTCTAAACCAGGCATATTTTGTGTTACAATTCTTAATCCGTTATCAAGTTCTGTAATTTTCTGCATTTTATAAAGTTGATAAAATTAGTGATTTTAGTTTTTGTTTGTTATTTTCTAATATAGTCATCTTTTCTTCTTTATCAAAGAGATTAGCTAATTCTTTTGGTAAAACTGGTGACTTTCCTATTGCTTGTTCAATGGCATTTCCAAATTTGGCAGGATGGGCACAAGCTAAACTAACCCAAGGTTCATTTTCATTTTTATCTAACAACACACTTAAACCAGTAGCAGTATGAGGGTCAGCCAAATAATCATATTTATCGTTAATTAATTTTATAGTACTAAGAGTATCTTGATCATTTACGGCAGTAGTCAAGTAAATAGACTTAAGATTATCTATAATACTTTTTTCAAAGGTATATGATCCAGTCTTTGAAAATTCTTGAAACATATCTTTGATAGTGTCACTGTTTCTGTTTGCGCTTTCAAATAACTGCCTTTCAAAATTGCTGGAAATCTGTATGTCCATACTAGGGCTAATAGTTTGTGTAACAAGATTTTTTTTCATCAAACCTTGAGCAATTGAGGAGTGTAAAATATCATTTTGATTTGTAGTGATATGCAACTGTTGAATTGGCAATCCCATTTTTTTTGCCACATTTGCAGAAAATACATTTCCAAAATTTCCAGATGGAACAATAAAGTTTATTTCTTCTTTATCAATCTGGAGATAAGACCAATAATAGTAAACAACCTGCGCCATAAGTCGTGCCCAATTAATAGAATTTATAGCAGTCAAAGAAGTGTATTGTTGTAGTTCATCATCAATAAATAATTCTTTAACAATTTTTTGACAATCATCAAAAGTACCCTCAATAGCAACATTAAAAATATTTTCATCCAATACTGTTGTCATTTGTCTTCGTTGAACTTCTGAAACTCTTTTATGAGGATGTAAAATAAATACATTAATATCTTTTTTTCCACGAAACGCATGAATAGCTGCAGATCCAGTATCTCCAGATGTGGCTCCAAGAACTGTTAATTTTTTTGAAGCTTTAGGTAAAGCATGTGAAAATAAATTTCCTAAAAATTGTAATGCATAGTCTTTAAAAGCAAAGGTCGGGCCATAAAATAACTCTAAAATATATTTATTTTTTTCTATAGATGTCACTGGAGCAGTTTTTGAATGGGAAAAGTTAATATATGATTTATTTACAATTTTTCTTAAATCTACTTCAGTAATATCTTCTTCAACAAAGGGGTGAATAATTTGAACAGCAACTTCTTCATAGGATTTGTTTTTCAATGAATCTAGATCCACATGTGGCCATTCATGCGGAAGAAATAAACCTCCTTCTTTTGATAAACCTTGAAATAAAATTTCAAAAAAAGAACATTGAAGACTACTATTTCTTGTGCTTAAATACTTCATTTAGAGATAACGATTTTTAATATAGTCCATAAAATATTTAGCATTTAATTCTGAATTTGTAACCTGCTGAAGTATTTCATTTGTTGAGTATAAACTGGCTTTTGAGTGTATGTTTAATTTTAACCATTCAATTAATTCATTAAAATCACCTTTTTCAACTTGTTGATCTAAATTTTTCATATCTTCTCTGAGTTGAGATGCTAACTGCGCAGCAGTCAATGCTCCTAGAGAATAAGTTGGAAAATAACCAAATAATCCAGCATACCAATGCACATCTTGAAGACAACCATTAGAGTCATTATCGACTTCTTTTGCAAATAATCTTTTGTATTCCTGATTCCATAATTCAGGTATGTCTTTTAAATTAATATTTTCATTAAAGATTTTTTGCTCAAGATTAAAACGTAAAATAACGTGCAAAGGGTAAGTAACCTCATCTGACTCAACGCGAATGTATGATTTATTTACTCTTGTTCCAATTTTGTAAATATTTTCAGTATCCCAGCAATCCTCAGTAAATTTAAAATTATTTTTTAATATTCCAGATAAGAATTTTTTAAACGCTTTTGATCGCGTAATTTGCATTTCAATAAGCAATGATTGACTTTCATGCATTGCCATACCACGAGATTGTCCAGCAGGTTGATACTTCCATTCAGAGGGTAAATTTAATTCATACATTGCATGGCCTGTTTCGTGCATAATTCCTTCCAGTGATGAGAAGGGATCTATTTCATTATAGCGTGTTGTAATACGAATATCTTGGTATGCTCCTCCACAAAAAGGATGCTGACTTGTATCTAATCTACCTCGATTAAAATCAAAACCTATCTTTTGCATTAAAAACAATCCAACTTCTTTTTGTTGCTCTTGAGTCATTAGATTACTAATTGAAATTATTTCTTCGTTTTTCTGTTTATCAATAATTTGATCAATAAGAGGAGACAAAAATGTTTCTAAATTTTCAAAAATAATTTTAATTTTTTTTTCATTTGCTTGAGGTTCAAATTTATTAATCAACGCCTCATAAGAAGAACAATTTAATTTTTCTGAAAGAATAAGAGATTCTTGTTTTGTTAAAATTACTAATTCCTCTAAAAATGGTAAAACAGTTTTGAAATCTGATTTTTTTCTGGCTTCTTCCCAAATACCCTCACACTTTGCAGAAGCACTTGATATTTTTTCAACTAAGTCAGAGGGAAGAGAGGATGACATAATATATTCTCTCTCCATTTCACGAAGGTTTGCCCTGTTTTTATCATCTAAACTCTCATCCTTAGCTTTGAGTATTAGTTCACCAACCTTATTTGAAGAAATTAATTGATGACGAACTTTAGAGAGATAGGCTAATTGTTCTGCTCTGTTTTCACGGGAGTTTTTAGGCATCATAGTTGACATATCCCAATGTAAAATTCCAGCTATATCAGAACTCAATGCAGCGTCATGAAATATGTTTTTTAATTGATTGTAGGAGCTCATTTATTTTTTTTCAGATAAACTAAAAATAAAACAAAGAAAGCAAAACTCATCAGAAACCAAGTAATTGCATATTGAAGATGGTTATTTCTAAAGGTTGGTTTTAGCTCTGAAGGGATTAAAAAAGACTCCTCACGAACAGACATATTTTTTATAAAATATTCTTTATTTATTTCTATATTTAAAAAGTTCTCAATCTCATACAAATTATAAGTATACCACTCATTGGAAATAACATTATTAATAGGTGTAAATAATTTTGCTTCTCGAGGATATCGGATATAACCTATTATTTCTTCAGTAAATATTGAGTTGTTCCTTGAAAAATATTCATGATTATCTTCTGCGTACCAACCCTCATCGATGAGAATTTTCTCATCTCCTATCGTTGTCATGATGCTTGCTAATCTATAGCCACTTTTACCATTCAATGTTTTTGCAGGAAAAAAAATTTTATAATTTCTATTAATTTCTCCTTTTACTCTAACTTTTAAGAATTCAGTTTTATCTGCAATATTTAAATTTGCTGCCGGTCTTAATGATGTTTCCTCAAACGTTTTAATTAAATTTTCTTTCCATTCAAGTCGGATAAGTTGCCAAATACCTAGACCAATAGTCAGGGTAATACAAAATAAAGAAAAAACTAAGAACTTATAAGAAGACGATTTAAAAATTTATGCACCCCAAATATAGACACAAACATACAAAAACAACCAAACAACATCAACAAAGTGCCAATACCATGCAGCAGCTTCTAATCCAAAATGCCTATCAGGAGTCATGTGATTTTTATAAACTCTAAATAAGCAAACCGCTAAAAATGCCGTTCCCACCATTACATGAAAACCATGGAACCCTGTTGCCATATAAAACACAGAAGGATATATTCCATCTGTAAACTTGAAGTAATGATGAAATGCTTCATAATATTCAAATGCTTGAAGTAATGTAAAAGCTACTCCTAAACCGACAGTTAGCCATAAAGCTTGAATTGCCTGATCTCTGTGCCCTTCTCTAACAGCATGATGTGCCCAAGTGCATGTTGTGCCAGACATGAGTAATATGAGTGTATTTAAAAAAGGAATATCTAATGGATCAAAAGTTTTAATACCTTCAGGAGGCCATACACCAACAGCACCATTTGTATCATACGTCTCAGCAAACTCCTCAATTGGAAGTTTAGGGGTGAGACTCGCATCAAAAAAAGCCCAGAAAAATGCCACAAAGAACATAACTTCTGATGCAATAAATAATGCCATCCCGTATCGCAAACCAAGCTCAACAACGGGAGTGTGAGCTTGTTGAAAAGTTGATTCTTTTACAACATCTCTCCACCATAAAAACATAACTGTTAGTAAACCAATTGTGCCAAGAATAAGTAACCACTTCGTGTCGTAGTGCATATAGAATACTAGTCCAGCAGCCATAGCTAAGCCAGCCACAGATGATAAAAAAGGAAGTGGACTTGGATCAACTAAATGATACGGATGTTTTTGACCTGCAGAAGAATTTTCACTCATAAAATTAACTACTCTATATATTTAAAAAACGTATATGACAATGTTATCGTATCAATATCTGCCATTCCAGGATCATCAGTTATTGATGGATCAATGTAAAAAACAACTGGCATTTTTACAGACTGATTTGGCTCTAGTGTTTGTTTTTCAAAACAAAAACATTGCGTCTTAATAAAGTAAGGACCAACTTTTTCAGGAAGGACATTAAATGTCGCAGTGCCTGATGATGATACATTTGAGAGGTTAGTAGCTTCATATTCAACTAGTTTATTTTCCCCTATTTTAAACGTCACATCTTGTGGTGCCGTGAATGACCAATCTATACTATCATTAACATCAGCATTGAATTGAAGTGTAATATCTTTATCAAGTGTTATATTTGAGATGTTTTCTGAGAAACTTGTCGTACCACCATAACCAGTCACTCGACAAAATAAATTGTAAAGAGGTACAGAAAAAGCAACCAACAAAATCATTAATGAAACTAATGCAAAAAGCAATGTAACTGTCCGGTATTTGGAGGTCATTTACACTCCAAAAATATTGGCTTTATTCATTGTCCATAAATAAAAAAATACAACTATTGCTAATAATATTAATAAGGTAATCCAGTTTCTTTTTTTAGGGTTTTTCATAATAGAATTATATTGTCGATTAACATTGCACTAAACAAACTAAATAAATAAAAAATGGTCAAAGCAAAAAATCTTAATCCTTCTTTATTAGGAGTGTCTTTTATTTCTTGAGTTTTCTTTAATTTAAAAGCATTTTGAACTAAAACAATGTTCAGTACTGTAGCGATTGCAAAATATAGGTATCCTATAAGATTACTGTATATAGGTGTATAACTCAAAATAACTAAAAGGATGGTGTAATATACAATTTGAGTTTTAGTATCACTAATGCTTTTCACATTTGGTAGCATAGGCACTTTAACTTTTTCATAATCATTAAACCTATAAACTGATAAAGCCCAAAAGTGAGGAGGTGTCCAAAAAAATATAATCAAAAACATCATAACAGGTAAAAAACTAATCTCAGGAACAACTGTTGCCCAACCTATGATTGGAGGAATTGCCCCTGCAGCCCCACCAATAACAATATTTAGTGAAGTCATTCGCTTTAACCAAATTGTATATATTATTACATAAAACAGAATTGTAAAAAGTAGTAGACTCGTTGCTAAAACATTGCTTACATTATACATAATATACAAAGAAATTATTCCTATTAATATTCCAAAAATTAATGCCTCAGTTTTAGATATTATTCCAAGTGGTATTGGTCTTGTTTTGGTGCGTTCCATGGTTTTATCAATATCTTCATCAAACCACATATTTATAGCAGCAGACGATCCTGCTCCAAGAG
>VMBT01000547.1_pt1 | contig 23648 bp, 21 predicted proteins | sample 4404301 | NCBI WGS metagenome assembly VMBT01 (sample SAMN12238535, study PRJNA552566) | marine metagenome | isolation source: Coastal seawater | place: USA: coastal Georgia, Sapelo Island | collected 2008-08/2009-08
GAAAATGCATCGCGTACTTGACGATCGAACATCAAGGCCCGATTCCAGAAGAACTTCGGGCACCCATGGGCAACCGAGTGTTTGGGTGTGACGATTGCCAACTGGTTTGCCCCTGGAATAGACACGCAAAAGCAGTCCCTATCGGAGATTTTTTACCGAGACATCAGCTCGATCGGTCATCACTGCTGACCCTATTTAGCTGGTCACGGGAAACGTTTTTGAAAAAGACCGAAGGATCCCCGATACGGCGGGCGGGCTACAATGGCTGGCAACGCAATATTGCGGTTGCGCTCGGCAATGCGGCTTTTGATCCAGAGATTTTGAGGGCGCTCCGCGCTCGCCTAATAGTCTGTGATTCACTCGTCGCCGAGCACGTCTCTTGGGCAATCAATCAACAAATGCTCAAGGCGCCTCAAGCATCGTGAACCCAGCAGCGCTGTTAAGGGATTAATCCTGCCGCCCAAGGTTGCTCGCCCGGGCCTAGTCTTCGAGCCGGAAAAACAAGTCTCGATAAACGCGTAATTCGTGGATGGACTCACGGACGTCCTCTAATGCCTGATGCATGTTGTTTTTCTTAACCGCATCCAAAACCGAGGGCCGCCATCTCGCAGCGAGTTCTTTAATAGTGCTGACATCAATGCTGCGATAGTGAAAGAACGCCTCCAACTCTGGCATGTATTTCACTAGAAATCGTCGATCTTGGCCGATGGTATTGCCGCACATGGGCGAGGAGCCTTCCGCTACATGCTCCTTGAGAAATGAGAGTGTCGCAAGCTCCGCCGCACGGGTGTCGTGAGACGCAGACAATACCCGATCTACCAGTCCAGAGGCCGTATGGTGCGTTGTATTCCACTCATCCATGGCATCAATCACCGACTGCGGCTGCCGAACCGGTAAGCAGGGTCCCTCCGCGATGATATTGAGATCCCCATCGGTGACGATGGTTGCGATTTCTATGATCACATCTGATTCGGGTTCAAGCCCCGACATCTCTAAGTCAAGCCAAATCAGCCGATCCGTGTTCATGCCCTTATCCTCATCCCACCTTTGACTATTGTGCGGCCACGCAGCGCGTGGAGCAACGGTACGTCAATTCGCGTACCCTGCTGCTGTTGCCGTCAACTATCGTGTGGTGCCGTCACCCGCACGAGGGCTAAATTGACGCCCGCCGAGCTCCGAGCCCATTGTATCTCCCCGCTTGATCTCGACGAGTTCTAAACCGTAGCTCTCCTCGGGATTGACCTCTATGCGATTGACCATAACCCGGTTTGCTCTCACAGTATGGATGACGAGAATCCATCAAGTATGATGCTTGTCGTTTTACGAGCTAAACCGTTGCAGACACACCGACTAACGGACAGGCCGCAAAGAGCCGCTGGTCGGCCGATCATCAGGGATCAGATTTCCTATGCTATTTTCATGGTTACAGCGCATTCTCCCCATGCATTTTCTCTCTCGCTGCGTAGGCTTTTTCGCGAGAAGCACGCTATCTCTCGTACGCATTCCCTTGATTTCAAGTTTCAAAGCCTATTTCAAGGTCGATCTCACCATTGCAGAGCGCGACAATGTTCGCGACTACGCGTCGTTCAACGACTTTTTCACTCGAGCGCTCAAGCCTGGCTTGCGAGTCCCATCTGGCACTCTGTCCGCACCCGCCGACGGCGTTATATCTGCAGCGGGTCAAGTCGAACAAGGGATCATGCTGCAAGCCAAAGGACAATCGTTCGAGATCGCAGAGTTGTTGGGTGACGCCAACCACCCTTTTCAGTCGGGGAGCTATATCACGACTTATCTGTCTCCTAGAGACTACCACCGCGTCCACTTTCCCTGTGATGCCAGGCTCGAGACGTCAACCTACGTTCCCGGCACGCTTTTTTCGGTCAACGCGCAAACAAGCCAGCACATCCCGAGACTGTTCGCCCGCAATGAGCGCCTAGTCATGAACCTTGCTTGCGAGCACGGCCAAATCGCTATGGTGCTGGTAGGCGCAGCGATCGTTGCGGCGATTCAACCCTTTTGGCAGGACCATCCGCTAACGGCCAGGCGATTTGAATCACGAACGATGAATAGCGTTGAGATCGCTCAAGGGCAGGAGGCAGGTCGGTTTCTTTTAGGTTCTACCGTGATCCTATTAACGGAGTGGTCGACAGATTGGGCGTTTGAATCGGGCGAGTCCATACAAATGGGCGACGCATTGATTCAATCGCTTTGATCAAACCCAAGGCAAAACCATGGCTTGGTCAAGCCGCTTTAGATCGAGTAAGCAAAGTACCAAGCGATCAACGCCCATTGCCGCACCTGCTGAAGGTGGCATGTCTGCCATGGCCGCTTTGAGCCCTTCATCCAGCGCCAGCTGCGGCAATCCCCGGGCTGCCCGCGCGGCATTGGCTTCAGCCCAACGCCGTTCAAGCTCATCAGTATCGCGCAGTTCTTGATACCCGTTAATTAGCTCCAGGCCTGAAAAAAAGAGCTCCGTTCGAAGAGACAATCCCGATGCATCGTCGATTTCAGCCAAGGCAGCCTGCGATTTGGGAAACCCGGTCACCGTGCAAATGCCCGTCAAATGAGGCTGAACCTCACTGCTGAAGAGAAAATCGAGCACATCCGAGCGCCATTGCGAATCAGCCAAGTCACCTAAGTGATTTGATTCGATGGAGTACTGATCAAGGCAGCGCCTTAGCGCTGCATCGTCAACGCCCTCTGGATCAACACCTGCGTGTTCGATCATCAGCTCACGATACTGAAAATGTTTCACAGGCTCTGAGAATGCTTGCGGAACAAAGGGAAGCTCACGGATGAGATTAACCATCTCATCCATCAGCAAAGGCAGTTCGAGACCTGGGGCATACCATTCAGCCATTGTGAATTCAGGCTGATGCTTTGGGCCGATGTCGCCTCCTCGAAAGACCGGCCCAATCTGAAATATCCGCTGTCCGTGAGCGGCTAACACCTGCTTTAACGCGTACTCAGGAGACGTCTGCAAGTAGTGAGCCTGCCCGGCTATGGGAACTTCAATGCTATGCAAGTGCGGATCAAAAGCACCATGTCGACCAAGCACCGGCGTCTGAACTTCAGTGTACCCTCGCGCCTCAAAACCAGCCCGAAGGGTGTGGATGATTTGCGACCGACGCTTGAGAATGTCCCAACTGGGGATCATGACACGCTGCGACGCTAGGCCTTACTCCGCCCTTGATACTCTCCTGTTCGCGTGTCGACCCGGATGGTCTCACCAATATTAATGAACAGGGGGACCTTTACGACTGCGCCAGTCGTCAGCGTCGCCGGCTTTGTCCCACCAGTGGCTGTGTCGCCTCGAACACCTGGGTCTGTTTCAACGATCTCGAGATCCACAAAATTGGGCGCGACCACTTGAATAGGAACATCATTCCACAGCGTCACCGTGCATTCGCCCTGTTCTTTCAGCCACTGCATCGCATCGGAGACGGCATCCTTGTCTGCAGCAATCTGCTCATAGGACCCATCGGTTTTCATAAAGTGCCAATACTCACCATCGGTGTAGACATATTCCATGTCGTGTTCCATCACATCGGCTGCTTCAAGGGTCTCACCTGACTTAAACGTCCTTTCCCACACCCTGCCCGTCTTCAGGTTCTTTAACCGTACCCGGTTAAACGCTTGTCCTTTTCCAGGTTTCACGAATTCATTTTCAACGATACTGCAGGGGTCACCCTCCAGCAGCACTTTCATGCCAGATTTGAATTCATTCGTGGAATACGTCGCCATGGGTTAGTTCCTTACTGAATAGAGAATAAATCTAGGCCCGCCTCATCCTTTATCTGTGCATCAGCTTATGCATCAGTGAATGCGTCAGTGGATAAGGAGCCAGTTAACCAACTCTTTTCTGCCATTCTACGTCAATGGGGCCATGATTGCCGTGGCCGTTATGATTTAGTGTGCATGCGATTGATCGCGATCGCTGATCCCTAAAAGATAAAGAATGCTGTCTAGCCCCAGTGTAGAAATGGCATGCTTCGAGCGCTCACGCACAATCGCTTTTGCGTGATAAGCAATACCGAGCCCGGCGGCGCTGAGCATTTCAAGGTCGTTAGCGCCATCACCAACCGCTATCGTTTGCTCGAGAGAAATGTTCTCTTTCGCAGCAATCTCTCTCAGCGCGACGGCTTTCTGTTGCGCATCGACAATGCCCCCTACGACTTGACCGGTCAGTTTGCCCGACTCGATCTCTAACGTATTGGCAACGACATAATCCACACCCAGCTGCTGCTGCAAGTAGTCTCCAAAGTAGGTAAAGCCACCAGAGATAATCGCCGTTCGATAACCCAGTTTTTTCAGCATAAAAAACAACCGTTCGACGCCCTCGGTTAAAGGGAGGCGTGCCGCGATCCTTTCAAGGTATGACTCGTCCAACCCAGCGAGCAACGCTACTCGCTGTCTCAAACTTTCCGAAAAGTCTATCTCTCCAGCCATCGCTGCCGATGTGATCGCTTCAACCTCGGACCCAACGCCCGCAACCCGAGCCAACTCATCAATCACTTCTGTGTCGATCAATGTCGAGTCCATATCGAAAGCAATCAAGCGCCGATGTCTCCGATAAATGCCATCCTCTTGCACCGCTGCATCTAGGTCGAGTGAGGAGACGCACGCCATTAATTCCTCCCTGAACCGATCAGTCGGTGTGCCCCGCAGTGAAAATTCAAGGCAAGCACGGGTTTGGCTTGCGACGCCAGAAAGCGGAATGCGTCCAGAAAGCCGATTAATGTGATCGATGTTGAGTCCGGCATCCGCGATAAGCTTCGAGATGACGGCAAGTTGATCCGCGGAAATAGACCGAGCTAGCAGCGTTAAGATGGTTCGGGATTGCCCTTGTCGCTGCACCCATGCGTCGTAATCCTCTTCAGCCACTCGCGTGCGCGAAACGACAAGTCCACGCTCGTGAAAGACGCGAGCCAGATCGTCGATCACCTCCTCACGACCCGTCTCACAACGAATCATCAGTCCGAGGGTCAAAAAGTCATGGATCACAGCTTGGCCCATATCCAAGATCATCACGTTCGCACCCGCAAGACGATCCGTCAGCATCGCGGTTAACCCAGCTTGATCGCGGCCAGTGACATTAATGAGTTCTATAAAGTACATACGAAACCTCTAAGGCTTCATTATGAATGATTCGATCTGAACCTGACAGATTGGAGCGCCTCGTCGAAACGAAGGAAGCGCCGTAGCTAGGATGGAGGTTTCGTTGGGTTGGCGGAGATGCTGCCTTGATTTGCTGATGTTTGACGCATTGATTTGACGCATTGATTAGTTATCTTATTTGTCCCAGCTAGCTAGCGCTTGGTTTAGCCAAGCAGGTCACGGTTTGACTTGAACTACACATTCGGCGAGCCTATCGCCCGCCATGGCTAATCGACCATCACGCCTGCTCATTCTCATCCTCGCGCCTGCCCTAGGTTTTGGATTGCTGCTCGGTTGGCTTTCGGCCGAATTTGCCTCGAGTCGGATCGAACAAGCCGAACTCGAACTCGCAGAAAAACTGTTAGCTCGAGTCGAAACGAACATCCAACCATTCTTAGATCCGGTCGATCCCATTTCTTTACAAGTTGTGTTGGATGAGTACGCCCGCTCACTGCCTGATGCTGCGATCTCGCTCATCGATATCGATGGCATGGTGATTGTTAGCGCGGGAGACGTTCCCGATCACCATCAGGCGTTATCTGTCGGACTCATCAACAAAGGGGAGATGGTAGGACAGCTGGTTAGCCAGCTGAGAATCGAGCGCGCAGACGCTGCCCGGAATGCAGTTTGGAGTGGCGCGCTGATCACACTCATTGTGATGACGGCATTGCTTACGGGCCTTGTGTTCTTTTTTGGTGACTTTGTCATGCTATGGCTTGGCTTCCCTGCGGGCCCGGCTCGCGGCACCCGCCCCCAACCACCAGCATTGTCACCTAACCCAGAGCTCCCAATGGCGGAGGCCGGGGCAGAGGCACCCGAAGCGTGCTTAAGCGCATCGCTCCACTTTTTCCCAGGGCGCTTAATCACAAAACAGGACGTCACTGCGGCGATTACCCGTGCTGATTTAGAGGTCACCCAGATTCGCGAGGGGGTCTTCGAGCTTCACTTAGCGCCCTGCCGACGAGACCACGATTTTTCCGATGTGATCGGCATGCTCGCAAGCCTCTGCGCCAAGCATGGGGACATCACGCTACGCGGCGCACTGCTCACAGGACACAGTACAGACCAAGACGACCTAAAAAAGAAAGCCCGATTCTATGCGTTGAGCGCTAAAGACGAGCTAATCATTGACCGCCAAGTCCAGGATGCGCTCGTCAGCGTGGGTTGGGCCGACGAAGAAATCATCCAGCCTTTTCAATCAACGCTGATCTCAGATGATCAACTCTACAGCTTTCGATTTGACTGACTCTAGGGGCGAATCAGTTCGACGTCATCGACCTTTTGGAACCCTCTCGGTAATTTGAGCCCGCGTCGCGCACGCTCTCCCTGAAAATGCGCGAGGTCTTTCATCGACAAATTCAAATGCCGTTTGCCTGAGAGCACTTTCAAGCTATCCGCCTCAGACATCACGGCCATGAAGGCCAGCGTCTCTTCTCCGGCTTTAAAGAGCGGTGTGGGAATGTTAATCATTTTGTTACCTTTGCCCTTCGCGAGCTGCGGTAGATCTGCTGCTGGAAATACGAGTAGACGCCCCTGAGACGTGAATGCGGCGATGTACTGGGATTCAATATCGTCAACGCGCGCTGGTGCGAGTGACTCGCCGCCTGCCGGGACAGACAGGTAGGCTTTCCCTGCCCGATTCTTGCTGATCATGTCCGATACAGAACCGATAAACCCGTACCCCGCCGTACTAGCAATCAGATACTGCGTGTCACCTTCATCTAGCAGAACGCCTTTAAACGTGGCTCCCGTGGGCGGATTAATTTTGCCCGTTAGCGGCTCTCCCTGGCCCCTTGCCGATGGCAGCGTATGCGCCGCCAAGGCGTACGTTCGCCCAGTAGAGTCCAAAAAGACTGCCGTTTGGTTGGACTTGCCACGCGCCTCGGAGAGAAAACTATCCCCTGTGCGGTAGTTCAGCTCGTCTCCTCGGATGTCGTGGCCCTTTGCGGCTCGAATCCAGCCGTTGACGCTGAGCACCAATGTAACGGGCTCTGTCGTCATCAAGTCCTTTTCAGAAAACGCCTTGGCCTCGTCTCGTTGAACGATAGCGCTCCGCCGGTCGTCACCAAAGGTTTTTGCATCCTCCAACAATTCTTTTTTGATCAGGGTCTTGAGCCGACTCTTCGAGGCAATGATTTTTGAAATCGTCTCACGTTCAGCGTCAAGTTCAGACTGCTCGCCCCGAATCTTTTGCTCTTCAAGCTTCGCTAACTGCCGCAGTCTCAGATCGAGTATTGCCTCGGCTTGTCGGTCGCTCAACTCAAACCGCTTCATCAATACTGGCTTTGGCCGATCCTCGGTGCGAATGATGTGGATCACTTCGTCAATATTGAGAAACGCGATTAGTAACCCTTCAAGGATGTGTAATCGGTCTAGGATTTTCTCTAACCGGTGATTCAGTCGCCGAAGCACCGTTTGACTCCGATATTCAAGCCATTCCGACAGCAAGTCTCTCAGCGAGCAGACCCCTGGGCGTCCAGAGAGCGTTATCACGTTATGGTTGACGCGATAGCTCCGCTCAAGGTCTGTCGTTGCAAAGAGGTGGTTCATCAGCTGCTCAGAATCAACACGGTTGCTTCGGGGCACGATGACGAGTCGAGTCGGATGCTCGTGATCGGACTCATCCCGCAGGTCTTGCACCATCGGCAACTTCTTTGATTGCATTTGCGAGGCGATTTGCTCTAGTACCTTCGTACCGGAAACCTGGTAGGGCAGTGCCGTGATCACAATCTCACCCTTTTCTTTCGACCACTTCGCGCGGGCCTTGATTGACCCGCGACCCGTCTCATAGGCTGATCGTATATCTGCTTCGCTTGAGATAATTTCAGCACCGGTGGGAAAGTCTGGTCCCTTTACGTGCTCCATTAGGTCAGCCACCGATGCCTTGGGCTGCTCCAATAACCGCACGCACGCTGAGACCACCTCGTTCAAGTTGTGCGGCAGAATGTCGGTCGCCATACCCACAGCGATTCCGCTGCCGCCATTCAACAGCACATTGGGCAAGCGAGCTGGGAGGAGCGCTGGCTCTTCCATCGTGCCATCGAAATTTGAGAGCCAGTCGACCGTTCCCTGACCAAGTTCAGAGAGCAGCACGCTCGCGTATTTGGTGAGCTTTGATTCGGTATACCGCATGGCGGCATAAGACTTCGGGTCATCCGGCGATCCCCAATTTCCTTGGCCATCCACCAACGGATACCGATAGCTAAACGACTGCGCCATTAACACCATCGCCTCATAGCTGGCCGCGTCACCATGCGGGTGATACTTGCCGATGACATCGCCAATGGTGCGCGCCGACTTCATGTACTTTGCATCCGCATTCAGTCGAAGCTCTGACATGGCATAAATGATCCGCCGTTGAACAGGCTTTAGACCATCACCGATATGCGGCAGTGCACGATCGTTGATGACGTACATCGCGTAGTTGAGGTAAGCGTTTTCAGTAAATTCTGCGAGAGGAATTGATTCCAATTCGTCCGCCATCAAATCTGTTGCCATTCTTTGTCCTACTTCAGCTCTTCGTTTGCAGGAGCTGTATTTGCTACTCGTTATTTAACGCGCCTTTCTTGACGCTTTTCACTCGCAGTGCTTGGCTGCTAGCGGACGCCTGCCGCTTTTGGTTGAGCGCTTTTTACGCAAGTGCTTTCATTTAGTTGCGTTTAATCTAGTTACTTTCAATCTAGAGCCCTTCAATCTGGGTGCCTTCAATCTAGATACTTCGGTTGCCGTGCGGCAGCTGGCCAGCTATTACGCTCGCTCGCGGTTTGCCAATCGCCAACTCCCGCTTTGTTCTCGCCGGCTGCGTCACTGCGAACTCATGATCGCTTTGGTTCACTGCGCTCCTTGGTATTTGCCGCCTCATTCTCTAGGGGTCAATGAAGGTGTGCTGGCTATAGCCGCTGCGCCATGTCGCCTTTTCGCTCCAACCAAGATTTTCGATCGCCCGCGCGCTTTTTCGACAACAGCATATCGAGCACGCTTTGCGTCTCGTTGCTCTCATCGGCAACCAGTCGAACGAGTCGTCTTGTATCGGCGGACATCGCCGTCTCACGGAGTTGCAGCGCATTCATCTCACCCAGACCCTTGAATCGCTGTACTTGTATCTTGCCTCTAAATTTTTCTTCTTCGAGCCGAGCAAGCACATGCTCGCGTTCAGCCTCATCGAGTGCGTAATGAACATCTTTGCCCGCATCAATGCGATATAGCGGCGGCATAGCCACAAAGACATGCCCCTCACGAACAAGGGCTGGAAAATGCCTAACAAACAAGGCGATGAGTAGGCTGGAGATATGAAGGCCGTCTGAATCTGCGTCCGCAAGAATGCAAACCTTTCCGTAACGCAAACCCGACAAATCTTCAGACCCTGGATCCATACCGAGTGCAACCGATATATCATGGACTTCTTGGGATGCCAGAATCTCGGCTGAGTCCACTTCCCAGGTGTTAAGAATTTTCCCTTTAAGCGGCATGACTGCCTGAGTTTCCCGGTCCCGTGCCTGTTTCGCCGAACCACCCGCCGAATCACCCTCGACCAGAAATAGCTCGCCGGCCATGACGTCCTGGCAAGAACAGTCGGTCAATTTTCCGGGAAGCGCAGGACCTGAAGTGACCTTTTTTCGCGTGACTTGTTTGCCCGCTCGCAGGCGAGATTGGGCGTTGCTGATCGCCATCTCCGCCAATCGCTGGCCCTCTTCAGTGTGCTGGTTAAGCCACAGACTAAAGTGGTCTTTAACAGCGGCTGATACGACGCCTGCTATGCCTCGGCTATTCAATCGGTCTTTGGTCTGCCCGGCAAATTGTGGATCGAGCATCTTGACGGACAGCACATAAGCGCAAGATTCCCAAATGTCATCCCCAGTTATTTTCACGCCCCGCGGGAGCAGATTGCGAAATTCGCAAAATTCACGCAGCGCCTCGAGCAGCCCGGTTCGCATACCGTTGACATGGGTGCCGCCCAGCGCGGTAGGAATCAGGTTGACGTAACTCTCATTCAGCGCTTGTCCGCCTTCGGCCAGCCATTGCACGGCCCAATCGACCGCGTCAGTTTCACTTTCTATCTGCCCAACAATCGGGTCGGCAGGAACGGTCTCGAAGGCCTGCATTTCAGTCGTCAGATAATCAGCAAGCCCATCTTGATAAAACCACTCGGTGACTCGCTCATCGTCACTGGCCGTCTCGTTGGTAAACACAATTTTTAAGCCTGGGCAAAGAACAGCCTTGGCTCTTAATAAGTGTTTCAACCTCGACACCGAAAACCGATGGGAATCGAAATACTTTGGATTGGGTTTGAACGCGATGAGCGTGCCCGTGTTCCGCTTGCCTACGGATTCTTTTATCGCAAGCGGGGACTTCATCTCGCCGTCTTTGAAAGACATGTGGTGCAGATTGCCGTCTCGTCGGACAAACACCTCGAACCGTTCCGATAGCGCGTTGACGACCGACACGCCCACCCCGTGGAGACCGCCCGAGTAACGATACTGATCGTTGTTAAATTTAGCGCCGGAGTGGAGCCGCGTAAGGATCAGCTCAACCCCAGACACTTTTTCCTTTTTGTGAACATCGACCGGCATGCCGCGGCCATTGTCACTGATCGACATTGAATGGTCTTTACTTAGCGTGACTTGGATTTCGCTCGCATGTCCTGCGAGTGCCTCATCGACGCAGTTATCAATGACCTCTTGTGCCAGATGATTGGGCCGGGTTGTGTCTGTATACATCCCGGGGCGCTTTCGGACAGGCTCTAACCCTTCAAGAACTTCGATCGCGTCCGATTGATAACTTTTGGCCATAGGTCATACCGTCCTGGTGTTCAGCAAGTTTAGGTGTCAGCGCGCCGGCGCCACAGCATTATCAGCAGGCGGAATCTATGTCTCCGCGGCCGCGATTATACCGGGGCAATATTCTAGGAAGAACCTAAACAATCGAAATTGGGTCAGTGGCCATCCCGTGTGACAGACACAACGTCAGCAACTCACCGAGCAGCTGGTTCACTTGGGACTTCTCGTCGGGCTGGTAGTGCTCGGGGTTGGGCAGTGAATAGACTTGCCTCAGCTTCCTCGATTGACCGACGCGTAACACTTCGGCAGTCGCCAGGTCATGGTATACCCTGACTTCGAACTGCGGCCATATCAGCCAGTTCAAGCCAATATCCAGTTGGTCAAGTTCAATGGACAAGGTTGCGGTATATCGCGCACGTTCGAGCACATGCATGGTCACCGAAGCCCGACAATGCTCGCTCGCCAACCCGAAATGACGGGTGTCTTGCTCGTCTAGGTCAGCAAATAGGCGCCGGATACGAATGTAATTCGCATCGCAAGCTGCCATATCTTTAACGAGATCTGGCACATACCGTTTGCGTTTATGAAAATCCACGAGCTCAGTTCATACTCTGTTGCGCTGCAGCAAAGCTTAGCACGAAGCATCCGGGGCCCGAGCCTCAGTGCCTAGCTCGAATTGTTCGACTCTCGCTCTGATGTCCTCCCGCACCGAGCGGAACCCTGCTAGGACAACAGCATCGTCGCCCTCGATGGCGGCAGGGTCAGGAATGGGCCAGTGCGTTTCTGCAACGCCAGCTGGGAGGACCGGGCAGGCCTCTCGCGCATTTCCGCATACGGTGATCACGGCATCTGCCCATTCGATCATGGCGTCTGTCACTACCTCTGATCGATGACCGCTAATGTCGATGCCGGCCTCTCCCATGACAGCGACCGCCGTTGGATTCAAACCATGGGCCTCAATACCAGCGGAACTAACGAAAAATTCATCCCCTCTTAAGGCCCGAAAATAGCCTTCGGTGATTTGCGAGCGACAAGCGTTACCCGTACACAGAATGAGAAGATTGGTCATCGCTCGGACCCCTTAGCAATATCCGGTAAGACGTTCGCAGCGATTAGGGCAGCACGTGTTCGATCGAGCGCCCCTGATTCACGGTGAACGAGCCGCAGCGCGCTATCGCTTAGCCTTGACCGTTCTTCATCATCGCTTAGAAGCTGACCTAAAGCCTTACCTAGCGCTTGTTCATCTTGGACTTGGACCATTGCCCGCTCAGCCAAAAATAGCGCAGCCATCGACTCAAAGTTATACAGCGACTGACCCACTATCACTGGACATTCAGCGGCGGCAGCCTCCATAAAATTGTGGCCCCCATGGTCGATAAGCGTCCCACCGATAAAAGCCGCCTGTGCAACGCCATACCACGTCAGCAGCTGTCCCATTTCATCGAGCACAACCACATCAACGTCACTCAAAAGACCGTTCTGGCTCGTCACCTTTGCTTTAAACCCCGCACTGACAGCGTCGTTGACTAAACCACTTGCGCGATGAACATGGCGCGGCGCGAGCACTAATCGGAGCGACGGATATTGAGATTTGAGGGCTTTGAATGCTGTGAGGCAAAACGATTCCTCAGGCGCGTGCGTGCTAGCCGCGAGCAGCACGGGTTCTGGCCCTAGACGATGCTTTGTCCTTCCCACATCTTCCTGAAAGTCTGGGGGGAGACCCGCATCGAACTTAATTGATCCAAGGGTTCGAGCACTCGATTCACGAGCTCCGAGTGCCAAGAACCGCTCACGATGCGCTTCACTTTGGCAGCCCACCAGCGCAAGGGATTGAAGCGCTGCTTGGATTAGCCCCTTGGCCCGTGCATACCGCCGATACGACTTCTCCGATAACCTGCCATTGATCAGTGCAGCAGGTGTGCCTTGACGCTCAAGCGCCGCAAGCCAACCCGGCCAAATTTCCGTCTCAATGATCAACGCCGCGCGAGGCGCCATACTCCTCAAAAAACGATTCACGCAAAAGGGCACATCATAAGGCGCGTAAACCAGCGTGATCGACGGACCGAACAGTCGATGTGCCGCTTCTCGTCCAGCTGGCGTGGTCACGGTCAGAACAATCGAGCGCCCTTCCTCGAGTAATGATCGGATCAGCGCCTCAGCGGCGATGGTTTCGCCCGCGGAAACAGCGTGGATCCAAACGTCGTGAGTAGGGTAATCCCCAACCCATCCAAAGCGCTCAACCAAGTGGTCACGGTAAGCGGGTTCATGAATAGATCGATAGATCAGCCGGAGCACCACAACGGGTAGCAAAATCACGATCAGCAGTTGATAGATGCGCAGCATAGCTGGCCTTTAAGGGCAAGATTAAAGGGCATACCGTTCTTCGCTTGAACTTTAACACGCCACTATCGCGCCCTTCACGATAAACGCCTAAACTCTCGCCGGATCGGCTTGAATGGACCTCATGAACCCGCACCAGTCTACCAATGACGTGTCCCCACTATCGCACCGATTGCTGTGGTGGTTGCTACGCCGCATTACCAGCCTCAGCCACGCTAACCAGACCACCCTAAGCCGGTGGTTGGCAAGGCTCGCTCCAATCGTTGCTGGTCGCCGCATGCGTATTGTTCGTGCCAATCTTGCCATCTGCTTTCCCACCCTCAGGACATCCGAGCGAGAAGCGCTAGCCAAAAAGGTGGCTTCCTCAACCATTCTCGGACTGCTAGAAACCCTAACCGCATGGGTCAGGCCAGAGCAATTGGCGACAAAGCAACTAGACATTGAAGGGTTAGATTTACTCCGAGAAGAACGACCGCCTCATCAAGGGGTGCTGCTGGTTGGCATGCATTTCGCGACCCTCGATATGGCTGGTGCACTCCTCAGTCGAGAGATCCCATTCGATGTGATGTACAAGCCTAGTCGCAAGCCGTTCATCGAAGCACTCATGGTGCAAGGGAGAAATCATTATTTTGACCAAGTCATCAAGCAGAGCAACATTCGAGAGGTTGTGAGAAGGCTGCGCGCCGGGCACATCGTTTGGTACGCGCCAGACCAGGATTATGGTCCTGAGAACGCAGTGTTTGCGCCATTCTTTGGCATGCCAGCCGCAACCATCACAGCAACCTCAAGGCTAGCGTCAATGACCGACGCTAAGATTGTTTTTATGAGTCATTTTCGGGTGGGGGAGGATCATTACCGCATATGCCTTACGCCGGCACCTTCAACGCTGCCCTCTGACAACGAACTGGAGGACGCTACCGCGATGAATGGAGTCATCGAGGCAGAGATTCAAAAAGCACCGGAGGAATATTGGTGGGTTCACCGCCGATTTAAATCAGCACCCGAGGGTGGTCGAAGAACGCTCTACGATATCAACTCTAAAGGCGCATAACCTCGGGGTTTAATCGCCGCTGCCCTTTGAAATCACGCTGGGCACCACGCGCAGTACTTCCGACATGGTCGTTTGACCGTCCATCACCTTCGTCGCTCCGCTTTGCGCCAATCGCTGCATGCCCTCCGCTTCAGCGACGAGGCGGATCGCATCAATATCTGTTTGCTCATCGATGAGCGCTTTGATCTTCGGTGAAAGCGTTAGCAACTCGTAAATGCCAGCCCTCCCATGAAACCCAGTGTCTCGACATTGTTCGCATCCTACCTCACTCCGGTAGTGCATCTCTCTATCTGCGGGCGCCTCGTAACCGAGCAGCGCGGCGATATCCTCACTGTCGACATCCGATGATTGAGCGCACCGATTGCACAACGTACGCACCAATCGCTGAGCCATCACACCAAGGACCGTGGCTTTGATCAAATACGGCGGCACACCGAGCTCGAGCAACCGGGTGATTGCACTTGGTGCATCATTAGTGTGCAAGGTCGATATGACTAAGTGGCCCGTTAGCGCTGCTTGAATCGCCATTTCAGCGGTTTCTAGGTCGCGAATCTCACCAACCATAATAATGTCTGGGTCCTGCCTTAGTAGCGCGCGAACTCCTTCGGCAAACGTGAGATCAATGTTGTGCTGCACCTGCATCTGATTAAACGCGGGCTCCACCATCTCGATGGGATCCTCGATCGTGCAAACGTTCACCGACTCCGTCGCTAACTGCTTTAGGCTGGTATAGAGCGTTGTCGTTTTCCCGGATCCCGTCGGGCCGGTTACGAGTACGATCCCATTGGCCTGACCAACTAAAGACTCCCAGGTCTCCTGCTCCGCTTCAGTAAAGCCCAGCTCCGCGAACGTCTTCACTAAAATAGAGGGATCAAAGATCCGCAACACCATTTTCTCTCCGTGCGCAGTAGGAAGGGTCGACAGTCGCAGCTCAACTTCTCTGCCTGATTGCGAACGGGTTTTCAGCCTTCCGTCCTGGGGTCGCCGCTTTTCGGCAACATTCATTCGTCCGAGCGTCTTAATTCTTGAAACGACTGCCGTGATGATCGCTGGTGGAAGCTCGTACACGGTATGAAGCACGCCATCAATACGAAAGCGAATGGACCCCTTATCACGCCGCGGCTCAATGTGGATATCGCTGGCGCGTTGATCAAAAGCATACTGAAGCAGCCAGTCAACAATGTTGACGATATGCGTGTCATTCGCTTCGTTACCGTCAAGCTCGCCGAGCACCAGCATTTGTTCAAGGTTATTCAATCCGCTGGTGGTCAAGCCTTGGGCAGACGCGCGTTTGACGCTTTGGGCGACCGCATAAAATTCAGCGGTATAGCGCCGAATGTCCGCTGGGTTAGCGATGAGCCGCCGAATGGTTTTGCCAGGCTGGCTTTGCTCCACAAGCGTCTCCCAGCTCGTTACCTCTGGTTCGGCGCTAACGACGAGAACTTCTCTCTCTGTGATTTCAACTGCGAGGATCTGATGGCGCTCGGCGAACTCTCTTGATACCACCCCTGTTACTTGTTGCGTCTCGATCTTTAATGGATCGATATGAAAGTAGGGTTGCCCGTAGTGCTCGCTAAGCCAGCGAGACAGCCGCTCGAGCGTCCATCGTTCGCCAGGCTGTTGTAAGTCAGGCGCGTCGGCCTCGGCAATCAACTCAATGGGGTGCCATAACCGTTGCTCAGTGGTTCTGGATTTCAATCGTATTCGATCCGCCTCATCCGCACCCAGTCGCCCCTCGCTGACCAACCCTTGCAGCAGGTCCGTGATATTCAATCGAATGTCTATTGCGGCCATCTAGCTGAGCCCCTTGCCCGTTCCCTCATCGCAATTTAACCCGTTCTATCGGGGTATATGCTAGCGCAAGCACCTATCCACCGGATTGACGGTCAACCAGCAAGTCCTCTGCCTATCGCCCTTAATCACCCAGCCCTATCGCTCATCAGGGCGAATGAGGCGTATACTAGCGGCGCTTATTCCGAGATGATTCAATCACTTAGAGTTCTCAACATGGCTGAAGCAATCGACCCCATCTTATGGTTCCGCCGGGCGTCGCCTTACATCTATCTGCATCGTCAAAAAACCTTTGTGCTTTGTCTCGATGATCAGGCGATGTCCAGCGACAATGTTTCGAACGTGCTTCGCGACATCACCCTACTGCATTCCCTAGGCGTCCGAATCATCATGGTTCACGGGAGCTGCGCGCTAGACGATGCAGCCCCCACGGATTCAAAAAGCACCGATTCAAAAAGAGTCCCTGTCAAAGCTTGGGTCTCAGAAGTCGGCGGGGAGACGCATCAACTCATTGCTGAGCTGTCCGCCAATGCTCATCACAGCTCTCCTTTTTATTCTGATTTAGTCGCTTGCACTGGCAACTTCATTCGCGCGCAACCAATCGGCGTGATGAACGGTGAGGATCAGGGGCCACTCGGCAAAACGCGAAAAGTCAACACCAGCGCCATAACTGCGCTGCTGGATGATGACATGTTGGTGATTGTTCCCCCAATCGGCTATTCCCTGACCGGCGAGACGTTCGTTTTGGATTGCAAGACGCTGGCTGGCCAGGTGGCAGAAGCACTCTCGGCGGATAAACTCATTTACTTTCTGCCGACCCACGGTATTCAAGATGAGAATAGCCAGCGCGTCAGTGAACTGCCCAAAGCGCAAGCCATAAGGAGCTTGTCCAGCAGCAACGCTGGTATGGCGTCTGGGATAGATGCATTGTTAACGAGTGATCTCGATGCGCAATCGAGGCGATGCCACCTGGTAAGCCACACTCACGATGGCGCCCTGTTAGAAGAACTGTTTACCCTAACCGGATCAGGGACCATCATCACGCCCGGGTCCGCATTGATAAGGCCCGCGAGGCTCGATGATGTCGATGCAATACGAGCACTAGTTGAACCCCTTGAGCAATCAGGCGCACTCATTCCAAGAAGCATCAACGCGATAGAGCAGCACCTTGAAGATTACCTAGTGCTGGACCTTGACGGAGCACTCATTGGCTGCGGCGCGTTGCATGCGTTTGAAGATACCGCAGAAATTGCGAGTCTTGCTACTCACCCGGGGCATCGCGACCAAGATTACGGAGAGCGAATTCTAGGCGCACTGCTACACAAAGCGGCTCAACAAGCGTTGCGAAGTGTCTTTGTACTAACAACGCAGACAGAGCATTGGTTTTTGGAGCGGGGCTTCATGCGATCGGATCAATCAGCCTTACCACTCTCCAAACGCGCGACCTACGACGACCGTCGAAACTCTAAGGTCCTCGTCAGGCAGCTGTGAAGGTTGAGTTGAGCGCTACGCCTGGTAGACCTGTTGTCCCTTAATCAAGCTCTGATCTCACTCGACCTTTGTTGTACATACTGAACAAGGGCTTTGACATGATCCACCGGCGTTTCGGGAATAATCCCGTGACCAAGGTTGAAAATGTGCCCCGGTCGCGTCCCAACCTCCTCCAAAATTCGATTGGCCTCCGATAACACAGCGCGCTCTTCTGCGAGCAGCGCGATGGGATCTAGGTTGCCCTGCACGGCAGTGACCCCGGTTGCATCCCACGTTGGGATTAACGGAGAACGCCAATCGAGGGCCATCACCTCTGCACCGCATGCCGCCATATCAGGCACTAGCGCGGGATTACCCGTCCCAAAGTGAATGATGGGTACGGCGCCCTGAATCCCCTTGATTAGCTTCAAAGAATGAGGCGCAACGAACCGGCGATACTCTGACACCCCCAGTGCCCCAACCCAACTATCGAACAGTTGAACCGCTTGAACGCCGGCTGTGATTTGAACATTGACATAATCGATCACTGCGGTCGCGATCTTGTCCATCAGCTGATGCCAAGCTTCAGGATGCGAGTACATGAGCCGCTTCACGTGGGTGTAGTTTTTTGAACCCTGCCCCTCAATGGCATAGGACGCGAGCGTGAAAGGGGCACCAGCGAATCCGATCAAAGGGATATTAGAGGGCAGTTCCCGGCGAATCAGTTGAATGGCATCGGCAATATAAGGCATTGATTCGATGGCTGGCGGCGCAGTCATCGCATCGATCTGCTCGAGCGTCCTAATGGGATTGCTAATGGAGGGACCAAACCCTGCAATGTAATCAAGATCGAACCCAAGCGGTTCAAGAATAGGTAGCAAATCTGCGAACAGTATGGCGGCATCGACTCCCAAAATCCGCTGCGCATCGCAGGTCACCTGGGCAGCGAGATCTGGGGTTTTGAAAAAATCTAAGCTTGGCGTTTGGCCTTTGACCTCGTGATATTCCTTCATATATCGACCCGCCTGACGATTCAACCAGATGGGCGTGTAGGGTGTCGGTTCACCTCGACAGGCTTTCATAAAAACGGAGTCTTGTAGTGCTTGATTCATAGTCGCTTCCCAGCTTGGCTTACCATTATATCGCTATCGGGCCATTGAAAGTGGACCGAACGGGCTCGCATGCACTGATTCAAGCCCCTTGGCATGAGAGAACGCCAAACGCCATCAGATTCATCCGGTGATGAAATTGATGCCTGTTCGGAAATCAGCGTTTCAAAAGGGCCCGCCTCGGCACACAATCTTGCCGCCACATTAATCGTGGTTCCTGCCGCGGTGAAATGCTCCCGTTGCCCGCCGCCAAACCGCCCCAGTAGCGCGGGGCCGGCATGGATACCCACCCTGAGCGCGGGGAAAGTCACAAGGCGCGCAGGTTCAATGCCTGACCGCCCCGCGTGACACTTGTGCAGCGCGCCAGCCAACCGCGTGGCCGATTCAGCATTTTGTCGTTGTCGCCTATGGTCATGCAGCTCAGCTTCGAAGATAACCATCAGACCATCTCCCAGAAATTTATCCAGGATACCTCCCTCGTGACTCACAAGTTCGGCAACGCATTCGAGGTAGGTGTCGAGCTGCGCCGCCAGGGCTTGCGCGCTTAGTCCCGCGCTCCAGGCAGTGAAATCACACATATCGGAGAAAAGAACGACCAAATGCACAGAACGATGTTTGGCCACCTTCTCTTTGGTGAGGTGGTGATTCGGCAGTAAATGCAGCGCTCGGGCGTGTTCGGCCACCAATGAATGCCACTTTGAGCCCTGGATTCGCCGCATGGCACCGAGCTTTAGGCCTCTCTGACAGACGGTATGGCCAATGATCAAAAGGTAGCCCGCAACGAATACCACCGCCCCCAGTTCAAAGGGTGTTAAGACCAACCATAGTGCATCAGCCGCGGCGATTTGCACCGCAAGGGTCAACAGCAAACCTGCCACACTGGGTAAAAGAAAAGGTGAACGCCAAGGAAGACAAATCACGAGCGTCAGTAGCATGAGATAGATAAGGCCGGCGCCCAAGAGCGGCGGCATGCCCGGAAGAGAGGCCGAGCAGCCAACGACCAGCGCATCAATCGCAAAGGCACCGCCAATCGATAAGGGTTCCTTAGGCCTTACGATCGCCAGCAAATACACAATATGAGGGTAGACAATGAGTGCCGGCAGGACGGCGGTCCATACGCCAGCATCTTGTGCCGGCATCGATCCCTTCAGCATCAGCAGCGACACGAGACTGACAAAGGCAAAGACACGAACCGGATAAATGTTGGTGTGGAACGACCGACCAGTTTTCATGACCAAACTGTGCCGCCCGCCGACTACTCAATCTAGCGGAGCTACCGGAAGGTCGCGTACGCCTTTACTGCTATTGATCCACTTCCTCAAGTGGGATGGCGACATCGACGATTTGCTCCGCCTCGTAGTCGACACCATCCACGTCGAATCCGTGCATATTCAAAAATGCTTGCCTATAGCCACTAAAATCGGTGAGCGTATTGAGGTTGGCTTCTGTGATTTCAGACCAATGCGTTCTGACGTACGCTTGAATCTCCTCAGCCATTTCGAGCTCATCCATCCGGAGCCGCCCTTCGTCATCTCTGCGTTGCCCCTCTTTCGCGAACAGTTGCGTTCTGAACAGTCTGTCAACTTGCTCGATGCATCCCTCATGAGTACCGCTCTCTTTCATCGCCTTGAACAGTAGTGACAAATAAAGGCTCATGCCTGGAATGGCAGAAGCAGCCTGGGTCAATAATCCCTTCATCACGATGACTTCGGCTTGCCCATTCAACGATGCGAGTTGCTGATTAAGCGCCGCTGCCGTGCGGTCAAGATCTTCCTTAGCCTTACCGATGGTTCCGTGATAGTAGATCGGCCACGTCACCTCGCTACCAAGGTAGGTGTAATTGGTGGTCACGCATCCCTCAGCGAGGCAATTTGCGGCGGACAAGGCCTCCATCCACTCACGCCAATCATCACCACCCATCACTTTGACTGTGTCCGCAATCTCATCTTCACTGGCCGGATCAAGACTAATCGATCGGATTTCTCCTGAGTTGAAATCAATAGTGGAACCGGAAAATGCCTCACCAATGGGCTTTAACGTGCTTCGCACCGTCTCGCCTGATGGCAACGTGCGCGCTGGCGCTGCTAGCGAATAAACGACCAGATCGACTTGCCCCCAATCAGCTTGAATTTGCTCAATCACCTTGGCTTTTAGAGAGGCCGAAAATGCGTCGCCGTTAAAGTGCTTGGCATACAGGCCGCGCTTTTCCGCCTCGCGGTCAAATGCGGCCGTTTTGTACCACCCTGGGGAAGCCGTCCGCGCGCCTTTCGCTGGCCGCTCAAAAAACACACCCATGGTCGCCGCACCACAGCCCATTGCTGCAACAATTCGACTGGCTAAACCGTAACCTCCGGAAGCGCCGATCACGAGCACTCGTTTTGGCCCACCATCGATCGGCCCCTGCGCTTCAACGACCTGAATCTGTTCGTCGACGTCTGCGGCACAGCCAGCGGGATGAGCCGTCGTGCACAAAAATCCCTTGATTTTTGGTTCTATTCTCATGATGTCATGCTCCCTATCGCTGCCGTGCGCTGTTATTGGGTGGTGTTAGCTGTTGTTATCTGTTCTCAGCCGCTATCCACCCGCTCTATCGACTGGTTGTGATCGACCGTTGGTCTAGGACTCGATCTAATGCGCTGGTTTTCGCAGGATCAAATACGCGCCCAATAATACCATTGGCACACACAGAATTTGTCCTTGGGTGACCCACCCTAACGCCATAAACCCTAGGTGCGCATCCGGCAGCCTAAAGAATTCGGTGCAAAACCTCAGTACGCCGTATCCAAGCAAAAATGCGCCGGACAGCTGGCCGGCTCGATCGGCGCGTCGACTGAACCACCAAACAAACAGTAAAAGCAGAGGGCCCTCAGCCACCATTTGATAGATACTTGAGGGGTGACGGGTAACAACATCGCCAGGATAAACCAGCGCCCAAGGCACATCGGAGACTCGGCCTGGTAGCTCGGCATTAATGAAATTCCCGATGCGACCACAGGCCAGACCTAAAGGTACCCCTAGTACCACGAAGTCAGTCACTGAGAAAAATCCGCGCCCTGTCCGGTTGGCATACACCCACAGCGCGACAATGACGCCGAGCAATCCTCCATGGAAAGACATCCCTCCTTCCCAAATCCTGAACAGCACGAGTGGATTACTAATGAAGGCATCAAATCCGTAAAACAGGACATAGCCGATGCGCCCACCCAAGATGACGCCCACCATGCCAGCAGATAACAAATCCGAGATTTGCTGGTCGGACCACGCACGATCACCTGTTCCGCGTGTTGCTTTCATGATCCGCCAACACAAGAAAAACGCAGCGAGATACGTCAGCGCATACCAATGAATATTGATCTGTCCGAAAATCGACAGCGCAATGGGATCAATGTCTGGGTACTTCATCCTGCTCTTGTCCTCTGCCAAGGCTAACCATGCCTGAGATCATACTGGCAGGCGGCATAGTGGCGCGAGCGCAGTCTTTATCCGAACTTCGTAGCTTTGCTATGCTCGAGATTCTTGTTTACCCACTGTGATCCTATGTGTCTTATCGCCCTGGCCTATGACCCCTTAGCTTCCGATCAGCTTATCGTCACTGCCAATCGCGATGAGTTCCACGCCCGCCCGACTACGGGCGCGAACTTCTGGACCGACCAGCCTTCGATACTAGCAGGCCGAGATCTTCAAGGCGGTGGAACATGGATGGGGGTTGACCGCAGTGGGCGCTTCGCAGCCTTAACGAATTACACAGAACCGACCCCCGATCCACTCCCCCAAACCACGCGGGGCGACTTGATCACCCAATTTCTGGTTGGCGAGCAGTCGGCAAAGGCTTATATGACGTCGCTAGCCCGTACCGCCGATGATTACCGGGGTTTCAACCTTCTCCTGATGGATGAGGAGGGCCTCTATTATTTCAACAACCGGCTCAAGCTGCATCAGCGCCTAGAACCTGGCACCTATGCGTTATCGAATCGTTATCTTGATTGCAATTGGCCCAAGGTAAAAAGCACAAGGAAGGCCCTCAGCCAGTGCGTTCAGTCTTCCGCGCCGCTCGATCTGGAAGCCCTCTGTGACATCATGCAAGCCAAAGGGGATGGGCGCCCTCACAGTCAGCCGTTTATTACAGATGATCTCTATGGGACGAGGGCGACCACAGCAATTATCATCAGCGCCGATAGCAACGTGCACTTGCTAGAGAAGAACTATCTTGAGAGCGGAAAGCCCGGACCCGTTAACGCTTACTCCTTTCCCGTTGTCGCCCGCCAGGACCGCGAATAAGAGAACCAAGGCCCTCTCGTCTGAAAAGCCGATCTACCGTTGCTTTGACGGCTTCCGCGGAGTCGAGTGCTAGCACGCGACCCAAAGTCTTTTTGGCTGTTTCAAGAGGGATCGTCGATAACGCTTTTTTGACCGGCAGCAGGTTCGTCATGTTCATGGACAGCATTTGATAACCCATGGCCATTAAGAGCAGCGCGGCTTCCGGGTGTCCGGCCATTTCCCCGCAGACAGCAATGTCTTTGTTCATATGCTTGGTGGATCTCGCGATCTGGCTCAGCGCTTGAAGTACGGCGGGATGAAATTCTTGAAACAGGCCCGCCACTTGAGGGTTATTGCGGTCGACGGCGAGCATGTACTGCACTAGATCGTTACTCCCCACTGACAAAAAATCGACCCGCTCTAGAATCGCTTCTGCTTGATAAACCGCAGCTGGCACCTCGATCATCACGCCGACCTCGGGCATACGGATCGATGCGCCCTCCTCGGTCACCTCCCCGTAACACTGATCAATAAGCCGTTTGGCCGCGTCAACCTGAGCAACACTACTGACCATCGGCAGCATGATTCTGAGTCTAGTTTTCAGCCCCTCACTCGCGCGCATCATCGCGCGGATTTGGGCAATAAAGATCTCCGGATGATCGAGCGACACTCGCAGACCCCGCCAACCCAAAAATG
>VMBT01000550.1_pt1 | contig 23607 bp, 22 predicted proteins | sample 4404301 | NCBI WGS metagenome assembly VMBT01 (sample SAMN12238535, study PRJNA552566) | marine metagenome | isolation source: Coastal seawater | place: USA: coastal Georgia, Sapelo Island | collected 2008-08/2009-08
ACTTTCCATCTAAGTCATCACTCACTTCATCCACCAGCAACATCCCTGATGTCGGTTGAATATAACTGTGATATGTAATTTTATTTTTATCTTTTATTATTAATTTTATAGATTTCAAAAATTATTTTATAGTTTTTAATTTATTTATAAATTAAATTAGTTATTTATAAAAAATTCATAAAAAAATATAATTTATTATTGAAATTTAAAATACTATTTAGTAACATTATTGAAACCTAAGATAACAGAGGAAACAATATCCGTTGCACACAACACTTGGAGAAAAAATGGCTAACTACAATCCACTTCACTTTCAACAACTGACAGAAACCAAGTCGAGCCCCATCTGCAGCTTATCCGGCGCCGTATTGAGCGGTTTAGATCTGTTGGGAGCTGATCTCCGTTATGGCACTCTAGAAGGAGCAGACTTGAGTGGCTCTAATCTAGCAGACGCAAAACTAACAACCGCAAATCTGGGTAGGGCAAAACTGAGTGAAGCACGTTTGGCAGGAGCAGATCTCTATGGAGCTAATCTGGAAGGGGCAGACCTGCGAGGAGCAGACCTGCGAGGAACAGACTTACGCCGAAGCAAACTAGCCCAGGCGGACCTACGTGGAGCAGACCTACGTGGAGCAGACCTACGGGAAGCCGATTTGTTTGGAGCAGATTTTCGTGATGCTGATTTACGAGAAGCCAATCTGGAAAAGACCGCCTTCGGTGGACAACGTTTCTGTGACTACATCAATGTCGCTTAGGCTGCTGAAAACAATTCTCTACAAGTCTAACACTTCTTCCGCTAGCTAAGACAACACCCTACGTTGGCTCCTCACAGTAGGAGCCAACCACAAAGCTACCTCAACAAGTCCACAATCTCTTGATCCTCTGGAAACCTACCTTCATTCAACTTTGAGAAGAGCAACCGATCTTCAGCGAAGACCTCAAACGCCCCTCTTCCGCCAGCTACCAGTTGCGTTTCTAGTTGCAGCTGTTCCTTCAATGTAGCAGCCAACCTGGCTGCTCGGGGTTGGTAGTTTCAAACTCTGCAGTATTCAATACGAATCGTCATTTTGTCTCCTGATCGTTTTCAGTTGAATTCCTAAGATCGTTTCATTGGATTCATTGGCTAGCTTAGTCGATTGAGAGCCGAAATACCAAGCTGACTCTTGCGTCTGGTATCGAATCAATCACCCGGCAGGGGAACCTCTGGACCAAGCATGCCTTCTTCTCGAAGTTCCAACCAAAGATCACGCGGAATTTCTAGCTCAAATAACCGTAAGTTTTCCTGCCACTCCTCACGACTCCGTACACCGGTCAATACCGTGGCAACTGCTGGGTGACCGAGCGGAAACTGTAGAGCAGCAGCCTTGAGAGGCACACCATGTCGTTGACAGATCACTTCCATCGCCAAAGCCCGATCAATCAAGTCCTGGGGAGCCTCGACGTAGTTGTAGGTGGTTCCAGGGACTGGATTGGCTAAAATCCCACTATTGTAGACACCGCCAATCACAATTGAGGTTCCGTGCTTCAGACACTTGGGGAGCAATTCAGCCAACGAACTTTGATCCAGCAGGGTATAGCGTCCTGCGAGTAAAAAGCAGTCAAAGTCCCCATGATCAAGGAACTTGGACAGCATCTCCCATTGATTCATTCCAGCGGAAACAGCCTTGATGCTACCCTCTTCACGCAAACGATTCAGGGCTTGATAGGCTCCTTGCACCGCATCCGTGAAGTGTTCGTCAGAATCATGGATATGTAGAATGTCGACTGCGTCCACTCCAAGACGCTGAAGGCTCTCCTCATGGGAGCGCAGCACTCCATCGTAAGAGAAATCAAAAATGAAGCGCTTGTCTAGATTCGCCAGGTAGAACGGCTGTCTGTCTCCGTACAGTTCAGTACCTTCACGGACACCTGGACGAATCAACCGACCAACTTTGGTAGAAATCAGTGGACGCCTGGACAATTGCGGTAGGCAACGGCCGATCCGTTCTTCAGAGAGACCATATCCATAGAAAGGGGCTGTGTCCACATAGTTAATCCCCGAATTCAGAGCCTCTTCAATTGTTAGGAGTGCTTCTTCTTCAGAGACTTTATTCAGCAAGTTGCCTAAAGGCGCTGCGCCCAGAGAGAGTTGTGACACACTCAGTCCACTGGATCCCAGGGCATTGGTTTCAAATGGATTGGGCATAGGACTTCCTGAAATGAGTTTCGAATTACGATCAATACCAAAGCAGTATCATTCCTGAGGTCGATACGATCAAAAAATGGCTATCCGCAAGATACTCTATTAGAGATGTGGTGCAAGGATTCATATTTTGCTGACAGTCGAATCCAGGCCTGCCATATTGATTATTACAGGGAACTGCCCAGGTCATTTTGACACAGTTACCTTGCTGCTGTAGCCATTTCCTCTTAACCAAAAACGGAGTTTATGATCAAACTGACTGAAAATGAAGCCTTGATGGTACTGGTGGATCTCGTCCAGGAATCTGATGAATTGCCTGCGAAGGCCCGCTTGGAAGTTGATGGGAAGGTCAAATGGCTACTAAAGCAACATGAGAAAATTAGTGATCCTCAATGGACGCTCTATCACCGCAAGTGGAAAGCAACGAGCCAGCACGATGAATTTTATGAATCTGCCATTACTATTCTGAAAGGCAGTACAGCAGAAACACGTCATCGTGCTTGCGCCTGGATGTGGGCTGCAGCCATCGCTGCTGGAGTAGCTTCAACTACAATTGATGAGAACAATGTTTCTGCCAAGGAGATGAAACTCATCCAAAGAACTCGAAAACAGCTCGGAGTTTCCATTACAGAACAGTATGTGGCTTTTGGCAAACTACCACATACTGCACTGGAAGAATTGAAACTTTGCAGCTAGCACGGGCCTTAGTGTAGGGAAAGTAAGTAGACGGTAGGAACGGGTGGGATGAAGCCATCCCACCCAGCAGAGTTGGAAGTAACTTAGACGACGTCGTCGCCAGCTCCAGCCATGATGAGTTTGCCTTCCTCTTCAAGCTTCTTGACGACCTTGATGATCTTCTGTTGGGCACCTTCAACGTCTGCGACTTTGACTGGTCCCATGTTCTCCAGATCATCGTTGAGCATCTCGGCTGCCCTGGTGGACATTGAACTCAGGATCAGCTCTTTGACTGCATCACTGGCGGTCTTCAAGGCCATCGCCAGATCAGCTTTATCCACATCCTTCAGCACTGTCTGCATCTGCTTGCTATCAATCAGCGTCAGATCTTCGAAGGTGAACATCAATTCACGAATTTGCTCGGCTAGATCAGGATTCGATTCCTCGATAGTGGAGAGAATTCGCGTCTCGGACGCCTTGTCAATTGCGTTAAGGATCTCGGCCACTGGTGCAACTCCACCGACTTTGGTCACCATGCTACCTGCCTGTTTCATTTCGTCCGTTAGCACTTCGTTGAGTTCGTTGACCACCCCCGGAGGAATACTGTCCAGAGAGGCGATTCGGTAAACCACATCGGCCTGGAGATTTTCAGGAAGCGTCCGCAGGACAGTCGCTGCCTGGTCCACATCGGCCAAGTAGGAAATAATCAGGGCAATGGTCTGCGGATGTTCCGTTCGGATATAGTTGGAAATCATCACGGGATCGATGAACTTCAGTGCCTCCAGCCCCATGTCTTCGGTCTGGGCACTCATCGATGCACCAAGCTCTTTCGCTTTGTCCGGACCCAATGCCTTGCTCAGGGCATTCTTGATGAAGTCCGGAGAGGCCATCAGATCTCCTCCCCCATCACTCATCACGGACTGTCGATAGAACTCTTCAAGAACCTGATCCAATTCCTCGGACGAGATATCGTTGAAGCGAGTCATGTAGTAGCCAACCTGCTGAATCTCAGCTTCTTCGAGGTTCTTCATGACATCGGCAGCCCCCTCTTCGCCCAAGGCTAGCAATAAGATCGCCGCTTTCTTGGGACCCGTTAGTTTGCCAACCGCCATACCTGCTCCTTAGACAATGGTTTAAGTGTGATCAGAACGTGTAAAGAAAATTTATGTCACATCTTTGCAAAGATGCAAACCACATACGTTTTGCCCGCGGGAAGAGCAGATTTTTTTAGTTCCCCATTCCGTGAGAGCGATCATACCCATTGATGGACGGAGAGCGCCAACCAACTTTGGTCAATTCGTCATTAGTGGGACGGTAGTGTTCCACTCGTAAAGGATAACAAGTAGACGAGTCGCTGGAGTGTTCGCTACCACAATCACCTCCAGGGCAAGCTGAGAGCGCCCCCAGCAGATTTACTTCTGCAAAGAATTCCAAATAGTCTCCTGGGCGTACTGGACTAGCCTTCATAAAATACTGGTGGGTGTCCTGCAGAAAACCTGTGCACATGAAGACATTGAGTACATCGTGCACATCAGCCTCGATCTCAGCCTTGGAGAGACCTGTCTTTTGGGCCAAGCTGCGAATTAGGTTGGAGTGACAGCAGTGGTGATATTGAGTCTGGTTCAATAGAAACGAAGTGTAGGGATCACAGCGAGTACCGATGACATCATGCACACCGGCTCCAAATTCGTCGAAGCCATACCAGTCCAGGGTGTCCGCGGTGATCGTTGCCAGTGGACGCAAGTAGGGAAACCCCGACCAGAGTCGATCTCCTGTCGAGAGATGCGTACCGTGAAGCGCTCGTGTCTTACCGCTGTAGAAACGCTCCTTCAGATTCTCTGCCTGCCAGAGGTTGAGATCTCCCACCTGGGGCCCATCCACACAGACAATCCGAAAGAAATGACCGGCTGGAATTTCGAAAGTTCGTGCTTCCCTTGGAGGCACCTCCAAAGACTCTACCAATTCAAAATTTTTACGTGCTCGAAAATACAGTTCCAGAGGAGCCACCTGGAGTTGGTCCACCGGATAGCAAACCACCGGTCGGATAGCCTTGCGCTTTTCCGCATCCAGAGGTGCTGGGAAGTCAGGGGTTCTGGACTTCATGAGATGATTCAGGGTTTGAGGGGCGTCGATATCGAAACAAGCAAGGTGAGAGGCACCCGTCGTGAGTGCCTGCAATGATCACTGTTGGAGCTGCTGAAAAGCCTGTTCAAGATCGTTGATGATGTCCTCAACCCGCTCCAAACCGACTGAGAGGCGAATCACTTCCGGACCAGCTCCTGCAGCAACGCGCTGCTCATCGGTCAATTGTCGATGCGTAGTCGATGCTGGGTGAATGATCAGGGACCGAGTGTCGCCGATGTTGGCCACGTGACTATGTAGTTCTACTGACTCCACCAGCTTCACACCAGCTTCGAAGCCTCCCTTGATGCCAAAGGTGAAGACCGATCCCGCTCCACCTTCGAGATATTTTGAAGCCAACTGATGGAAAGAATTGTCTGGCAAGCCCGCATAAGATACCCAATCCACCTGCGGATGACCCTGCAGAAACTCTGCGACTCGCTGTGCATTCTGGCAATGTCGTTCCATCCGCAAAGCCAAGGTCTCTACACCGTTGAGGGTCAACCAGGCATGAAAGGGGGACATGGTTGAGCCAAGGTCACGCAAACTAACCGCATGGCTATAGAGCGTGTAGGCCAGATCATTGCCAAAGGTTTCAGCAAAGGTGATCCCGTTGTACTCCGCTGCTGGTTGACTCAGGCTGGGGAACTTCTCATTGCCAAGCCAGGGAAAGGTTCCAGAGTCGATCACCACACCCCCAACCGCATTGCCCTGTCCAGATAGAAACTTGGTCGTGGAGTGGGTGACCAGATCTGCTCCCCACTCGATAGGTCGGCAAAGGGCTGGGGTCGCCATCGTATTGTCCACAATCAGGGGCACACCCGCTTCCTGAGCCACCTTGGCAATGGCTTCGAGGTCAATCACCACGCCGCCCGGATTGGCAAGGCTCTCGACAAAAATGGCGCGAGTGTTTTCCGTTACCGCCTGTCGGAATGCATCTGGATCGGTGGCTTCGACAAAGATCGCCTTCCAATCGAATTTCTGAAAGCTCTTGCCCATCAGATTGATGCTACCCCCATAGAGCTTGTTCGCGACGATCACTTCCTTGCCAGGCGACATCAGGGCAAAGAGTGCCAAGACTTCGGATGAATGTCCTGAAGCGGTACAAGTGGCTCCCCGCCCTCCTTCGAGTGTAGCTAAACGTTCCTCCAGCGCTGCCACAGTCGGATTCGTCAAACGGGAGTAGATGAAACCGGGCGTCTGTAAGTTGAAGAGCGATGCGGCATGATCAGCGTCTTCAAACACGTAGGAGGTTGTTTGATAGATCGGGAAGGAACGTGCTCCGGTAGTCGCCTCTGGGGGAGTTCCCGCATGGATTGCCAGCGTCTCGAAACCGTACTGGGGATGGAGGGGCTTCTTCATCGATGCCTCCGTTGGCTGGAGATTACTCCGGTGTTGATGCCTTGCCAGCCTAGTTCTCCCCAGAGTCGGGAGTACTCGATCTTCGGGCAGCGATTCATGACGACCTGTAGACCATTTTTTTCAGCAATTTCACGAGCTTCCTCGCTGACTACCCCAATTTGTAGCCAAAGCACCTTTGCCCCGCACTGTACCGCCTCTTCAGCAATTGCAGGAGCTTCCTCTCCTCTGCGAAACACCTCGACCATGTCAACTGGTCCTACATCGGCCAACTTGGCTTGCACGGTTTCTCCCAGCAGGGTCTGACCGGCAGCTCTTGGATTGACGGGCAGCATCTGGTAGCCCTTCTGAGAGAGGTATTTCATCACAAAGAAACTGGGACGTTTCCAATTGGTAGAGGCTCCTACTACCGCGATCCGGCGAACGCTGCGCAGGATCTCCCGTAGTTGCCGATCCGATAGTTCGGTGGTTGAGGTATTCACAATGATGTTTGGTAAAGATTTCAATTTATGGGTACTTGCCCATGTCAGAAAAAAGAGACTTCCAAAAATAAGGGTTGATGGCTACCACCTCCAAAGCGCAAAGCTCAAGCCCTGTCAGCTGAAAGAAGTCTTACTAATTTAGTCAATACAAGCCGTTGATACTGCGTATTCTTGCAATTTATCCCAGTCAAACTCCACTCCGTGGCCAATCCCTTCAGGTGGTTTCGCTAGACCATTACTGAACCGAAACGGCTGAAGTGCATATTGATCGATGGGGAAAGAGTGGACTTCCAGGTAGCCAGGATTCGGAACACCCGCCAACAGGCTCACGTGAAGTTCGTGCATGCCATGTGAAGAGACCATCAGATCCCGATTCGCACAGAGTTGAGCGACTTGTAACCATGGAGTGATGCCCCCGATTGTCCCCACATCCGGTTGTGGAAACCGCAACACGTTTGTTTGTAAAGCCGCTTGGAATTCAAAGAGTGTGTGGAGATTTTCCCCCTGTGCCAAGGGAATCTGAATCTGCTCTCCAATCCTTTGAAAGGCAGCAAAATCGTCAGGAAGCGTAGGTTCCTCAAACCAGGTTACGGAGAGGTCTTCCATCGCCTGGCCAATCCAGATGGCATCCTTTACATCCCACTTCATATTGGCATCCACCATGAACTCGACATCTGACGGTATCAGCTTGCGGATGCTCCTCGTGCGTTGAATATCTTGCTGCAGATCATCCAGACCAATCTTGATCTTGATACCCCGGTAGCCCTGTCCCAGTTTCTCAGCGATTACCTCCTGCTCGCGTTCCATCGTGTAATTCAAGTCGATGAGACCCGCATAGGCTCGAACTTCAGGCTGATTACCCCCCAAGAGTTTCCAGAGAGGTAGCTCTTGGGACTTTGCTCGCAGATCCCAGAGAGCGATGTCCAGTGCCGCGATGGCAAAGCTAGCGACCCCTCCCCGTCCCACAAAATGAACGTGCCAATTCAGCATGTTCCAGAGTTCTTCCACCTTGTCGGCATCCTGACCAATCAGTGTTGGAGCCAGGTCGTCAACCAACAGGCGATGAATTGCACTTCCCCCCTTACCCCCCGTATAGGTGTAACCCGTTCCTGTCAGGTTACTTTCGAGAGTGACCTGGGTAGTAATCAATTCAAAATGGGTATGGTTTCCGTGCTTGGCGTCATAGAGTACTTCAGCCAGCGGAATCCGGTAGTAGTTGGCCACGATAGATTTGATCTTGTTGTTCAAGGTGTGGCTCCTCAAGCTCGTTCAAATGGCATTGTCTGCTCGATAGCTTCGATCGGTTCATTTTGCAGGATCTGGTGTAAGCGGTAGGTCATCACGACATCCCAGGCGTTGTAATGCAACAATCGCTTGAGCCAGAGAGGGTTGCCCTCTCGTTGGTAGCGTCGCCAGAGGAAGACCGCATCCCGTCCACTTGCCTCATTCAAATAGGCGGGACTACGAATCTGCAGGTTCTCGCAGATCTTCTTTAGCCCACCACGAAGTCCTTGTTTACGTCCGACCTGACAGAGATCGATGTGATCTGAGTGTTTTTCGATCCCAAAGTGCTCAACGAGAAAGGGTTCATCAAAGCGTTTACCGTTGTAGGTGATCAGTTCTGAAGAAGCCTGCCACGCTTCACAAAACTGCTGCGGGGCATGTCTACCGGCAATCCAGTGTCCCCAACCCTGTGCTGCAGACCACCAGACAATCGTCGTGATCTGGTTCCGAGTCGGGCTCAGTCCGGTTGTTTCAATGTCCAAATACATCAGGCTTCTCAAGCAAAAGGGAAAGGGTTTCTACGCCGGGTTCTCGAGATCACTGAGCATGCTTTGCAACTGCTCCAGCAAGTCCTCCTGAGACGAACCAGCACAGACGTTGGACTTGACCCAATCAACTGTTTGAAGAATCTGCTCCTTGGTGTGGATGATCGCAAAGATTTCGTCAATCAGAGTATCGTGTAGGAACCCATCCAGGTGCCGGTACTTTTCACCAAGCAGTTGAAAATAACGCTGAAACTCAGGATGCTGCTCCTCTGCGGTGACAATCTGGGAAAGCATGGCCAGGCTCTTAATCAGAACGTCTTCCAGACCCTCATGATCCATCTGGTACTCCTCAAAGGCATTCAGAATTTTGAGGACAATTTCCCAGTGGACCTGAAACTGATTCGGTACCGGGACATTTTTGAGCAGTTTCTGGATCTCCTTGAACTCCCGAACCGCCCTCCGCAGGTCTCGACCATAGCCATCGTATTCATAATCTTCAAAGGATAGATGAACCCGGCGGACCCGACTCAAGAGGGTCCGCAAGACCTGTGGATCTCCAGGCTGTAACCGCAGCCGCAGCAGGTTTGCAAAATCCTTGTTGTCCCGACAGATGTCGAGCACGAGTTCCAACAATACTGGTTGAGGAAGAGGTTCCAGGAGTTTCCGCAGGCTCTTCTGCGTTTGTACACCTTTTCGGGATGAGGGTCGGGTGGAACGTTCCGGTTGCTCCAGGTAGCAGAGCAAGACCGCCACGAGATGCTTACAGGTTTCTTCATAGGGGCAATCGCAGTGAAATTTCAGTTGCTGATTTTCCTCTGAAATTGTCACCTCGTAGGTGTCATTGCCTTCTACTAGAGCAGAGATCTCACCTGAGGATTCCACCAACAGATCAACGACCCGGCCACTCTGGGCGTATTGCACCCCACGATCAAAGATTGTTTTTCCCACGAGACCCAGGATTTTCTCCCGAGTTAGCGAATGTAAACGCACTGGACTCCTCTGTATGAAAAACTGGTAACCACTGCTTTCTTCACATCACCACCTGACCATCCACGATGTTTTGCCAGAAGTTGTCGCAGCCTGCAATGTCTCAATTCAAACCATTTCCAAGACTCAAACTGGACTGCGTGATCACTTTGAAGGATGCTGAAGCACGTACGATAGGAAATTTACAAAATCATTGAAAATTACCCCATGAGATTGAGTGTCGATCTCGTGGAAAAAAGTGCATTACTGGAAACCAAAGAGGAGCAAAGAGTGCTGTCAGAAAACAAGGAACGCTCCGTAGAGTTTCAGGGATGGCTATTTGGAATGCTGGGGATGTTGATTTTCAGCCTGACTCTGCCAATGACCCGGATGGCAGTGGAGTCGCTTTCTCCCTATTTTGTTGCCTCGGGAAGAGCAATGCTGGCGGCTTTGGTGGGACTGCCAATCCTTTTGATCACATCACAGCCACGACCCACGCGACTGCAGTGGAAGGGACTCTGGCTGGCTGGACTGGGTGTGATCTTTGGGTTCCCTGTCTTGATGACAGTAGCTATGCAGCTTGTCCCGGCTTCGCATGGCGGTGTGGTGCTAGGCATCTTACCGTTGACGACTGCCATCACGAGCACCATTCTGCTGCGTGAGCGGCCTTCAGTTGGTTTCTGGATCTGTGGAGTTTTCGGCAGTGCTGCCGTGATTATCTTTTCTCTCAGAGAAGGTGGGGGTTCCTTTCAATCAGGTGACTGGCTACTTTTTGGTGCCGTGATCTCTGCGTCCTATGGCTACGTCAAGGGGGCTGAGATGTCTGCACAACTGGGTGGCTGGCAAACGATCTGTTGGACCCTGCTATCCTGGAGTCCCATACTGCTTCCAGCGACCCTCTGGTTGAGTCAGGATCTCCCGGAAGAAGTCGCCTGGTCGAGTTGGATTGGCTTCCTCTATGTCGCCTTGTTCAGCCAATTTTTAGGCTTCTTTGCATGGTATAAAGGACTGGCGATGGGTGGTGTGGCCCGAGTCAGCCAGACCCAGCTGCTGATGCCTTTCTTTGTGCTCTTCTTTTCGTGGTTGCTGTTGGGAGAAGCCATTGGCTGGGAAACCTTCCTCTTTGCTGGATTTGTGGTTGGTACTGTGGCCATTGGCAAAAGGATGGCCATTCGACGACAACCGAGTGAGGATTGAGATCTACCCCTTCTCTGGAACAGCTACACGCTACTGAACAAATTGAACAAACTAGCTGAAATTTTGCTCATCTCCTCCAATAGCGAAGGATGAAATGCAAGAAAACGCTGCAGATTTTTCGGCCCAACAAGATTAGTAAACAGTCTCCACTAAACAGCCGCTACCGCACATTGACCTTGACCACGGTCTTCAGAGGCTTTACTTTTTGATCCTTCATTTTCAATCAAACCTTCCTCGCAAAGACGCATCCTTGAGAGCTGATACCCCATGCGCCTAGCCCGAGCATACATTCAATACATGGATCGACTCAATTGGGTGATTGGTCGTTGCACCATGTACGGGATCTTTCTCTTGATGGGCGTACTCTTCTATTCATCAATCTCCAAGACTTTCTTTGTCCCATCCCTCTGGACTCTGGAGATGGCTCAGTTTGTCATGGTTGGCTACTATGTCCTTGGAGGGCCTTATTCCTTGCAGCTCGGTTCCAATGTGCGAATGGACCTGCTCTACGGAAATTGGCCACAGCGCAAAAAATCCTGGTTTGATCTATTCACAGTATTTTTCCTGATTTTCTACCTCTGTGTGCTGCTCTACGGAGCGATCGGATCGACCGCCTACTCATTCGGCTACTTTGGCATGGAACCCTTCTCCTTTTTCACAGGGTTACTAGATGGTTCTGAGAAAATTGGCATGCTGGAACGTTCCTCTTCAGCCTGGCATCCCTATCTCTGGCCTGTGAAAGTAGTGATGATCATTGGCATTACGCTGATGCTGTTGCAGTGCATTTCCGAGCTCTTGAAAGACATTCTGCGACTGAAAGGTGAGCTGGTCTGATGTCCTACGAAATGATCGCCATGCTGATGTTCTCCTCGATGATGCTCATGCTGCTCACTGGGCAGCGGGTCTTCGGGGCAATTGGGTTCATCGCTGTAGTTTCCGCTCTGCTCCTGTGGGGAGATCGAGGAGGTTACGATCTTGGCTTCTCAGCCGCAATGAAGTTGATGAAGTGGTATCCGTTGTTGACACTACCGATGTTCATCTTCATGGGCTACGTGCTCTCGGAGTCCCGAATTGCGGATGATCTCTATCGAATGTTCCACGTCTGGATGGGAGGGCTCTCTGGTGGTCTGGCCATCGGAACCATCGGGTTGATGGTGCTGATCTCTGCCATGAATGGGTTGAGCGTCGCAGGAATGGCGATTGGAGCAACAATTGCGCTCCCTGAATTGCTCAAACGGAACTATGACAAACGGATGGTGACTGGAGTGATCCAGGCAGGCTCAAGTCTGGGCATCCTGGTTCCCCCATCGGTGGTGTTGGTGCTCTATGCGATGATTGCCCGACAGCCGGTCGGGCAACTCTGGTTGGCAGGAGTCATTCCAGGATTGATGATGGCGGCCCTGTTCATCGGTTACATTGCAATCCGCTGCAAAGCCAATCCTAAGCTAGGACCGGCTCTTAGCAAGGAAGAACGCAATGTGGGGTGGCCTGAAAAGTTACGATTGCTCAGAGCAGGACTGCTGCCACTAATCATCTTTTTTGTGATGATGGTACCCTTTGTCAATGGCTGGACTTCTCTGGTAGAAAGCTCGGCATTGGGCGCAGTAGCCGCCTTCATGGCAGCTGTGCTGAAAGGCCGGATGACCCGCAATGTCTTTGAGAACTCCGTACGGCAAACCCTCGGGGTCTCCTGCATGTTCATGTGGATCATTCTCGCCGCACTGGCCTTCGGAGCAGTATTCGATGGATTAGGTGCTGTTAAGGCGATCGAGAACCTGTTTACTACCCAGCTCAACCTCAGTCCCTGGATGATCCTGATCTTGATGCAGCTCAGCTTTCTGCTGATGGGAACCTTTCTCGACGACACCGCGATGCTGGTGATTGTGGCACCACTGTACGTGCCTCTTGTGGGTGCACTCGGATTTGACCTAGTCTGGTATGGAGTTCTCTACACGATCACCTGTCAGATCGCCTACATGACACCACCCTTTGGTTATAACCTCTTTTTGATGCGCGCAATGGCTCCTCCGGAGATTGGCATTCGCGACATCTACAGTTCCATCACACCCTTCGTGCTCGTGATGGTTTTGGCCCTTGCGCTGGTCATGGTATTCCCCGAGATCGCGCTGTGGCTTCCCAACTACATATATGAGAAGTGAACCCCAACTTCTCATGGAGCAATCCAAACAGCCAACCAAGGAGAATTCTATGAATTCGAGACGTTCGTTCCTTCGCAAAGCTGCACTAGGTGGCGCAGCCGTCGCTGCCGCACCAGCCATCATCACAGCCCAGGCCCCGATCAAGTGGCGATTCCAAACCTACGCTGGTGCCGCCCTCGGTGAACATGTAACCAAACCAATCGTCGATTACATCAACACCGCTGCCAAGGGTGAGATGGAAGTCGAGCTGTACTATGCGGATCAAATTGTCCCCACTGGTGAACTCTTCCAGGCCTTGCAGCGTGGAACCATTGATGCTGTTCACTCAGACGATGACTCAATGGCCTCTCCGACCCCACTGCAGAAGTTTGGTGGTTACTTCCCCTTGGCAACGAAGCATGCCCTTGATGTTCCGGTTCTATTTCATCAATACGGACTGGCCGACATTTGGCGCTCCGAATATGAGAAAGTGGGAGTAGCCTGGTTGTCTGCAGCGGGACAGGATCCCTGTAACTTCAACACCAAGAAAGAAGTCACCTCACTCGCTGACCTCGAAGGATTGAAGCTCTACACCTTCCCCACGGCTGGACGCTTCCTCTCTCAGTTTGGCGTCGTGCCGGTCTCCATTCCCTACGAGGACGCCGAAGTTGCCGTCCAAACAGGAGAACTCGACGGAATGGCCTGGTCCGGAATCACCGAAGACTACACCGTTGGTTGGGCCAATGTGACGGACTACTTCCTGACCAACAACATCTCTGGTGCCTGGATTGGCTCTTTCTTCGTCAACCAGCGACAGTGGGCCAATCTGCCGGAGCACCTGAAAGCTGTGGTTATGTCCGCGATCGAAGCTGGTCACACCTACCGCAACCAGTGGTACTGGGGAGGAGAAGCTCGACTCCGTGCCAAGGGTGACAAGCTGAAACTGCGCTCGATTCCACAGAGTGAGTGGAAAGCTGTGGAAGATGCTGCCAAGGTCTTCTGGAATGAGATCGCTGAAGAAGGCGAACTTCACGCCAAGATCGTCAAGATCTTCCGAGATTACAATGACGTGATCGGGCAGGCAGGGCCTCCTTACAACTTCGGTTGATCGGACCTTGCGGAAGGTGGTCGTGTTATAGAGCCTCGACGTTTCTGTCAGAGATCCAAAATACGCTGAACTGCCTTTCTCAATGACTCGCTAGTGGCGGGTCAACCCTATCACTACTCCTGAGTCGTATGCTGGGAATCAATTTAGTCGGTTCCCAGTTTCGACTTCTTCTCCCTATCCTCTAGCCCAAGCCGAATCATGGCCGGAAACCTGTCTTTCGAAGACCTCAAGTCCCTAGCGGCAGAAGGTTCCATCGACACGGTGTTGGTCTGTCTGGTGGACATGCAAGGCCGCCTGATGGGCAAGCGCTTTCACGTGCAGAACTTCCTCGACAGCGCCCACAAAGAAACCCACTGCTGCGACTACCTGTTGGCCACCGATCTCGAGATGGCCACTCCTGATGGCTACGCATCTTCGAGCTGGATCGCTGGCTATGGGGACTACGTGATGCAGCCGGATCTAAGTACGCTACGGCTCGCTGCCTGGCTACCGGGGACAGCGCTGGTTCTGTGCGACATTCTTGATCATCACACGCACAAGCACGTTCCACATTCTCCTCGAGCGATGCTGCAGAAGCAGATCGAACGTCTCAAGAAATATGGACTGACCGCCAAAATGGCGACAGAGCTGGAGTTCTTCCTTTTTGAGCAGGGCTTTGATCAATTGCGTAAGGCTAACTACCAGAACCTTGAGCCAATCAGCGGATACAACGAAGACTATCACATCCTGCAGACCACCAAGGAAGAGAAGATCCTACGCCCTCTGCGTAACCATCTCTTCGCCTCTGGCATTCCTGTGGAAAACACCAAGGGAGAAGCTGAGACTGGTCAAGAGGAGCTCAACATCCGCTACAGCGATGCTCTGGAGTGTGCGGATCATCACACAATCGCCAAGAACGCCACCAAGGAAGTCGCCTGGCAACATGGACATGCTGCGAGCTTCCTAGCCAAGTGGAATGCAAAGCGATTGGGGAGTGCCACACACATTCACCTCTCCCTGTGGAATGAGGAAAAACCGGTTTTCTACGATCCCAAGGGCAATCATGGGATGTCCAAGTTAATGGGCCACTACCTGGCTGGACTTATCAAGTATGCCTCTGACTACACCTGGTTTCTGGCGCCCTATGTCAACAGCTACAAACGCTTCATGAAAGGCTCCTTTGCTCCAACGAAGACAGCCTGGTCGATCGATAACCGGACAGCCAGCTTTCGCCTTTGTGGCAGCGACACCAAGGGGGTCCGAGTCGAGTGCCGGATTGGTGGGGCTGATCTAAATCCTTATCTGGCCGAAGCCGCCTTGATGGCGGCAGGTCTCAAAGGTCTGGAAGATCAGCTTGAGTTGCCTCCTCCCACCACAGGAGATCTATATCAGGACGAAAACGTCGGGGAACTGCCATCCACCCTGAGAGCCTCTACTGAAACCTTACGCAACTCAAGAATGCTGCGAGATGCCATGGGTGATGGAGTCATTGATCACTACGTCCGCTGCGCGGAGTGGGAACAGGAAGAGTTTGACAAAGTGGTCACCGATTGGGAAATCAAACGTGGTTTTGAAAGGGCCTGAGTATGACCAAGATACTACAATGCGTCTCACCGATTGACGGATCGGTTTACCTCGAACGCGAAACACTAGCGCCTGGAGCTGCGTTTTCTGCTGTGGCTCGCGCCCGTGCAGCTCAGTCAGATTGGGCCGCTCGACCTTTGCAGGAGCGGGTTGATCTTTGTCTCAAGGCAGTGGCTGAGGTAGGACAGACGGTGGACCGGATGGCCATTGAACTGGCCCATCAGATGGGGCGGCCCGTTCGCTACGGAGGAGAGTTTGGCGGCTTTGAAGAGCGGGCTCTTTACATGGGCAAGATCGCAGCATCTTCGTTGGAATCTCTTGTCGTAGAGGAGAGTAGCAACTTTCGACGGCTGATTAAGCGGGAGCCTCACGGAGTGATCTTTGTTGTCGCTCCCTGGAATTATCCATACCTGATCGCCGTCAATGCGTTGGTTCCCGGGTTGATTGCGGGCAACGCTGTGATTCTCAAGCACGCCACACAGACCCTGCAGGTAGGTGAGCGTCTTGCTGAGGCCTTCCACAAGGTGGGAATTCCCGAAGATGTTTTCCAGAATGTTTACCTTGATCATGAAACCACCATTGAGCTGATTCGCAATCGCCAGTTCGACTTCATCAACTTTACCGGTTCGGTTGGAGGCGGCAAGAAGATGGAGCAGGCTGCTGCGGGAACCTTCGTCCCAGTTGCCACGGAACTGGGTGGTAAGGATCCAGGCTATGTTCGTGCTGATGCCAACCTGGATGCGGCCGTTGATACGCTGATTGACGGAGCAATGTTCAACTCTGGCCAGTGCTGCTGCGGAATCGAACGCATCTATGTGCACGAGAGCTTGTTCGAGGCTTTTGTTGAAAAGTCCGTTGCTCTGGTCAAGAGCTACCGTCTGGGCAATCCTTTACTGAAAGAAACCACCCTCGGACCGATGGCCAACGTCCGCTTCGCCAAGGAAGTTCGCGAACAAGTGACCGAAGCCCTCCAGGAAGGAGCCACTGCCCACATCCCGACCTTTGCCGAAGATGATGGAGGAGCCTATGTCACTCCACAGATTCTGACGAACGTCAACCACCAGATGCGGGTCATGCGAGACGAAACCTTTGGTCCTGTTGTCGGGATCATGTCCGTCAAGGATGACGATGAGGCGATTCAACTGATGAACGATAGTGATTTCGGACTAACGGCTTCCATCTGGACCCAGGACACTGACGCAGCTGAAGCCCTAGGCGCCCGAATTCAGACTGGAACCGTCTTCATGAATCGTTGCGACTACCTTGATCCTGGACTTTGCTGGACTGGCTGTAAGGACACCGGCCGTGGGGCCAGCTTATCTGTACTCGGTTACCAGGCGTTGACTCGTCCCAAATCCTATCACCTCAAACAGGCGTGACCCTATGAAACTGGTTGGAAACTGGTCGTATCCGACCGCTATTCGCTTTGGAGCCGGACGAATTACTGAAATTGCAGATGCCTGTGCTACTGCCAAGATCCAAAAACCGTTGCTGGTCACTGATCGTGGTCTGGCCAGCTTCGACATCACCCAACGAACGCTGGATCTGCTGGAATCCGCAGGCTTGGGACGTGCCTTGTTTGCCGAAGTGGATCCGAACCCAACCGAGAAAAACCTCGAAGAAGGCCTACGGGTCTTTCGGGAAGGTGGTTTTGATGGAGTGATCGCCTTTGGTGGTGGATCTGGACTGGACCTGGCCAAACTAATCGCCTTCATGGTTGGACAAACTCGACCTGCTTGGGATTTTGAGGATATTGGAGACTGGTGGACTCGTGCGAATCCTGATGGCATCAAGCCGATCATCGCAGTGCCCACCACGGCGGGAACCGGCTCCGAGGTCGGTCGTGCTGGTGTGCTGACGAATACAGCTACTCAAGAGAAGAAGATCATCTTCCACCCGAAGATCCTTCCCACCGTCGTCATCTGTGACCCAGAGTTGACCGTTGGCATGCCCCAAAAAATCACGGCAGGAACCGGCATGGATGCCTTTGCTCACTGCCTCGAGGCCTACTGCTCTCCCTTCTATCATCCGCTGAGCCAGGGAGTCGCCCTGGAGGGCATGCGTCTAGTGAAGGAATATCTCCCACGGGCCTATGCGGATGGAACAGATCTCGAAGCGCGGGCACACATGATGAGTGCTGCTGCGATGGGGGCTACCGCCTTCACCAAGGGCCTCGGTGCGATTCATGCGCTCAGTCATCCACTGGGTGCGATGTATCACACTCACCACGGAACCACCAATGCCGTCTGCATGGCTGCTGTCTTACAATTCAACCGTCCTGTGATTGAAGGATTGATTGAACGAGCTGCCGCCTACCTGAATATCGAAGGTGGTTTTGAGGGCTTTGCTGCGTTTGTGGATCAACTCAACGCTTCCCTTGGCATTCCCCGCAACCTGGACGAGTTGGGTGTGAACAATCCTGATCTCGAAGCGCTCACTCGCACCGCGTTGACCGATCCTTGTGTTGGCGGCAATCCAGTTGCCATGACTCCAGAAAATACCCGCCAATTGTACGAAGCCCTGCTCTGAATTGTCGTGGATCTTCTGCAACTCAGCGTGAGATCCACGAAACGCCCACCACTTAAAGAGGGAAGATGAAGGGAACTGTGACTGCCTTGATTGAAGCCTGTCCTGAAGGTGGCTATTGGGCTAGTTGCCCAGAATTTCCGGGAGCCAATGGACAGGGAGAAACCATTGAGGACACCAAGCAAAACCTGAAGGAAGCCATCCAATTGCTGCTGGAAGACCGCCTACTTGACTTTCAACGTGGACTTCCAGAAGGGGCCATCCTTGAAGAATTGGAGGTGTCCTGAAACGAAGGGATTTAGAGCGCAAATTACGGCAGGCAGGGTGTTATCTGAAGCGTGAAGGAGCCTCTCATTCTCTTTGGGTGCAACCTGCGACTGGTACTGTAGAAACGGTTCCTCGTCACCAAGAAATCAAAGAACTGCTGGCAAAAAAGATTTTAAATAACCTCCGCGCTTGATTAGCCCAAATTATCCAATTCTTTTAACTCACCCAGCCACCCGCATCCGCAACTTCCCAAACACCCCATAATCACTGAGGATCTCATCGCCTGCCTGGACGGTCACTGGGACCAGGCAAGTTCCGGTGGTCACCAGCTGTCCTGCTTTTAGGGTCTCACCACGCGAATTGACGTCATTGACGAGCCAAGTCAGTGCCTCTCTTGGATCACCCAGCACGTTGGACCCGATCCCCTCTCCTGCCAACTGACCATTGCGATAGAGTTGCACCTGATGCTCTCGCAGATCGGCATAGCGCCAATCGGAGGGGGCAGCAGCCCCAGCCACCAGCCACCAGGCACAGGCGTTATCCGCGAGCAGTTGGGCCTTGCCAACTTTCGTGAAATCCGAATAGCGCGAATCTGGAATCTCGATTGTTGGACGCAGATCCGCCACGGCCTCCATCACTTGTTTCACAGAATAAGGCTGCTCTTGCGGAGGCAGATCCTCTCCAAAGACAAAGGCGAGCTCGGCTTCAACAACAGCCATCAGGTTGTGCTGCAGATCCAGTGTCACCTGGTCGGGTAGCACCCGCTCCATCAGCACCCGTCCCGCCAGGGGTCCATCAATCGCCAGGTGCTGCTGTCCAGCCTTGCTGGTCGCCGCGATCTTCCAGCCTGCAATCGGTTGCGAAGAATGCTCTGCAAAGGCCCCTTGAATGGCGTGTCCTTCAGCTTCCGTCTTTGGTCGCTGGGCATCCGGCAGTTCTGCAATGCGCTGTCCGCTATCCAGGTGCTCCCAAAAGTGCTGGGCCGCTTGCTGTCGAGCTTCCGGGGTCATCAGGCCTCCTTGAAAGGTTGTGCCACCCGAGGCCAGAGCGCTCGGGTCAGTTTGCGATAGGGAGCTGTCGCCGGATCACTGGGGTAGCCGGTCGGCACGGTAACGTGCAGGATGCGTTGAGCCAGCGGAGCAAAGGCAGCGTAGAAATGATTGGTCGACTTCACCAGCAGGACCTGTTTCTGGCTAGGATCCAGCGAGAGGTTGGTGAAGATGTTGGGGTCAAAGGTCTGGGTACGGTTGCTATTGAGGATGATGTCCACCTCGGTACCCACCAGGCGCACCACAGCGGTTTTCCCCAGCGTCACCCGGCTCTCGACAAAGGACTGCCAGCCCGGGTCGGCCAGGGTTCGCACCTCGAAGAGGCCGTCAAAGGGTGGACCGCTGCTCGGATGGGTCTTGCCGCCGATGCGCATCTCCAGGTGCGTACCGACTCCTGCTCCGTGAGCGAGCTGCGCAGCTTGGGGATCCCAGATCGTCGAGACTCCGAGGGAAGTCACTCCGGCTTTGATCAAGGCATGCAGAATCAGGGTATTGTCACCCGAGGTGCCGCCTCCCGGGTTGTCCCACATGTCAGCCAGCACGATCGGTCCGGCACCGGAGACAGCCTGTTCCACCTGCGCCAGGGCCTCTTCAAGAGTGTAGGTGCGCATCTTGGTTGTGCCACGCAGGGCGAAGATCTTTTCACCCAACTCCCGGGCTAACTGAACGCCTTTCGCAGGAGCGTTATCGGTGATCACCAGCAGCTGCGTTCCCATCTCGGGCACATCTCCCGCCATGAAGCCATGGATCAGTGAAACCGAAAGGATGCCGGCCTTTCCTTCGAGGGCTTTCATCCCATCCACAAAGCTGCGCATCGGCTCCTGGGTGGTGGGAAAGACATCGATCATTCGGCAGTCATAGGTCGACATCACGGGTTGGATCTGGCCTCGCGTTGCGGCCAGGGCCAACTCCACGACCTGCTCGGCCCGGGCTTCGAAGTCGATGTGTGGGAATTCCTGAAAGGCCACCAGCAGATCAGCCGCATCGACCCGCTTGGCCGTCAGGTGGCTGTGCGGATCAAGTTCTGCGGCCACCACCACGTTTGGCCCAACCAGTTCACGAACACGCGCCAGCAGGTCCCCCTCGCAGTCATCGGTCTCTCGGGCCACCATCGCTCCGTGCAGTCCGAGGATCACACAATCCACCGGCAAAGCTGCCTGCAATTGACCAAGAATTTCGTCCCGTAACCCCTCGTAGACATCCTGTCGCACATAGCCTCCCGGTTCGGCCCAGGCCGCTGTGCCTTCGATCAGGGTGAAGCCTTCTTCAGCCTGACGACGCCGAAGCACCGGAAAGACCGCCGAGCAGATGGTCGGGGTCTCCGGATGTTCACCCGGTCGCGCATAGAATGCGGAGAGGAAGGAATCGTGATCCGTGGGGATCGGTGAGAAGGTGTTGGTCTCGGTGGCCAGCGAAGCGGTGAAGACGCGCATGCGAGAGATCCCCGTTGGCTCAGAGTGGCTTGTAGGCGATGGCTTCGATCTCGACCTTGATGTCAATCATCAAGCGAGCTTCTGCCGTCGTTCGGGCAGGTGGATCCTTGGGGAAGTAACCGGCATAGACCGCGTTGAAGCCACCGAAGTCCCGGGCGTCCTGGACATAGACATGCGTCTTGACCACATCTTCCATCGTACAACCGGCCAAGGCCAGCACCGACTTGATGTTCTCCAGCACCTGCTTGGTCTGCTCGGCGATACCTCCGTTGACCACCTTGCCATCGGCACCAACCGGCACCTGCCCGGAAACATAAACAAAATCTCCTGCACGAACAGCAGGCGAAAGAGGAACGTGAGACGTGCCAAAACATTGCTTGGTCATCGGAAACTCCATGGATCATTGAAAGGTAATATTGATGAACCCGAATCACAGCGACTACTGCCAACCGGATTGGATTCTGTGAGGATCGCCGAATCTAGGACAGGACGGCTGGTAGGTCAAGTGGAAGTGAATTTCAGATCTTCTTCGATAGTGTATTCAAAGTATTCCCAAGAAAGTTCTAAAAAATTGAAAATATTAATTATTTCATTGTTCCAGTGAGTAAGTACAGTTTGGTTCGTCACAAAAACAACCTTGACAATCCATGAAAATAACGTCAATCAGACCGAGTTTTTGGGTTAGATTGATTTTCTTGAACTACCAACGAGGTAACTCATGAGAAAAGAGAAAGAACTGATCTATCAACAGCAACTTCGTCAGGATTTGCTGGATCGCAAGATGGACCGTCGTGAATTCATTTCCAAGACACTGACGGCAGGACTGGGATTGGCTGGGGTTGGGGTGATCTCCAATTTTGGCAACTTCGCTCACGCACAGAGCCGCCCTCTCACTCCGACCTTCTACCAGTGGATTGAGGACCTGCATCCGGGAATTCCCCAGGTCAATTCGCGCTTCCCCGATGTCAACTATCAGATTGCCCCGGTAGAGGGCTTTGGGATTGAGCGATTCGTTGCTGAAGCCAAGAAGGGTGACAGTACTTGGGACGTCTATGTCGGGCAGACACCATTTGTGGAAATGACAGCGATGATTGAGGCGGATGTCATTGAGCCTTGGGACAACTACATCCCGAAGGACGTGATTGACGACATCATCCCCTCAATCCGTGAGGAATGCACGATCAACGGCAAGATGTATGGCTGGCCCTTCCTGTTGGACGTGATTGGCACTGGCTGGCACGCAGGCATCGTCAAGGAAGCCGGACTTCCAGATGATGCACCGGCGACCTGGCAGGATTATCTCTCCCGAGCAGATCAGGTTGTTGAGAGCGGCGCGGCTCAATTTGGGGCTACCTTCGACGCCCACGGCTGGCGCTCCCTGGCTCCCTTCACACACAGCTTGAGCAGCGATGTGTATACCTCCGAGGGGCTCTTCGACTTCACCGGAGACGCTGCCATCGAAGCCCTGATGCTGATGAAGAACATCATGGGCAAATCACATCCAGACATCCTCCTGGCGGGTGCGACGGATGGTGGTGTGAACGGAACCCCGGATGAGGTTGCCTTTGCTGCCCAGCGAGTGGGTTACTACAACAAGTACTTCAACGCTCCACTGCGGATGGCGCAGTACTGGGACAACCCGAAAGACTTGAGAATGGGACCACTGCCGAAGTTTGCCGGTGGCGAAGGGTCCACTGTGTTCTGGACCACTGGGGCTGCTCTCTTCAAGCACGGCAAGAACAAGGAGAAGGCTGCAGAATATGTGAAGGCGCTGACCTACGACCAGCAGATTTGGAAGGATTCGATTGCTGGAACCGAGACCGCGCATCCAGGGCAACTGCCTCCGTACAAGTCTCTCTACGCTGGCTGGAAAGCGAGCCGACCAGATTGGCTGCCTGACTTCGTGGACCTCGTCCGTGGACAGTTGGACCAGGCCAAGGCAATCACCAACCACCTCTTTGGCCTCCAGCAGTTCATCATTGGACAGCCGGTTTGGGAAGCTTACCTCAAGGGTGAGGAGAAGAACCCAAGAGTTGCCATGCAGAACGTGGTCGATGCCGTTCAGGCTGAGATGAAGCGCGGCTAAACCTGCGCCAAACTACTTGCCTGGAGAAGGTTGAAAGACCTTCTTCGGGTAACACTGCTCTGGTTGCCAATACGAGGGGAAACAGCAAAAGTGACTACTGGGAATCCTGCCATTCATGGCCCCATCCGAAAATCCTGGCTTGTTGAGCACAACAACTGGGTCTTTCTGCTGCCAACTGTTCTCTTCTTCGTATGGTACCAGGTCTACCCCATTGTCCGGGTCGTTTGGATCAGCTTTACTGACTACAAGTACCTGACAAACGATCCGGCCAATTGGGTTGGCTTTGACAACTATGCTGAGGCGCTGAGTGATCCCCTGATGTGGGACAGTCTCGGACGAGCCGCCTACTTCACCGCGATGTTCCTGCCAGGGACCATCATCATCCCCCTCCTGCTTGCGGTTCTGATTCATGGTGTTCAGAACCAGCGTCTAGCCTCGGTCTACCGAGTGATCCTGCTGATTCCCGCGGTGATTCCGAGTACCTTGGTCTTTGTACTCTGGAAGTGGATGTACAACTACCAGATCGGACCGATCAACCACTTCCTGGTTGATGTAATGGGCTGGTTCACCTACCGCAACGCCCCACAGTGGCTCGGGGGAACAGATCTAACGCTACCCTCGGTGGCGATCATGGAGGTCTGGTGGGGTCTGGGTTATCACAGCGTCTTTTTCCTCGCCGGGCTCGC
>VMBT01000551.1_pt1 | contig 23602 bp, 24 predicted proteins | sample 4404301 | NCBI WGS metagenome assembly VMBT01 (sample SAMN12238535, study PRJNA552566) | marine metagenome | isolation source: Coastal seawater | place: USA: coastal Georgia, Sapelo Island | collected 2008-08/2009-08
ATAGTTGAAGGTTTTAGTACTGAATAGCTTGAGGCTCATTATCAATTGATCTCCATAAATACCATGTTGCTACAGAGCAATATGGAGACAAATTTTTATACAATTTTTTAACAAAAGTTTTTGGAGGCGGATAACTTTTTTTGTAATTATTAGAAATAGCTCTTAACAATCCTATATCCTGAACAGGCCAAATATTAGGTCTGTTATAAGTAAATAGCAAAATCATTTCTGCAGACCATCTTCCTATTTGTCTAAGCTCAGACAAATATTGTATTGCCTCTTCATCGTTAAGTTTTTTTACCAAATGAGGATTAAAACTTTTATCTAAATATTTCTTTGCTAAATCTTTTATGCCTCTAACTTTTTGTCTACTTAAACCACATTTCCTAAGCGTAGCCGACCTTAACAAATTAACTTTTTTTGGACTAATATGATTTTTACAAGCTAAATTAAATTTATTGAAAACAGAATTAGCAGCAGCAACACTAATTTGTTGTCCAATTATACTTTTGCAAAGTGAAAAAAAAACGTCATTTCGACTTATCAAATAACCTGAATTGTATTTTTTAATTAAACTTTTAAGGACTTTATCTTTTTTAGATAAATACGATTTAGCTTTACTCCAATAAGGAGGAGGTTTTTTCATGTTCTTGGAGCAACAATTTCTTTGTTTAACTGTTTTTCTCTTATGAAAATTATTAAAGAACTAGCTACAACTAAAAAGGAACCGAGTAACATTAAAGGTTTTGGAATTTCACCCCAAATTATAAATCCAAAAGTTATTGCAAAAACTAAACTCAAATATTTTATGGGTGTAACAAGTGAAGCTTCTGCAAGTCTATAACTTTGCGTTAAAAATAAATTAGCTACACTTCCGCATAAGCCCATAATGACAAAAAGACCAAAATCTTTTAAAGTTGGCATTACCCAGCCAAAAGGCAATGTCGCTAGCCCAATTAAGGTACATAAAGCTGTAAAATAAAAGGCTATTCTATAATTAGGCTCAGTTTTTGATAAAGCTCTTACACTGATTGCAACACCTGAAAAAAAAATACAAAATAAAATAGGAGATAAATAATAATAATTTAATTCTTTAAATGCTGGTTGGACAATTAATAGCATACCAACAAAACCTAAAAAAACTGCTGACCATCTTTTAACACCAACGGTTTCTCCTAAAACAAAAATAGATGCTATCGTTACAAATATTGGACCTGCAAAAGTTAGGGAAACTACATCAGCGAGCGGTAGATTTCTAAGCCCAAAAAAAATACAAATGAAAGCAGTTGTTCCTGCTATAGCTCTAAAGGCATGTAATCCTGGTCTAGAAGTTTTATAAAAATCTTTCCATCTATCTTTTGGAATAATTAAAAATATAGGAATTAAACCAAAAAAGAATCTTGCAAAAAATACCTCGCCGTAAGGATAATAATTAAGCCATTTGACGCACATATCCATAACAGCAAAACACATCACGCTTGCCACCATGAACAAAACTCCAGTTTGATTTTTTGTAAGCAATTGAATATCCTCCGCTCTCTAATAACACATTATTTTAATATGCAACATTGTTACTTAGCGCTTGGATGTTTTTGGAAACCTGAAGAAATATTTAGACAAACTAAAGGAATTACCGAAACAGAAGTAGGCTACGCAGGTGGAAAATTAAACAAAGTCAGCTATGAACAAGTTTGTGGTGGTGATACTGGCCACGCTGAAACTGTAAAATTAACTTTTGATGAAAACATAATATCTTACAAAGAAATATTAGAAACTTTTTTTAATATTCATGATCCAACTCAAAAAGATATGCAATTTCCAGATGTGGGTCCACAGTATCGAAGTGAAATATTTTATGTTGATGAAAACCAAAAAAAGATTGCTGAGGAAATAAAAAATAAATTTAATAAAAAACACTCAGATAAAATTGAAACAAATATTTCAAAAATTAGTAATTACTGCAAGGCAGAGGAATACCATCAAAAATATATTATGAAGAAAGGTTTGAAATGACTCTAGTAAGCACAGATTGGTTGGCAAAAAATCTTAAAAATGTAAAAATTATTGACGCTAGTTGGCACATGCCGTCTTTAAAGAGAGATGCCAAACAAGAATTTTTTAACGAGCATATTGAGGGTTCTCAATTTTTTGATTTAGACAAGAATTCTGATCAAGCTAGCAACCTTCCTCATATGTTGCCTGATACAAAATCATGGAAAGAAATTGTATCAAATTTTGGAATCACAAATGAAGACCACGTTGTTGTTTACGATAACTCAGATGTTATTAGCTCATGCAGATGTTGGTATATGTTTATTTATTTTGGACATGATATTAAAAAAATATCTGTACTTGATGGTGGTTTGAAAAAATGGAAAAAAGAAAACAAAGAATTAACTAATAAGTTAATTAATTTTAAAAAAAGTGATTACCATATAGCAGAAAACAAAGAATTGGTTAAAAATAAAGAACAAATTAATAATAATATTTTGTCTTCTACATTTAATTTAATTGATGCAAGAAGCAAAAAAAGATTCGATGGTTTAGAGCAAGAGCCAAGACCAGGTTTAAGAAGTGGACACATTGAAAATTCAAAATGTATTCCATTTGTAGATTGTTTGAATCAAGATCGATGTTTTAAATCAAAAGAGGAACTTAAAATGCTATTCAATAACATTGATATTGATAATCAAAAAAATAATGTATTTACCTGTGGTTCTGGCGTAACTGCTTGCGTATTAGCTCTAGCTAATTTTATCGCAAATGATAAAAAACCAATAATTTATGATGGTAGCTGGGCAGAATATGGAATTATAAAATAATGACTTCTTCAAAAAAATTAAAAATCATACTTACTGTTATTTTGATTGCTATAGTAGCCGTCATTGCTGGCAGATATTTTATAGGTCAACATTTTAAAAAAAAGTTCAGTGTTAGACCGGCCCCTGGTGTAATAGTTGAAGCTGTAACTAAGAAAAATTTTTACGATAGCATAGAGACTTTTGGAACGGCTATCGCTCTAAACTCAAAAACATACCGTGTAAAAAAAGAAGAAATTGAAGGCAGTTTTGATAGCGAAGGAAAAATAGTTAAGAAAAACGATCTTATTATTAAATTAAAAAGTGGTGAAGTAATAAATGCTGACTTTGATGGAAAGTTAGGAAAAAGAGAAATTGCACAAGGAGTATTAGGCACCGATAGTTTTATTATTACTTTGGATGATAGTAGTAAAATTATTATAGATATTAAAGTTCCAGAAAACTTAGTTGGAATATTAAAAAATGGATTAGATGCTGAAATTAAATCAGATGCATTTGATAAAATTTTTTATGGTAATGTTGAATCTGTAAGTTCTCGAGTTGATCCATCAACTCGATCTATCCTTGCAAGAGTTGTTGTAAATAATAAAGACTATGAACTTATTCCAGGTCAATTATTAACTGTAAAAGTTATTTATAATAAAAAAGAAACCTTAGGTATTTCTGAAAGGGCAATAACAATTCAAGGAGATAGCTCTTTTGTTTATGTAGTCCAAGAGGGAGATACAGTTGCAAAAAGAGACATCAAGATTGGTCAAAGAAACTTTGGACTTGTATCAGTTACTGAGGGTTTAAATGAAAATGAAAAAATAGTTTCTGAGGGAATTTCTAAAGTAAGAGATAAAGCAAAAGTAAAAATTATCAATAAAACGAATTAGATGTTTTTAACAGACCTTTCCATTAAGCGTCCAGTCATTGCTTCGGTGATGAGTTTAGTTTTAGTTTTATTTGGCCTTGTAACTTTTCAAGAAATACCAACAGATGAATTACCTGATGTACAGCCACCAATTGTTTCTATTCAAACTGATTATAAAGGTGCTTCTGCTGAAATTATTGATACGCAAATAACTCAAAAAATTGAGGACTTTGTAGGTGGAACTCCGGGCTTAGAAACAATTGACTCAACAAGTGAAGATGAAAGATCTTCTATACGTCTAACTTTTAAAACTGGTTTAGATTTAGATAACGTAACTAACGATGTAAGAAATGCAGTTTCAAGAGTAGTAGATAATTTACCTGAAGGAGCTGAACCTCCAGAAATATTTAAACAAAGTGCAGGTTTTAGAACAACGATGTGGGTTGAGTTTAGTTCTGAGACTATGACTGACCTTGAATTATCAGATTATGCTGACAGATATTTAATAGATAATTTTTCAACAGTAGAAGGTGTTGGTAGAGTTACTTTAGGCGGTGAAAGAGAATTGTCTCTAAGAGTATGGATGGATCCAATTGCTTTAGCAGCAAGAGATTTAACTACCCAAGAAGTAGAAGCAGTATTAAGAAGAGAAAACATAGAATTTCCTGCAGGAAAAATAGAAAGTAAAGACATAGATCTAACAATTAAATTAGATAAAGCTTATCAAGACTTATCTAATTATAAAAAGTTACCATTAAAAAGATCAAAGGATGGAACAATCATTACTTTAGAAGATGTTGCTAAAGTAGAATTAGGGCCAGCTTCAACTCGAACCTTATTTAAAGGAAATGGTAGGCAAGTTGTTGGTATTGGTGTTTACCAACAGTCAGATGCAAACACTATAGCAGTAGCACAAGGCGTTAGAGAAAAGATCGCAGAAATGCAATCTTCATTGCCTCCAAATACAAAATTAGAAGTTTCTTTTGACCGAAGTACATATATTTCTCAAGCAATTACAGAAGTTTATAAAACTCTAATTATTGCAATAATATTAGTAACAATAATTATTTATTTATTCTTAGGTAATATAAGAGCTTTAATTGTTCCGGTCGTAGCTTTGCCAGTTTCATTGATATCAACTTTTCTAGCAATTTATCTTTTTGATTTTTCAATCAATCTTTTCACCCTGATGGCTTTAGTATTAGCTATTGGAATTGTAGTTGATGATGCAATTGTAATGTTAGAAAACATTGTGCGAAGAATTGATGAAGGAGAAACTCCGTTAGTTGCAGCTTATAAAGGAGCTAAACAAGTATCATTTGCAATCGTAGCTACCACAGTAGTTCTAGTCGCCGTTTTTGTTCCTTTAATTTTTATAAAAGGAATTACCGGTGTATTGTTTACTCAAACTGCAGTTACTTTAGCTTCAGCAGTTGTGATTTCAAGTTTTGTTGCGCTTTCATTAAGCCCAATGTTAGGAAGTAAATATCTTCGTAAAAATATGAAGAAAGGACAAACTGTCTTAAAGTTCGAAAATAAATTAAAAGAGCTAACAGCAATTTATGTTTCTTCATTAACATACTGGTTAAAACAAAAAAAAATAATTGCTGCATTTCTATTTGGAACATTATTGCTAACAGTTTTTCTATTTAAATTTGCCCCTAAAGAATTAATTGCTCCAGAAGATAGGGGCGCTTTCTTTGTGATCATTAAAGCACCTGAAGGATCTGGTTTTAATTATACAAGAGCAAAAGCTGAAGAAATTGAGTCGTTCCTTTTACCTGAAGTAGGAAAAGGTGAGTATAGAAAGCTAATATTGAGAGTGCCTGGATTTGGAAGATCTAATAAAGCCGTTAATAGTGGATTTATTATTGTATTACTTGAAGATTGGGCTAAGAGAAAAAGAGATGGAGTCACAATCATGCGTGAGTCATTTGGAAAAATTTCTAGAGTTCCTGGAGTGTTAGCATTTCCTGTGATGCCTCAAAGTATTAGAACAGGCGGAGTAGAGAGCCCTATTCAATTTGTTATTTTAGGTAGAACTTATAAGCAACTTATCGAATGGAAAGAAATTATAAAAAAAGAAGCTAGAAAAAATCCTGGGCTAACATCAATAGAGGATGACTTTGATCTTGATAAACCTCAATTAAATGTAAAAATTAATCAAAAAAAAGCTGCGGACTTAGGTGTTGCCACTGAAGATATTGGAAAGACTATAGAAACTATTTTTGGATCTAAAACAGTTACTCGATACTCCTATGAAGGCAAAGAATATTCGATTATTTTACAGGGAGATATTAAAGACAGGCAAGAACCAAATAACTTAGACAAATTATATGTGAGGTCTAAAAATTCTGGAAAACTAATTCCTATTTCAAGCTTGGTTGATTATGAAGAAAGAGGAGAAGCTCCTTTCTTAAGTAGATATAATCGACAAAAAGCAGTTACTATTTCAGCAAGACTAGTTGGTGATTATACTATTGATCAAGCGTTAAATTTTTTAGTTGATACAGTAAAAAATAATACTCCTGAAGCACAAATAGCTTACAAAGGAGAAAGTGAAGAGTACAAAAAAACTAGCTATGAAATTTATTTTATCTTTGCTCTCGCGTTAATTACAGCCTATCTCGCGATGTGCGCACAATTTGAAAGCTGGAAGCACCCTCTAACAATCATGTTAACAGTACCTCTTGCAATTTTAGGAGGAATTGTCGGTTTGCTATTAGTAGGATCCTCATTAAATATTTATAGCCAAATTGCTTTGGTCATTTTAATAGGACTAGCAGCTAAAAATGGAATCTTGATTGTAGAATTTGCCAACCAGCTAAGAACTGAAGGTAAATCTATTGAAACTGCTGTGGTAGAAGCTGCAAAAGTAAGATTCAGACCAATTATGATGACTAGTTTATCAACTATTTTTGGGGTTCTCCCTTTAGTGTTTAGCTCTGGCCCTGGTGAAGCAAGTAGATTGACCGTAGGTATTACAATTTTAGGGGGGATGATTTTTTCTACTTTCTTTACTTTGTTTGTAATTCCAACTGTCTATTTAGTTCTAGGTAAGAATACAGATCGTATTGATGCAATAGAAATAGAATTAAATAAACAACTTAAAAAATAATATATTTATTCTTATTTAAATTTTTCTGGCAAAGCGTTAGTTGCTTACGATAATTATTAGCTAAATCTTTTACAGATGTTGCATAAATAATTGCTTTCTTGTCTTTTTTATAATTTTTATAGTCTCCCCAACCTTTGTAATAAGCTAAATACTGACGATAGGCGTCTGTTTTAGGAATTTTTAGAATCTTTGTGGTCTTATTGATATACCAACCTATAAAGTCTACGGAGTCCTTAAACCTTGCTCTTAAAGCTAGTTTATTTCCAGTTTCAGTTTTATATTGCTCCCAGGTGGCATCAACTGCTTGTGAATATCCAAAAGAACTTGAGGGTCGCTTAAATGGTATAAGATTAAATAATTTTTCTCTTGGAGGTTTTGCTAACCAATTGAAATCGCTTTCTTTTTTTATAAAAGCTAACTGAATATGAATTGGGGCTCCCCATGTTTCATAACTACTTTTGGCATGTTTATACCAAAGATACCTTTCTTCAAATATATCGCAACTATTTCGGGTGTTTTTTGGAATTGAAGAGCAGGCTGAAACTAGAAAAAAAAATATAAAGACTATTTTGATTTTTTTAAAATGAATCACTTATTATTTATATAAAAAATTAATTTAACTTTCTCCATTTTTCTGGTTCTAAAAAATATCCCTGCCAAATTCCTAATTTGTTTTTTTTTGCATACTCTTCGTCATCGATATAATCTTTTAAATATCTTCTATAAGCTATTGCATGGCCATTTCTGACCATCCATTTATTTAGATTTTCTTCATTTAAAAAACAGGTGCCAATATATCTTTGATAGCGATCTTTATTAGATTCTAGTTTGCATTTAATAGCTTTATTATTAATTTTATCTATTAAAGCTTGTGTTGATTTTAAACCACAAGCGTATTCTATATTTTGTTTATTGCATTTTTGGTTTTTTTCTGGAGCATCAATACCATTAAGTCTGATTTTATATTTCTTTGAATATCCAAAAAAACTTAAACTAATTTTAAATTTTTCAATATGTACGGTGTCACCATCAATAACTTTGGGGATGCCACTAATATTCTGATCTGCAAGACAAATTGTGGATAGAAATAAAAAAATTAAGTTATAAAAAATCTTTTTTTGCACGCTCAAAGCAACTTTGAATTTCTTTATTTAATTCTTTAGGATCTAGTGGTGTATTATTTGCTTTAAAATCTTCCTGAATTTTTTTTATTAAGTCTTGATCACCTGGTTCCTGAAAATCTGCTTTAATTAAAGCTTTAGCATAATCTTCAATATTACTTTTTCCTAGCCTATTGCATACCCATTCAGCCAGATATTTGTTTCTTTTTACATTTACTTTGAATTGTAGTTCTTGATCGTGAGCATATTTATTTTCAAAGGATTTTTCTCGCTCATTAAATTTATTCATATCAATCTTTTTTAGTATATTTCTTAACTAATGTAATTAATAAAAACCCAAAAAGATAACCTAATACATTTGCTAAAATATCATAATAAGAAAATTCTCTACCAGGAACATACAGATGAATAATCTCCACAAAAACTGAGAGTAAAAAAAGTAAAAATACAATCTTTAAATAATTTTTCTCTTTTAAGTAAACAAATAAACCTAGAGAAGTTAGGTAACTAAAATAATAAAAATGTTTTATAGATCCCTGAAAGACTGTTCTATTTTTAGCTGCTTCTTTATTAAATTCAATTAATTCACCAGGTAAAATATAAAGCAAAAATAAAAAAAATATGGAAAAGAAAAATAAATATTTTAAAAGTTTAATTTTTTCTTTCATTTTAATTGTAAAATATTAAAAATACTAATAATAAGCTTTTATAATATAGAACAAAATCATCAAACAACATTATGAGTAAACTTTTTTTAGTTCGTCATGGTCAGAGTGAATGGAATTCACAAAATAGATTCACAGGTTGGGTTGATGTGGAATTATCCGACCAAGGAAAAAATGAAGCTAAAAAATCAGGAGAATTACTAAATAACTTAAATATAAATTTAGACTTTTGCTACACTTCATTTCTTAGAAGAGCAATTAATACTTTAGAAATAATTCTTAAAGAACTTGGTAAATCAGATTTAAAATTTACTATGGCTTGGGAGCTTAATGAGAGACATTATGGTTCTTTAACAGGATTAGATAAAGATGAAATGAAAAAAAAACTAGGAGAAGAGCTTTTCAAAAAATATAGACGGTCATGGGATATTGCTCCACCACCTATGGAAAATAATAATGAAAACGAAAAACTTTATAGCCCATTAAATAAAAATATAGATCAAAATATAATACCAAAAACAGAGTCTCTCAAAGATACCTATGAAAGGGTGATGCCGTACTTCACTAAAGAAATTAAAGCACACCTAGAAAATAATAAAAACGTTTTAATTGCAGCCCATGGAAATTCGTTAAGAGCATTATGCAAAAATCTCTTTAAAATTTCAGATACTAAAATAAATGAATTAGAAATTCCGACTGGAAATCCTTTAATGATTGATTTTGATAATGATTTTACTATTAAAAATATTGAATATTTAGATAAATCACGAGAAAAAAAAATTATTACTAATCAATAAGTTTATTTTTTTTTAAATCCTCATAAACATTTAAATTATTTAAATGAAGAAATGTTTGATTGCTCTCAATGCCAAATAGTTTTTGATCAGCAATTAATTGATTCCATACTTCATTCATAGAGAAAATTTTACTAGAGATGGAATGAAAAATATTACGATTAATGATCTGTGCACCTGTAAAAATAAATTGGTTATTTGCCTCTCTTGTAATTAACTGATTGGGACCTAAATTAAAATCACCTTTAAATGACTTGTCGTGACTATTTTTTTTATCAACTAATAATAGAACTGGATTATTTTTTGAAAAATAAAGATTCTCTAAAATTTTTAGTTCCTCGTAATAACTTCGGTTCCATATAGTATCTGGATTAAGAACATAAAAAGGATCTTTGTTAAAATCTTTAGTGGCATTATATATGCCCCCACCCGTATCTAATAATTCTTGTTCTCTAATTAATTTTATTGGTATCGAATAATTTTTTTCTTTAATGAAAGATTCTATTTTGTCAGCTAAGTAAAAAATATTTATTCTAATATCATTAACACCAAGTTTTATTAAAATTTCAATTGACCGTTCTAATAAACTTTTCATTCCTATTTGAATCAAAGGCTTTGGAGTGTTCTCGGTAAGCGGAAGCATTCTTTTGCCGTAGCCAGCTGCAAGGATCATTGCTTTATTAACTTGCATAAAATTTGATTTTCTTTCTATTTTTTTTTGGCACTGCTGATAGTAAAATTTTTTTTAAATTATCAAACAAAGGATTTTTAACCTTAGTTCAATCAAAGACCAGGTATAAGGCAATAGTTTTAAATAGATTGGTTTTTGGTCCCTTAAAAACAAACGCACAAAAATACCCAATATTTTTAAATTTCTTTGTATAGATAAAATATCGAAATCTTGTTTTGCAAAATGAATTTCATTTTTTTTAATGAATTTTTGTTTTTTTAAATAGTAATTAAATAATGATAACTTCAATTTAGAGGGTAGTTTTATTCTTACATCATCAATCATTGAGACAAGATCATAAAATAAATTCCCCATCAAAGCATCTTGGGAATCGATTAATGCAAAGTGCTTTTTATGACACATAACATTTGAAGCGTGAAAGTCTCTATGCACAAAGCATTTATTTTGAAAATAAAGCTTTTTGTACAAACTATTTAATTCTTTTTTTATTTTTACTTTATAATTTTTAAAATTCTTTTTCTTACAATTATTCCTTAAATACCAATCAAAAAATAAGTCGGACTCTCTATGTAATTCTTTAATATTATAATTTTTTAAAATAATTTTATATTTTTTAAAATTAATTCTTTTTTTTATCTTCAATCTTTGTAGTTTAAAGACAAGATCAATTAAATTTATATAAAATTTAAATTTATTTTTTTTTTGCTTTATAAATTCTAAAAAAGAAACGCTCCCTAAATCTTCTATTTCCATCATGCTAGATTTAAAATATTCGTTTATTAATTTAGGGGCTTTTATTTTATTTTTGTTTAAAATTTGATTAATAGCAGCGTAAACAATTAGATTTCTGAATTTATCTTTATTTGCTTTAACTAGAATAGAAGTTTTTGTATTTTTTTGAATTCTATAAAATTCTCTAAAAGATGCATCGCCTGAAATTTTTTTTAATCTAACTTGCATTAAATCCCTTCCAGCCACCAAAGCCTTTAAAATCTAGGTTTCTTTCACCATCAGTTTTTCCGTAGTTTAAATAAATTTCTAATCTATTTTCTGGCTTTTTTTTAATAATTTCTGCCCATTCTATTAGTTTGATATTATTCTTGTTTTGGTCAAATATTCCTAATTGATCTAAGTCTTCTGACTTATTCAAACGATATAAATCGTAATGCATTAATTTATAATCACCAACATCATATTCATAAAGAATATTGAATGTTGGACTTAACACTTCGGTTTCAGGAAGATTATTTTTAATTTGTAAATTATTTATAATTAACCTTGATAGAGTTGTTTTTCCAACACCAATCTCACCAAATAAAAAAATTGTGTCTTCCTTTTTTATTTTTTGAATAATTTCTTTTACAATTTTATTTAGTTTTTCTAATGATTCTATAATCATTGGCTACTGTAATTAGTAGCGATAAGTATCAGGCTTAAATGGGCCGTTTTGTTTTACACTTATATAATCAGCCTGCTCTTTGCTTAGTTTGGTTAATTTTGCTCCAACTTTGTCTAAATGAAGCATTGCTACCTTTTCATCTAAGTGTTTTGGTAATACGTAAACTTTTTTCTCATATTTAGATGAATTATTAAACAATTCTATTTGTGCTATGACTTGATTTGTGAACGATGCGCTCATCACAAAGCTAGGATGACCAGTTGCACAACCTAAATTTACTAATCTACCCTCTGCTAATAAAATAATTCTTTTTTTATTTGGTAATTCAATTTCATGTACCTGAGGTTTAATTTCATTCCATTTATAATTCTTTAAAGCATCTACTTGTATCTCGTTGTCAAAGTGACCAATGTTGCAAAGAATAGCTCTATCTTTCATCATTCTCATATGGTCTGCCGTAACAATATCTTTGTTACCAGTTGCTGTAACAACAATATCAGCATCTTTTATTGCGTCATCCATCAATACAACTTCATATCCTTCCATTGCAGCTTGGAGTGCACAAATTGGATCTGTCTCTGTTACCATTACTCTTGCACCACTTTGTCTTAGTGAAGCCGCACTACCTTTACCAACATCACCAAAACCAGCAACTATTGCTACTTTACCAGACATCATAACGTCAGTAGCTCGCTTAATACCATCAACTAAACTTTCTCTGCAGCCATATAAATTATCAAATTTTGATTTTGTAACTGAGTCATTAACATTTATAGCTGGTATTAATAATGTTTTATTAGCTTCCATTTTTTTCAAAGCTAAAACACCTGTTGTCGTTTCTTCAGATACTCCACGAATATCTTTTAATAAATCTTTATATTCCTTATGCATCAAAGCAGTAAGGTCTCCACCATCATCTAAAATCATATTGGCTTTCCAATCTTTTTTTCCTTCGATTGTTTGTTTAACACACCACCAATATTCTTCCTCTGTTTCGCCTTTCCATGCAAAAACTGGAACGCCAGCTTTAGCAATCGCTGCTGCGGCATGATCTTGGGTTGAAAAAATATTACAAGATGACCATCTAACTTCGGCCCCAAGCTCAACTAATGTTTCGATAAGTACTGCGGTTTGGATTGTCATATGCAGACATCCAAGAATCTTTGCTCCTTTTAAAGGAGATTTATTTTTATATTCTTCTCTTAGCGCTATCAAACCAGGCATCTCAGTTTCAGCCAGGGAAATTTCTTTTCTTCCAAAATCAGCGAGATTGATGTCTTTAACTTTGTAATCAGTCATAATTTGATGGTCTTTTAACAATATAATTATAGCATTACAAGAAACAAACCTACAATGTCTTAGGGAATGTTACTTCAAATTGTGCGCCTTTAGCATCAATTCTATTTGAAGCTTTAATTTTACCTCTATGAAGCTCAACTATGTTTTTAACAATATTTAAACCTAATCCTGAGTGTTCTCCAAAATTTTTAGGTCTATTACTGTAAAATCTTTTAAAAATATTTTCGATATTCTTTTCTTTGAAACCTTGTCCTTGATCTTTAAAAATTAATAAAAAATCATTTTCTAATTCATCTATTTCTATAATTATCTTAGAATTATTTTGGCTAAATGATACAGCATTATCTAAAAGATTTGCGACTACTTGCTCTATACGACTCTCGACACCCATGATCTGTAATAACTTTTTTTTAATATTTTTATGCGTAACTATTATTTCTATTTTTTTGTTTAAAACTGAAATATCTTGTTTAAAATCTTCAACAACATTTTTAATTATTGCGTTTAAATCAATTTTTACCATTTTCTCTCTTGAGAACGAGGCTTCATCTTTTAACATTTGAGTATAGTCAGTTATTAGTCTTTCTATACGTTCCACATCGTGACTGATTATACTTAACAATTTTTCTCTATCTTTTTGCTCAGTTGATTTATCTAATAATTCTGATGCGCCTTTAAGTGATGCGAGTGGATTTCTAATTTCATGAGCTAAGTCTGTTGAAAATGTTTCGGCTCGATTAGTTCTTTTTTGCAGATCTAAAGTCATCTCATGAATTGACTGAGTGAGTTTTCCAACTTCATCACGTCTTATAAAAAAATTATCTATATTTATTGGATTGTCTGATTTATTTTTTACAGACTCTGTATATTTAACTAAGAAACTTATTGGTCTTAAAATATATTTATTTAAAAAAGCTGAAAATATAAAAATTACTAATGCAATCGCTATAACAGTTCGAACAATAAAGTCTTTTCTCTCTTGTACAGCTATAAAGATATCATTAGCTTCCTCACCTACTAGGATATATCCAACTTTATCATTATTGATACTAATTTTATCAAGTGTTTGAACTAAAAAATTTCTCTTTAATTGATTTTCAATTATTAAAGGTTCGTTCTTAAAATTATTTAAAATAATATTTTTTAATTTTTTATAATATTCTAAAGACTCATTTATATTTCTTTCCTCATTATTTTTTAGTTCAACGTCTGGACTATTTATTTCTTGTTGAATAATAGCGTCTGTTCTTGAAAAAACACTTTGATCAATATCAAGCATTTGGGTGTCACCAATTAAATTTCCATCCAAATTAAAAAATTGAACTCTATCTAAATTCTGAAATAAAAACCGTGCTGATAATAGAAAAGTGCTAATTCCTTCTTCGTCAAATTGAATATTTAAACGCTCTAAATGGTCATTGGTGTTTTTAATAATAGTTTGATGGTTAAGAGTTTTTTCTTTGACTAAGTTTGGCTGAATTGCTTGTAAATATAAAAAAGTTAAAAGACCTAGAACTGAAAAAACAATAAGATTAAATAGTAAAAATTTCTTTAGTATAGAGGATGATTTTTTTTGGTTCATTAACTAACATTCCATCTATACCCACTTCCATATCTTGTTTCAATTGCTGAAAATTTTTCATCGACTTTCTTAAATTTTTTTCTAATTCTTTTTATATGACTATCAATCGTTCTATCCTCGATTTCAGAATTTTCTTTATAAGCAATATCCATTAAATGCGCTCTTTCTTTAATAACGCCTGGTCTTTTAGCTAATTCTTGTACAATCAAAAATTCAGTTGTAGTTAATTTATCTGGTAAAGGTTTGCCAGCCCATTCACATTCTAATTGTGCAGGATCAAGTTTAAGTTTACCGTGAGTAATTAAATTTTTAGAGTCATCAACTACGTCTGTTTTTTTTCTCAATTGAACTCTAATTCTTTCAATTAAAACTTTCATTGAAAAGCCGCCTGATTTTTTTACAAAATCATCAGCACCTAGTTTTAAACCTAACAATTCGTCAACTTCATCATCTTTAGAAGTTAAAAAAATGATTGGCATAGACATTTTTTTTTTTAGTTTTTTTAGAAGCTCTTCGCCATCCATTCTTGGCATTTTAATATCAACCACTGCCAGATCTGGTGGATTTCTTGTTAAACCAATAAGAGCGCTTTCTCCATCAATATAAGTTTGAACCTTGAAGCCTTCTCTCTCGAGAGCAATACTTATACTTGTAAGTAGATTTCTATCGTCGTCAACTAAAGCAATTGTTTGAGCCATGATTTTATTTTTACAATTAACTTGTCAAAATTTAGGCGTTTATTAATCAACTTAATGCGCCTCACCCCAATTTAAACCAGCATTAATACTAACATTTAATGGAATAGAAAACATATGGTAATCAGAAGAAGATACTGAGATCATGACATCTTTTATTTTTTGCATAACATAATCTTTATCAGCATTTAAACATTCAAAGATAAGTTCATCATGTATTTGTAAAAGCATTTTTGTTTTAAATTTTTTATCATTTTCTATTAACTGATCTAATTTGATCATCGCTAGCCTTATAATATCAGCTGCAGAACCTTGGATAGGAGCATTAATAGCTGCTCTTTCTTGAAAACTTCTAACACTAAAATTTTTATCATTAATACCTCTTAAATGTATTCTCCTACCAAAAATATTATTTACATATCCATTTGACCTGCAAAATTTAATAGTCGAATTCATGTAATCTTTAATTTCAGGAAATTTTTTAAAATAAGCATTTATAAAATCTAATGCTTCTTGGTTAGAGACTGATATTTGTTTTGCTAGTCCATATTGTGTAATGCCATAAATAATTCCAAAATTAATTGCTTTGGCTTTTCTTCTTAAATCTTCGCTAACTTTGTTAATAGGAACATTAAAAACTTGACCTGCAGTCATGCTGTGAATGTCTTCATTGTTTTTAAAAGCTTTTTTTAATTCTTTTACGTCTGCCATATCGGCTAAGATCCGCATCTCTATCTGATTATAGTCAGCTGAAATTAATACGTTTGATTTTTCAGCAACAAAAGCCTTTCGTATTTCTCTACCATCCTCAGATTTAATTGGAATATTTTGAAGATTTGGATCACTAGAAGCTAGTCGTCCAGTGTTAGTAGCTGCTAACAAAAATGAAGTGTGAACTCGTTTAGTTTTATTACTAATATGCTCTTGCAGAGCATCTGAGTAAGTATTCTTTAATTTAGAAAGTTGTCGCCATTCTAATACTAAATTTGGAAATTTATGACCTGAATATGCTAGGTCTTCTAAAATATTTGCACTTGTTGCCAAACTTCCTTTTTTAGTTTTTTTTAGTTTAGCTATTTTAAGTTCATTATAAATAATTTCGCCTAGTTGCTTTGGTGAACCAATATTAAATTCTTTTCCTGCAAGTTTATAAATTTCTTTTTCTATAGTAATTAATTTTTTTTCAAATTGTTGTGAAAGCTTTTTTAAATAATTTGCATCAACTTTAATTCCATTAGACTCTAATTTTGCCAATAATTTAACTAAAGGCTTTTCAAAATATTCATAAATTTTATTTAATTTTTCTTGGTCAAGTCTTTCTTTTAAAACATCATATAATCTCAAAGTAACATCTGCATCTTCAGCTGCATATTCAGTTGCTTGATCAAGCTTTATATCTGAAAAATTAAGTTTATTTTTTCCAGAACCAACTAAATCTTTATAAGAAATAGTTTTATGACCTAAATGTAATTCAGACAAAATATCCATATTGTGACGGTTTAAACCAGCATCTAAGGTATAAGATAACAACATAGTATCTTCGATCGGATCTAAAAGAATTCCATTTTGCATCAAAACAATAAAATCAAATTTAATGTTTTGACCTACTTTTTTAATACTGAGGTCCTCTAACAAAGGCTTAATTTTATCTAATACTAATTTTTTAGATAAACTTTTTTCTTTATGAGCCAAAGGAATGTAGCAAGCTTTATTGCTTGCATAACTGAATGAAACACCAACTAAATTTGCTTCAAATGGGTTTAAAGAGTCAGTCTCTGTATCAACTGCTATAACTTTTTGTTCTTCTAATTTTTTTACCCAATTATCTAATTTTTTTTCGTCTGTGATGCATTCATAAGCTTTTAAATTAAACTTCTTATCTTGCGTTTTAGTAATCTTATCTTGAGAAACTGATTTTTTTGACCCATTCTCTCCATAAAAGCTAATAGCTTGGCTTAATAATCTATTAAATTCCATTTCTCTAAGAAATTCATATAGTTTATCTTTTTCAACATCTCTCATTAAGAAACTTTCAGGCTTTTCCTTTACGGGAACATCATCTTTTAACGTTACTAGTTGTCTGCTTAAAATTGCTTTATCTTTATTCTGTTGCAAAGTTTCTCTTCTTTTATTTTGAGGAATTTCATCAACTTTTTTTAAAAGCGTATCTAAGTTTTTATACTTATTAATTAATTCTGCTGCTGTTTTAATACCTATACCTGGCACACCTGGAATATTATCTGAACTATCTCCTGCCAAAGCCTGCACATCTATGACCTGATCAGGTTTTACTCCAAATTTTTCAAAAACTTCCTTTTCACCCAAAACTTTGTTTTTCATAGGATCATACAATCTGATGTCTTTTGACACTAATTGCATGAGATCCTTATCAGAAGAAATAACAGTAACTTTTCCACCTGCATCCACTATTTGTTTAGCATAAGTAGCTATTAGATCATCTGCTTCGTAATTAATTAGCTCTATAGATGGTAAATTAAATGCCTTTACTGCTTTTCGGATATATTCAAACTGAGGAGCTAAATCTTCAGGTGCTTCGGTTCTATTAGCTTTATAATCACTATAAATTTCATTCCTAAAATTTTTTTTTGCAGAGTCAAAAATAACCGCAAAGTGAGTAGGTTTATGAATCGAGTCATCAGATCTTGCGTCTTCTAATAATTTAAAAAGCATAGAGCAGAAACCACTAACAGCTCCTGTAGGTAATCCATCACTTTTTCTAGAGAGAGGGGGTAAAGCGTAATAGGCTCTAAAAATATAGCCTGAACCATCTACTAAATAAAAATGATCATTTTTTTTCAAAGATCCCATATACTTTTTTTTTATAATACCTTATTTATCTCAAGATATATTCAATAAACTATGAGTAAAATTGCATTAAGTGTTGAAAAGTTAACAAAAATTTATTCCTCAAATAAAAAAAAAGTTTCAAGTTTAAAAGCTTTAAACAATTTATCTTTTGAAGTTAAGCAAGGTGAGGTATTTGGTTTGCTCGGACCAAATGGAGCAGGAAAAACTACTTTCTTAAGTATTCTCGCTGGAACAGTTATAAAAACAGAAGGCAAAGTAAATGTATGGGGATTTGATCTTGATGCTAATCCAAGACAAGTAAGAGCTTCAATTGGAATTGTGCCACAAGAAGTAAATCTTGATGCATTTTTTACTCCAAAAAAATTATTAGAACTCCAAGCAGGCCTTTATGGAATTCCAAAAAAAGACCGCATAACAGATATTATTCTAAAAATGGTGGCCCTTGAAAAACAAGCGAACTCTTATTCAAGAAGCTTATCTGGAGGAATGAAAAGGAGGCTCTTAATTGCTAAAGCAATGGTTCATCAACCACCAATATTAGTTTTGGATGAGCCTACAGCAGGAGTTGATGTAGAACTAAGAAAAAATTTGTGGGACAATGTTAAAGCTTTAAACAAAGAAGGAGTTACAATTATTTTAACTACCCACTATTTGTTTGAGGCACAAGAAATGTGTGATCGAATTGCTATTATTAATAAAGGAAACTTGGTAGCATTAGATACAACACAAAAATTACTGGACAGGATTCAAACAAAAAAAATCATCTTTAAGGTTTCTAAAGCTAGTGACGAGCAGTTAAGTTTGGATGGCGTTCAATTTAATATTGATAACCCAAACACTATCTCTGTTCTTTATGAAAAAAACTCCTGCAAATTTGATGATATAATTAATTGTATTAAAAGTAAGAATATAGAAATAATAGATATTGCAACAGAAGAGGGTGATCTTGAGGACGTTTTTGTGCAGTTAACAAATAACTAGCTTTTAACTTAAAAAAAAAGTAAAAATAATCTCATGGAACAAATCAGAGTAATTAAAGATTCAAAAATTGTTAAAAGTATTTTTTTAGCACTCATAGGAACTGTCGTACTTGCAGTCTCTTCAAAAATAAAAATACCTTTTTATCCGGTGCCAATGACAATGCAAACATTTGTAGTTTTGCTTATTGGTATTGTGTTTGGATGGAGATTAGGTCTTGCTACAATTGCTTTATACTTATTTGAGGGAATCATAGGATTACCTGTTTTTTCAGGAACTCCAGAAAAAGGAATTGGCCTTGTATACTTTACTGGACCAACCATGGGTTATTTAATTGGTTTCTTTTTTGCTACCTATTTTGCTGGAACTTTAAACTTTAATGATAATTTTGCTGTTAAATTTATAAAATTAACTTTTTCTGTTAGTTTTATTTATGTATTAGGAGTTCTTTGGTTAGGTACATTAATTGGTTGGGATAAACCTTTATTTAAGCTAGGAGTGCAACCATTCTTATTAGCAGAATTATTCAAAATTCTGATACTTGTTGTTAGTCTTAATAGCCTCAAAAAATTAAATAAAATTATTATTAAATAGTAATCTACTTTGGTGATCGCTTTGAAAGAATTCTTTGCAGTGTTCTTCTGTGCATTTTAAGCCTTCTCGCTGTCTCAGATACGTTTCTGTTGCAAAGCTCAAATACTCGGTGAATATGCTCCCATTTTACCCTGTCAGCAGACATAGGATTCTCGGGCGGTTTGGCTTTCGACTCAGGTGAAGCTAAAAGAGCTGCCTCCACATCATCTGCATCTACAGGTTTAGCAATGTAATCCATGGCTCCGGCTTTAACTGCTGCTACAGCCGTAGGTAGATTACCATAGCCAGTCAACATCACTATTCTGCTATCATTTTTTGCCTTGTGAAGAGCTTTAACCACTTCTAATCCGCTGCCATCTTCCAACCGAAGATCTATAAGGGCAAAATTTGTTGGCTTATTTTCCGCGATTTGTAAGGCTTCTTTAACACTTTTGGCTTCTTTAACTAAAAAACCCTTCTTCTCCATCGCTCTGGCAAGTCTATTTCGAAATGGATCATCGTCATCTAGAATTAAAAGACTTTTATCCTCAAAGTCTGAGAGCTTCATTCCAGGTGATGCTTGGTTTGAGTTTTTCATTTCGAGTCTAATATGGCTCACGAGGAAAAATTATCAACTATTATTTCTCCAATTATTTTCTTTACATTAAGTGAAAAAACACTAAATAACGAATCTATAAGGGTTTTTTTATTAAATTTTTAAAAACCTTTTGTAAAAATTTTAAGAGGGGCACATGAGATGCAAAAATTTACAGACGTTAACGAATTAGTTAACACTTTAAAACCGGATAACCCGGTATATTGTATTCGTCCAGAGTCTATCAAAACCTCAACTCAATTTTTTAAAAATAATTTTCCAGGAAAAGTTCTATACGCAGTTAAAACAAACCCGAACAAAGAGGTTTTAAAACATATTTTAAATAACGGTATAGCAAATTTTGATGCTGCTTCAGTAAATGAAATTAAATTAATTAAAAGCTTAGATTCTAAAGCACATATTTATTTCATGCACACAGTTAAAAACAGAAATGACATCACTGAAGCTTATTTTAATTTAGGAATTAGAGATTTTGCTCTAGATACGAAAGATGAACTTATTAAAATTTTAGCAGCAACAAATTATGCTAAAGATTTAACTTTGTATGTTCGAATAGCAATATCAAACGAACATGCAGAAATAGACTTATCAAGAAAATTTGGTGCCCATGCAAGCGAAGCACTTGGTTTAGTAAGATTGTGTAAAGAACATGCAAATAAAGTAGGCATTAGTTTTCATGTTGGTTCTCAATGTATGCATAAAATTTCTTTTGCAAAAGGTATCAAAGAAATTGGAAACATTATTAAAAAGACAAAAATTATTCCAGATATAATAAATGTTGGTGGTGGTTTTCCATCAGTCTATCCTGATTTGAATCCTGAACCACTTGAAAATTATATAGATGAAATAAAAAATTCTATTTCAAACTTAAATCTACCAACAACACCAGAACTTATTTGTGAGCCGGGAAGAGCAGTTGTTGCAGAAAGTGGTTCTACAATTGTTAAAGTCAATTTAAGAAAAAAAAATAAACTTTATATTAATGATGGTACTTATGGAACTTTGTTTGATGCAGGAGTACCAAATCTTATTCTGCCTTCTAGAATGATTTTAAATGGACGAATACAATCTAAAAAATTAACCGCTTTTAGTTTCTATGGTCCTACATGTGATGGTATGGATTTTATGAAGGGTCCTTTTTTACTACCCAATAATATTAAAGAAGGTGATTACATTGAATTAGGCCAATTGGGAGCATACGGTTTATCATTTAGAACTAAATTTAATGGTTTTTATTCAGACGAAATATTTGAACTAGCAGATCAACCAATAATGAGTTTGTACGACGCTTCAAGTAAAGTTAAATACTTGGTTGCTTAATGAAACAAAAAAATAGTCCTGCTTTAGGGCATAATAAAAAATCTTTTCTTAAAACTCCTGTAGAACACATAGACATCAAATCTTTTGATGCGAGAAAAATAATAGACTCTATGAGTAAAATGTCTTTTACATCAAGAGATACAGCTAATGCTGCTAAGATTTATAATGAAATGTTAGCTGATAAAGATTGTGCTATTTTTTTAACTATTGCTGGCTCTACCTCAGCCGCAGGATGCATGAACCTATATTCTGATTTAATTAAATATAATATGGTAGATGCAATTGTAGCTACTGGGGCATCTATAATTGATATGGATTTTTTTGAAGCTTTAGGTTTTAAACATTACCAAGGTTCTCAATTTCAAGATGATACTGTTTTAAGAGATAATTACATAGATAGAATTTACGACACTTACATTAATGAAGAAGAGCTACAAGCATGTGATAGAACAATATGTGATATTGCAAACACATTAGAACCAAGAGCTTATACTTCTCGAGAATTCATAAAAGAAATAGGAAAATTTTTAAAAAAAAATGCTAAGAAAAAAAATTCTTTAATTGAAATGGCATATGATCATAATGTGCCTATATTCTGTCCTGCGTTTACTGACAGCTCTGCTGGATTTGGTCTTGTAATTCATCAAGAAGAAAATCCAAAAAATCATTTAACGATAGACTCGATAAGAGAATTTAGAGAATTAACAGAGATCAAATTAAAATCTAAACAATCAGGATTATTGATGATTGGTGGAGGAGTGCCCAAAAACTTTGTACAGGATACAGTTGTTTGTGCAGAACTTCTTGGTAAAGAAGCTGATATGCATAAGTATGCTATTCAGATTACCGTAGCAGACACAAGAGATGGGGCATGTAGTAGTTCAACTTTAAAAGAAGCTAGCTCATGGGGAAAAGTATCTGTTACAAGAGAACAAATGGTTTTTGCTGAAGCTACAAGTGTATTACCTTTAATTGCTAGCGATGCATATCATCGAAAACATTGGAAAAAAAGAAAAAGAAGAAATTTCCAAAACATCTTTTAAAAATGCCCAAAAAGACAAGAATTGCATTAGTTCAGATGAAGATGTCTGCTGATCCAAAAAAAAATATAATTGCAGCAATTAAAAAAATTAAAGAAGCAGCTAAAAAAGGTGCAAAGATTATTTGCTTACCAGAGTTATTCTTAACTTATTACTTTTGCCAACACGAAAAACATTCTAATTTTAAATTAGCTGAAAAAATTCCAGGACCTACAACAAGCATTTTAGGAAAATTATCTAAAGAGCTTAAAATTATAATCATTGCTTCTCTCTTTGAAAAAAGAACTTCGGGCGTTTATCACAATACCTGTGTTGTTCTAGGAGAAAATGGAGAATTATTGGGTAAATATAGAAAAATGCATATACCGGATGATCCACAATATTATGAAAAATTTTATTTTACTCAAGGTGATCTTGGCTTCAAAACATTTAAAACTAAACATGCTAAAATTGGAACATTAGTCTGTTGGGACCAATGGTTTCCTGAGGCTGCAAGACTTACAGCGTTGCTTGGTGCAGAAATTATTTTTTATCCTACTGCAATTGGTTGGCATCCAAAAGAGAAGGCAAAATATGGAAAAACTCAAGTAGAAGCATGGACATCAATTCAACGATCTCATGCTATTGCAAATGGTATATATGTTGCTGCAATTAATAGGGTTGGTTTAGAAAAACAAGGTAGTAAAAAATTAGACTTTTGGGGTCATTCAGTTTTATTTGATCCAAGCGGAAATATTATTGCTAGAGCTGGAACAAAAGAAAAAACTTTAATTTGCGATATAGATCTAAAAAAAATAGATACAGTAAGACAACACTGGCCTTTCTTAAGAGATAGAAGAATAGACTACTATCAGGGGATTTTAAAAAACCCTAAAGATGATTAAGAAAATAGACCTAACAAACTTTAGAATGCCTGCTGAGTGGGAAAACCAAGACTCCACTCTAATAGCTTGGCCTCACAATAAAGATGATTGGCCAGGATATTTTGAAAATATTCCTGCAGTTTTTGCTAAGATAATTGCCAATATTTCAAAAGTTCAGAAAGTTAAACTATTAATTCAAACTAGTAAAAATAAATTAAAAATTGTTAAATTAATTAAAAGGTTTAACGGAAAAATTAAAAATATAAAAATAATTATTAAGAAAACAGACCGTGTATGGACACGAGACTCAGGTCCAATATTTATTATTAATAAAAATAAAGATA
>VMBT01000553.1_pt1 | contig 23593 bp, 22 predicted proteins | sample 4404301 | NCBI WGS metagenome assembly VMBT01 (sample SAMN12238535, study PRJNA552566) | marine metagenome | isolation source: Coastal seawater | place: USA: coastal Georgia, Sapelo Island | collected 2008-08/2009-08
GAGCGGTACATGGGGGGTGTACTCGCGTCGTCTTGCTTGTGAAAGTATGCACGTGTGGTCGTGCATCGCGCAAGTTGAACTTGGAGATAGCCGGTATCGTTTTCTGAGATGGATCTTCGGCAGCTCTCCGCCCTCGTCGCGATCGCCGACCACGGCAGCTTCTCCGCCGCCGCCCGAGCCCTTTTCACCGTGCAGTCCAACGTTTCGGGCCACATTGGCAAGCTCGAGCGAGAGCTCGGTGTCACCCTCATCGACCGGTCCGCGGGTCGTCTGACCGACGAGGGCGAGCGGGTCCTTGAACGCGCTCGCAGGATTCTGAACGAACTCGACGACATCGCCTCCGATATCGCCTCCCTGGACTCCGAGGTCGCCGGGGAAGCCCGAGTCGGGATGATCGGCACCGCGGCTGAGTGGCTCGCGCCGGGCCTGATGGAGGAGATGGCCCGCCTCCACCCCCATGTCCACACCGTCCTGAGCGAGGGAAGCACCTCGGCCCTCGTGCCGAACGTGGTGACCAGCCTGTTGAACGCCGCGGTGATCCATCTTCCGGTCGAGGAGCCCGACCTCACCGCCGAACCGCTGTTCTCCGAGGAACTGCTCCTCCTCGTCCCCCGCGGCCATCGCATGCAGAGATCCACCGGGGTGACGCTCAGCGATCTCCGCGACACCCCATTGCTTCTGCCGCCGAAAGGCGCGGCGCTCCGCCGCATCATCGACCGCGCGGCCGCCGCCAGCGGAACCATGCTGCGTCCAGCAGCGGAGATCGATGGTGTCCGGCTGCTGACCACCTTGGCCCTCGCGGGCCACGGTCCGGCGATCGTGCCCGCTACCGCGGCCCGCGACCTCGGACACGGCGTCGATCGAATCGGCGTGGAGGACCTCCCCCGCCGAGTCGTGGCCTGGGCGCATCGCCGCCGACCTAACCCGAGCGCGGCGACCAACGCGGTTCACGCCGCCCTGAGGATCGTTGTCGCCGCCCATGCTGCCGATCAACCGGGTATCCACCTCGAAATCGGCGTCGAGCGGCTCCCCTCCCCGAACCCCTGAGGCTCTAGTCTCAGGCGGTGCCCGAGACGCGAGAGACGCCGATGAGCGGAACCGAGGTGCCCGACGTCGATCTCGCCGCAGGAGTTCCGGGACCGGTCCGCGCGGTCATCCGAAACCTCGCCGGGCGACGGGTCGTCTGGGTGGAGTTCGAGGCGAGCGAGATCGCTCCCCCGCTGCGATCACCGATGACCGACGTCATGCTCGCCGGCGCTGAGGCGGCACTCGCAGAGCGCCTCCCCTTCGTCATGGTCGTCAACAGCGCTGGAGCCGACATCGCCGAGGGCATCGCGCCGCTCCACGGCTGGGGTCGAGTCGCGCGGGTCCTGACCCGGTGCTCCGGTGTCGTCCCGACATTCGCGATCGTGGACGGACCGGCGGTGTCGGGCCCCGCGCTCATCCTCGGTCTCGTCGACTTCACCATCATGACCGAGCGCTCCTACGCCTTCGTCAACGGCCCAGTCATGGTGCGTCAGTTCACCGGAGTCGACGTCACGAAGGATGAACTCGGTAGCGCGGGTGCTCTCGACCGGCACGCCGGACTGCCATGCGCTGTCGTCGCCGACCGCGAGGCAGCCGCTCAGGCTGTGCGGGACCTCCTCGACTATCTCCCGGACCACTGCGACACCGAACCGGCGCGCTGGCCCGTCACCGACGCGCCGGATCGCCTGTGCCCGGAGGCGGGCGAACTCATCCCGGAATCGACGACGGGCAGCTACGACGTTCGCGAGGTGATCGACGCTGTGGTCGACGCGGACTCCCTCAACGAGGTGCGTGGACGATGGGCGGCCAACATCGTCACCGCGTTCGCCACGGTGGCGGGACGCCCGGTCGGGGTCGTCGCCAACCAACCCCTTGCCCTCGCCGGGACCCTCGATATTCCTGCCTCGCAGAAGGCCGCCCGGTTCGTCGCGACCTGCGACGCCTTCAACCTCCCGATCATCACCCTGGTCGACACTCCGGGCTTCTACCCGGGCAAAGACCTGGAGTGGAAGGGGATGATCCGCCACGGAGCGCAACTGGTGTTCGCGTACGGACGCGCGACCGTTCCCCGTATCTGCGTGATCCTCCGCAAGAGCTACGGGGGCGCGTACATCGTCATGGACTCCAAGCGGATGGGCAATGACATTTGCATGGCTTGGCCGTGGGCCGAGCTCGCCGTCATGGGCGCTGGCCAAGCCGCCGCGATCCTGCAACGACGGGCCTCCGATGAGGAGCGCGCGGCATTCGAGGCGGACTACTCCGAGCGTCTCCTCAACCCGTGGACAGCGGCTGAGCGCGGATATGTCGACGCCGTGATCGACCCCGCGGACACCCGCCGAGAGGTCGCGGCCGCCCTCGACATGCTCGCCGACAAGCGCGAGCAGCTCGTTCGGCGGCGTCACGGCAATACGCCACTTTGACGGCCCGCCTGTCCGCCGAATCGGCCCGCTCCCCGTTGGAGCGCCAACGACGGCGCCACTAGGTTTGCGATGCGGGGAGAAAGCCCTGCACCCCCTCGACACCAAGGAAGCCCCCGTGCCAGAGACCATCACCATCACCGACGACCGCACCGGCAAGACCGTGACCGTGCCGATCGAGGGGGGTGTGTTTCCAGCCAGTGCGATCCGAGGACTCGACCCATCGCTGTTCGTCTACGACCCGGCCTATATGCAGACGGCGTCGTGCCGCTCCTCCATCACCTACCTCGATGGTGAGGCTGGGGTCCTGCGTTACCGGGGTTATCCGATCGAGCAGCTCGCAGAGCACTCGACCTTCCTCGAGGTCGCGTATCTGCTCTTCCACGGGGAACTGCCATCCAGCGAGCAACTCGCGACCTGGACGCACGATGTCACCCACCACACGTTCATCCACGAGAACATGCGCAAGCGCTTCGTCGACGGCTTCCACTACGACGCGCACCCGATGGGCATGTTCGTCTCGGCCGTCGCTGCCCTCGGCACGTTCTACGACGGGGCGAAGGACGTCCACGACTCGGACTCGAGCAGGAAGCAGATTCTTCGACTGATCGCCAAGACTCCGACCATCGCGGCGATGTGCTACCGGTTCTCCGTCGGCCTGCCGTTCAACTACCCGAACAACGACCTGTCGTTCCCGGCGAACTTTCTCTCGATGATGTGGAGAGTCGGTGACGACTACGCGGTCGACCCCGTCCTCGAGCGCGCGATGGACATCCTGTTCATCCTCCACGCCGACCACGAGCAGAACTGCGGCACCACGGCCATGCGAGTCGTCGGGTCCAGCCACGCCGACCCCTACTCCTCCGCGGCCGCCGCCGCGAGCGCGTTGTACGGCCCCCTCCACGGTGGAGCCAACGAAGCGGTCATCCGGATGCTCGACGAGATTGGATCGGTCGAGAACGTCCCGGCGTTCATTGAGGCGGTCAAGGCCGGCGACGGCCGACTGATGGGTTTCGGCCATCGCGTCTACAAGAACTACGACCCGCGCGCCACGATCATCAAGAAGACCGCCTACGACGTGTTCGAAGTGACCGGGAAGAACCCGCTTCTCGACATCGCCCTGAAGCTCGAGGAAGTCGCGCTCGCCGACCCCTACTTCGTCGATCGCAAGCTTTACCCGAACGTCGACTTCTACTCGGGTCTGATCTACCAAGCCATGGGTTTCCCGGTCGACATGTTCACTGTGCTCTTCGCCATCCCGCGCACCGCCGGCTGGCTCGCCCACTGGCAGGAGCTCCTCGCCGATCCCGACCAGAGGATCTCCCGTCCGAGGCAGTGGTACGTCGGGCCTGAGGCGCGCGACTACCTCCCCATGACCGCTCGCCACTGAGCCGTGGACTTCGCCTGGACTCCCGAGCAGGAGGAACTGCGACTCCAGGCGCGCGCCGTCGCCAAGGACGCCGTTGCCCAACACGGTTGGCATCTCGACTCGTGGATCAACGGCTACTCGAAGGAGTTCGCCCGCACGCTGGGCGAACTCGGGTGGATCGGGCTGACCTGGCCGAAGGAGTTCGGCGGAGGCGGGCGGCCACCGATCGACCGTCTCATCATCGGTGAGGAACTGATCGCGGCCGGTGCGCCGATCGCCGCCATGTGGTTCGCCGACCGCCAGATGGGACCCGCGCTCATCACCCACGGCCGCCCTGACCAACAGGCGGAGTTCCTGCCCGGGATCCTCTCAGGGGAGACAACCTGGTGCATCGGCATGTCGGAGCCGAACGCCGGCAGCGACCTCGCCTCATTGAAGACCAACGCGGTGCTCGACGGCGATGACTACGTGATCAACGGCCAAAAGATTTGGACCAGTTTCGGCGCCGTCGCCGACTACTGCTATCTCATCTGCCGCACCTCCTCCGATGGGCCACCGCACAAGGGCATCAGCGAGATCATCGTGCCGATGGACACCCCGGGCATCGAGGTGCGGCCCATCAAGGACATGACGACCAACCGGCACTTCGCCGAGGTGTTCTACACCGATGTTCGAGTGCCGGCCGCGAACCTCGTCGGCGTAGAAGGGAACGCGTTCACCCAGACGATGCGCCAACTCGAGCATGAGCGCGGTGGAATCGACCGGCTGGTCTCTAACCGAGCGATCTACGAGCTGGCCCTCGCTCGAGCAGATCGGAATGACCCAAGGGTGCGTCAACGGATCGCCCGCCTTGAGAGCGACTACCGGATCGGGAGAATCCTCGTAACCCGCGAGGTACTCGGACAAGCGCCCGCTGGATTCTCCGCAGCGACCAAGTGCTTCTGCACCGAGCACGAGTGGAGAGTCGCCGAGTTCGTGGCGTCCGTCTACGGCGCCGACACCATGCTGTGGGACGACGTCACTCGGGGCGTTGTCTACGCGCCCGGTTACACGATCATGGGTGGCACGAGCGATGTGATGAGAAACATCCTCGGCGAGCGCGTTCTCGGGCTCCCCCGCGAGCCTCGCTGACGCCGGACATCAGTCGATCAACGAGCGGAGTTGCTCGATGATTGCGACTGGATCGGGCCCGATCGGCATGACCTGCAGATGGGTGACACCCGCGTCGCGATACGCGGCGATCCGCTCCTTCACGAATCCGGCCGGACCGACGAGGTTCGTGCCGACGAGCATCTCACGGGGCACCGCTGCGGCTGCCTCGGTCTTCTTCCCATCGAGATAGAGGTCCTGAATCTCCCGAGCCTCATCGACGTATCCGTAGCGCTGACAGATCGTGTTGTAGAAGTTCTTATCGCGCGCGCCCATCCCTCCGACGTAGAGCGCGACGCTCGGTCGGGCGAAATCGAGGATCCCATCGGCACCGCCATCGGCGTACTCCTCCCCGATGGCCACCATGCCGCCCGCCGAGATCTCAAGGGGACGCAGACTCGGATCCCGGTCGGCGAGGCCGGCGCGAAGGTCATCCCCCCACACCGAGTCGTACCGCTCCGGATCGAAGAAGATCGGGAGCCAGCCATCGGCATGACGCGCGGTCGCCTTAACCGACAGTCCCATGAGCGAGGCCCAATAGACCGGGATGTCCTCGCGGACCGGGTGGTTGATGAGCTTGAGGGGCTTGGCCAGACCAGTCCCCTGACCCGCCGGAAGCGGGACGGTCACGACATCGCCCTCGTATTCGACTCGCTCGCGCCGCCAGACCATCCGACAGACCTCGATGTAGTCGCGGATACGAGGCATCGGCTTCTCGTACGGCACGCCGTGGAACCCCTCGATGACCTGAGGTCCAGAGGCTCCAAGCCCGAGTGTGAAGCGGCCACCGCTCACGAAGTCAAGGCCCGCAGCAGTCTGCGCGATACAGCTGGCGGTTCGCGAGTAGACGTTGAGGATGCCAGCGCCGATACCGATGGTGGAGGTGCTCGCCGCCAAATACCCCATGAGGCTGACCGCGTCGAAGCTGTACGCCTCGGGCACCCACACGAGATCGAGGCCCGCGGACTCGAGTGCCTGCACCTGCTTCACATCAGCGTGGAAGTCGCCCGAGTAATTGATCATCATCGACAGCTTCATGGCGTCGACTCTAGGTAGCGCGGGCGTCATGCGCCCGACTGGAACTCAGCCGCGTGGAGGGCGAGGCACGAAAGCGCTCGTGGTGCGGACGTACTCCTCGTAGTCGGGCTTGCGCTTGCGGAGCGAACGCTCGAGGAGCGCGACACCCGAGACCCGCACGAGAAGGACATTCATCACCAACGGACCGATGAGGGCCCACCAGGTGCCGGTGACCGAGAGCGCGACGAGCCCCACACCCCACCAGACACAGGCGTCGCCGAAATAGTTGGGGTGCCGCGTGAAGCGCCAGAGGCCGACGCGCATGACCTTGCCGTCGTTCGCGGGGTTCGCCTTGAACCGGGCCAGTTGCAGGTCGCCGATGACCTCGAAGCCGAGGCCGAGCACATACAGCGCGGCGCCGATGACCACCAGTGCCGAAGAGAGCGCGCTGTCCCGGAAGTCTCCGACATGAGCCACCTGAACGGGAAGCGACACAACCCACATGAGCACTCCCTGGAGCCCGAACACCGTGCCGAGGCTGATTATCCAGAACCGCTTCCCCCAGTGACGGCGCATCGCGACGTATCGGTAGTCCTCTCCCTTGCCGTGGTTGCGCCAGAATAGGTACGCGCCGAGTCGTACGCCCCACAGCGTGATCATCGCGACGATGAGCGAGGCCGGACCGGCCGAACCCTCACTTCGCAGGGCGCTCACCCAGGCGACCACGACGAAGCCAAGTCCCCAGGTGATGTCCACGATCGAGGCGTTCGTGAGCGCGAGGCTGACTAGCCACGTGCCGATCATGAGCACGGCGACCGCCAGCGCGGCTCCTCCCAGAGCTCCACCGGTTGAGAGGGCCAGCATGGGTTCACTCATCAGCATTCTCCTGTCGTAGCGCATCGTCGACCTCGGCGTCCATCTCCAGCCATCGCGTGTCGAGCCAGTCCGCGAAGCCCGCTCCGGAGGGAACGGATCCCCGATCGTGACGGGTGACAACGAACCGGAACGCGGGCACACCTGTGCTGAGCACGGAGATGATTCCTCCGAAGGTGTCCATGCCCTCGAAGCCGACGTGCCAAGCGCTCACGAGGTCGTTCGTTGGATCCGCCTCGACCAAGGTGACGCTGCCCGCCGGCCGCGGCGGCAGGAGGTGTCGAAGCGCCGACATGCGGGCCGCTCGATCAGGTGAACGTTCGGCGATCCGCTCGAGCGCGCGGGCGCGCTTCACCGGATTCGCTCGAGTTCCCTCAGCGAAGATCACCACGACATCGCGCTCGCCGAGTCCGGTCGCGAGCGCGCGTAAGGCATCCAACTCAGCCGAGTTGTCATCGAGCGCTCGAGCGAGGAAGTGGTTGGGGATTCGGAGGCCGACGACGTCGAGGCACGGGTCCCAAAGCAACTCTCGCTTCAACACGTACCTTGGACGTAGACGGGCCGTGGTCGCGATCGACCAAGCCGACAGCAACGAGTCAGCCAGGCTGGCGTGACGCGACAAGACGATGGCCCGTCCAGTTGCCAGTCCATCGAGACCCTGCACCTCGGGACGACGCCCAAGCGCCGTACCCATGCCCCACATCAGCGCTCCCGCCCACCAGGCCATGAGGCGATAGTGCGGATCGGCGTCCTCGGCCCGTCCGACCGCCCACAGCAGGAGTGCGGACAACAAGCCGATCACCTCGATCCAGCACCACCAAATCCCGAAGAGATTGAGGCGTGCGAGCGGGAGGCGTCGACGGCCGCGCGCCACGTCGACGAGTGTGAGGATCGGCAGGGTCGCGGGGACGAGGGCGGTGGCGAGCACCGCCACGACGACGAGCCCCGTGATCGAGATCAGTCGGCGCCGAAGTCGGGCGCGCCGAGACCGATGATCACCGCTCACCCGGCGAGCTCCGGGGGATTCAGGCTCCCCGAGCGGAACCCCTCCAAGTCGAGGGTGACGAATCGATATCCGAGCGACCGGAGCGCGTTGACGATGCGCTCACGATCGGCGACCACTCGCTCGAACGCGTTAGTCGGGACCTCGATCCGCGCGACATCCCCGTGATGACGTACGCGAAGGTCACCGGCTCCGAGCTCGATCAGGGCCGCCTCGGCCCGCTCGATGCGCGACAGCAACTCAACCGATACCTCGGTGCCATGTGGAACGCGACTCGCCAGACACGCCGCCGCGGGCTTGTCCCAAGTATCGAGCCCGATGAGGCGCGAGCACGCCCGAACGTCCGCCTTGGTGAGGCCGGCCTCCACGAGAGGGAAAACCGCACCGCGCTCACGGGCGGCCTGCTGGCCCGGACGGTGATCCGTGAGATCGTCGACATTGACGCCGAGCGCGACGACTGCGCCCAACCGCTCGGCCAACGGCTCGACGGCATCCATCAGCGCGGTCTTGCAGTGGAAACATCGGTCTGGATCGTTCCGGCGATACGCGGCCGACTCCATCTCGTCGGTGAGGACGCGCTCCCACCGCATGCCCCAGTCCCTGGTAAGTCGCTCGCAGTCAGCGAGCTCGCTCGCCGCCAGAGACGGTGAAACCGCGGTGACCGCGAGCGCTCGTGCTCCGAGCTCTTCGTGACACACGGCCGCGAGGAGCGCCGAGTCCGCTCCCCCGCTGAAGGCGACCACCACCGAATCGAGACTGGCGACCGATCGCCGGAGCCGCCCGAGGGCATCCATCGCGCCGTCGGCCACCGGGTGGCGCTGATCGAGCGCTCCTCCGATCGGGGTCATCGGGAGAGTCTGCCACTCTCGACGCCGCGCGCACCTCCTCTCGGACCGGGAGTCAGCCCGACCCGGGGCCTAGGTTCGGACCATGTCCGACCCGGCCGACAACCCGAGCCTTCTCGCTGAGACCGAGTTCATCGACCACGGGCACCCGGCTGTGGTCACCTTCGTTGAGCAGGCTCTCGCTGAGGTCGACGCACGGACACCGATGGAAACGGCGATCGCGCTTTTTCACTCGGTACGCGACAGCATCAGGTACGACCCCTACCGCTGCTCGCGCGACCCTGAGGCGTATCGAGCGAGCGCGGTGGCCCTTTCCCCAACCAACTGGTGCGTCCCGAAGAGTGTTCTGTTGTGTGCGGCTGCACGCGCCACCGGGATTCCCGCGCGTCTTGGTTTCGCCGATGTCCGCAATCACCTCACCTCTGAGCGCCTGCATGCGGCGATGGGAACCGACGTGTTCATGTGGCACGGATACGCCGAACTCCACCTCGATGGGCGCTGGTTCAAGCTCAGTTCCGCCTTCAACCTCGACATGTGCGAGCGATTCGGCGTGGGGGTGCTCTCCTTCGACGGGACCGCCGACGCGCTCATGCACCCATTCGACGCGTCAGGTCGACGCCACATGGAGTATCTCCGGGACCACGGGAGCTTCGACGACCTTCCACTCGAGCGGATCCTCTCGGATTTCGACGAGTTCTACCCGGATTTCCTCGAGGCGCCGCGACCCGACGACCTCGAGTTCCCTCATTGAGCCCCGGTCAGACCTCGACGGGTCGACGAGCGTGTCGGATCCGGTCCTGAGGGTCGAGGTGAAGTTTGCGGAGTCGGATGCTCGACGGTGTGACCTCAATGCACTCATCGGTATCGATGAACTCGAGAGCGTGTTCGAGCGAGAGCAGTCGGTGGGGCGTGAGTTTCACCGTTTCATCGGCTGATGAGGCTCGCATATTGGTCAACTTCTTCTCGCGGCAGATGTTGACGTCCATATCTCCTGACCGGGAGTTCTCCCCGACGATCATCCCGCAGTACACCTGCGTGCCCGGCCCGACCATGAGGGTCGACCGCTCCTGCAGGTTGATCATCGCGTAGGTCGTGGCGGGGCCGGTTCGGTCGGCGACAAGCGATCCACGTTCGCGGGCCCTGATCTCCCCCGCCCACGGCTCGTGTCGGTCGTAGACGTGGCTGATTACTCCGGTGCCCCGCGTCTCGGTGAGGAACTCAGTTCGGAAGCCGATCAGGCCTCGGGCGGGAACGAGGTACTCGAGACGGACCCAGCCGAGTCCGTGGTTGGCCATCGACTCCATGCGCCCACGTCGCGAGGCCAGCAACTGGGTGACGGTACCGAGGTGCTCCTCAGGCACGTCGATCGTCACGGCTTCCACCGGCTCGTGCCTGACACCGTCGATCACCCTCGTGACGACCTCGGGCTTGCCGACGGTCAGTTCGAATCCCTCGCGGCGCATCGTCTCGACGAGCACAGCGAGTTGGAGCTCACCTCGTGCCTGCACCTCCCACGCGTCGGGGCGCTCGGTTGGCCCGACACGGAGACTCACGTTGCCGACGAGCTCGGCGTCGAGGCGCGCCTTCAGCAGGCGAGCCGTCAGTTTGGAGCCCTCGCGACCGGCGAGCGGCGAGGTGTTGATACCGATCGTCATGGAGAGGGCCGGCTCGTCGACGGTGATCACCGGAAGAGCGCGCGGGTCCTCCGGGTCAGCGAGGGTCTCGCCGATCGTGATGTCGGTGATGCCGGCGACGGCGACGAGGTCGCCTTGCCGAGCCGAGTCGACCGGTCGGCGCTCGAGGTGCTCGGTCAGGAGCAGTTCGGCAACTTTGACCCTCGTCACGGTGCCATCTGAGCGACACCAGGCCACCTGTTGGCCCTTGGTCAACGTTCCCTCGACGACTCGGCACAGGGCCAGCCGACCCAGATACGGGTTGGCATCGAGATTGGTCACCCAGGCTTGGAGGGGCGCCCCGGGCGTGAAACGTGGCGGAGGGACATGGGCGAGAACCGTCTCGAAGAGGGCGCGCAGATCCGTGGTCGGTTGGGCCGGGTCGAGGCTCGCCCAACCATCACGGCCCGCGCAGTAGACGATCGGAAAATCGAGCTGAGCGTCCGAGGCATCGAGGTCGATGAACAACTCGTAGACCTCGTCGACGACCTCGGATACGCGCGCGTCCGGGCGATCCACCTTGTTCACCACGAGGATCACCGGCATCTCGCGGGCGAGCGCCTTGCGGAGTACGAAACGGGTCTGGGGAAGCGGACCCTCCGCGGCGTCCACCAGAAGCACGATCCCATCGACCATGGTGAGCGCTCGCTCCACCTCACCACCAAAGTCGGCATGGCCCGGGGTGTCGACGATGTTGAGCGTGACGCCCTCCCAGACGAGCGAGGTGTTCTTGGCGAGGATGGTGATCCCCTTCTCTCGCTCGAGATCCATCGAGTCCATGACGCGTTCCGCGACCGACTCGTTGGCGCGGAACGCACCGGATTGGCGGAGCATGGCGTCGACAAGCGTGGTCTTGCCATGGTCGACGTGGGCGACGATCGCGAGATTGCGAAGATCGTCGCGTTGAGCGAGGGGGGTTGACATGCCGCGGGGACGCTATCGACGCCCGAGTGCGGCCACGCCGCTCAGCGACGTCGTTCGCCGAACCGGTTCCAGTGGGTAACAGCCTCCACTGGTTTGCGACGGGCGATACCGAACCTCCCGGTCGGGTAGCCAACCGGGACGAGCGCGGCGATTTCGTATCGGTCGGATGACACTCCGAGTTCTTCGAGCACTTCCGATGCGTACACGCGGATCACGGTCGTCAGCGCTGTCCCAAGGCCATAGGCGCGGGCCGCGAGACAGAAGTTCTGAACGGCTGGGTAGACGCTCGCGTCGAGTCGACCGATGTCGAGCGGGCCATCGGCGTCCTCGGAGCCCCACGCGATCCTCGGCTGAAGAAACAGGACCAACACCGGGACGTCGGCCATGTTGTCGGCGAGGTGACGGCTCGCGTCGCGGGTTCGTTCCCATGAACGGCGGTCGTCATCTGATCGAAAGTCGCTCGGATCCTCGAGCGATGCCTCGTAGCGGTGATAGGCGCGGCCGTACCAGTCAGCGACCCGGGCCCGAACGTCCGGTTCCGTGACGACGAGGTACTGCTGCGGTTGGACATTGCCCCCCGAGGGCGCCTGCTGGGCGGCGCGAAGGCATTCGAGGATCACCGCATCATCGACCGATCGGTCGCTGAAACGCCGGATCGCCCGCGTCGTCTTGATGTGCTCGAGGACGATTTCCGCACGATGATCCTCGGTCATGGCCACATTCTGACCCAACAAGGTCCGGCGATCGACAACCGCCGCCCGCTACGCGGGCGCGATCAGATCATCGACGCGTCGAGCTCGACGCCCATGAGGTGCTTGCCGAGCGTCTCAGCGAGACGGGGCGCCACCATGATGTGCTGCGGAACCACATGCGCGTCACGGAGGCAGCGTCCAAGGACGCTGGTGTCGTAAACAGCCGAGCCTCCCGCCACCGTGAACGCGCGATCAGTAACCGAAGTCGCCTCCGCGGCGGCGTGCATGGCGGCGAGACGCATCCCAACCCGCCGATCGACATCGATTGGTCGACCGGCAAGGGCCTCCTCCCATGCCTCGCCCACGCAGGTGTGCAACAGGGCACGGGCCGCACGCCACGATGCCTCCGACCGCGCCAGTTCGCCCTGAGCGAAACCGCTCTCGGCAAGGGTTCGCGATGAGAACTGCGGTGTCTTTGCACCGGCGATTGCGACCAACTCGTCGAGCGCTCGACGCGCGACACCGAGTCCAACCGCCGCCACGCCGATGGCGAGCAAGGTGAAGTTCGGGAAGGAGGCGATCGGATCATCACAGCGGGGTGCTTGACGCCCGGGAGCGACCGTGCGCTCAAGGGGCACCCGAACCTCATCCACTGAGAAGTCGAGTGATCCGGAACCCCTCATCCCCGAGGTGAACCATGTGTCGTGGAAGTCGATCTCCGACGCCGGGAAGATGCAGGTGCGCTGAACCCCGTCGTCGCAACGGGCGCCGCCGACGACCCAGTCGCAGTGCTGGGTGCCGCTTCCCCACTGCCATCGACCGGAGACCACGACGGCATCACCATCGACTCGACCGATGCCGTTGGGCGCGAAGACGCCTCCGGTCGCCTTCGCCGAGGCGAACACCGAGCGAGCGACCTCCGGGTCGAGGAAGGCCGCCATGGAGGCGGTGGTACTCGAGATCATCGAGCACCATCCGGCGGCGCCGTCAGCGTGGGCCACCCGCTCGATCAGTTCGATGGTCCTGAGCGGGCTCGCGCCCGGTCCGCCGAGCTCGACGGGAAGGCACAGGCGCAGGAGACCCGCGTTGGCCAGCGCATCCACCGTCGATGCGGGGAGCCTCCGGTCCGCCTCCGCGCGATCAGCGCCAGCCCGGGCGACCTCGACCGCCTTCGACACCGCTTCCTCAGTGATGGTGCCCGCCATGTTGTGATCGTACGACGCGTGGACTCCGAGCGCAGGATCGCCCGTCGCTAGCGTGCTCTCGATGTCCGGGTGGAACTTCGCTGACGTGTTTGAAGGGATCGCCGCAGCCATGCCGGACGCACCGGCGCAGCGCCACGGGGACCGCGCCACCACGTGGGCGGAATTCGACCGTCGGGCCGACGGGATCGGGCGCGCTTTCCTCGATGCGGGCCTCGTCGAGCAGGACAAGGTCGCGCAGTACCTGTACAACGGCCCCGAGTATCTCGAGAGCGTCCTCGGCTCCTTCAAAGCCGGCATGGCCACCGTCAACACGAACTACCGCTACACAGCCGATGAGCTGGTGTACCTCTGGGACAACGCGGACACCGCGGCCGTCGTCTTCCACGGCACGTTCACCGATCGAGTCGAGGAGGTCCGCTCTCGGCTCCCTGGAGTGCGGCTCTGGCTTCATGTCGACGATGGCTCCGGACCCGCCCCCTCCTGGGCGGTGCCCTACGAGCAGATGGCGTGCTCAGCCGGTGACCGAGCGATCGGTCCCTGGGGTCGAAGCGGTGACCACCTCCTGCTCCTGTACACCGGAGGCACCACCGGGATGCCGAAGGGTGTGATGTGGCGCCAAGCGGACGTGATCGGTGCGCTTGAGGCCAACAATCGTCGTCGCCTGCCGGACTCGGTCGATCCAGCCGCGGTGATCGATCGCCTGCGTGGTCCGGGCCCACGGGGGCTCCCGGGCGCGCCTCTCATGCATGGAACCGGGTTTTTCAACGCGATGAGCACCCTCCTGATCGGCGGGTCGATCACGACGCTGGTCGGTCGTCGTTTCGACCCGGTGGAACTGCTCGACACGATTGATCGAGAGAAGATCAACTCGATCTCGATCGTCGGCGACGCCTTCGCCAAACCGATCCTCGAGGCGCTCGATGCCGAGCCGGAGCGCTGGGATATTTCGAGCCTGAGGGTGATCGTCTCGTCGGGCGTCATGTGGTCGAGGGCCACCAAGGAGGGACTGCTCCGTCACAACGCTCGCCTCATCCTGCTGGACACCTTGGGCTCGAGCGAGGCCATCGGCATGGCGACGAACACGACGACCGCGGAGAGCGCGGCCGAGACCGCCACGTTCACGCTCGGCCCAGGCACCCGAGTCGTGACCGAGGACGGCCGGGATGTGGCCCCCGGTTCGGGGGAACGAGGACGTGTGGCGCTAAGAGGCCACATGCCCCTCGGGTACTACAAGGACGAGGAGAAGTCCGCGGCCACGTTCCAAGTCATCGACGGCGTTCGCTACTCGATCCCCGGTGACTGGGCCGAAGTCGACGCCGATGGCGCGGTTCGACTCCTTGGCCGCGGGAGTCAGTGCATCAACACCGGCGGCGAGAAGGTCTACCCCGAGGAAGTGGAGGAGGCGCTCAAGACCCATGCTCTCGTCCGCGACGTGGCGGTTGTCGCCCTCCCCGACGAGCGATTTGGCCAGACCGTGTGCGCTCTCGTGGAGACCGTCGACGGCTCGACTCCCGATGCGGCCGATCTCATCGATCACGTCAAGTCCCGACTCGCTGCCTACAAGGCCCCCCGAACCGTCATCGGGATCGATTCCGTCGGGCGGGCGGTGAACGGCAAGCTCGACTACCGGCGTCTTGGCGAGATCGCTCGAGAACGCTCCGGACTCACGAGCGAGTGACGGAACCCGGCTCATAGGCTCCCGCCGTGGCTGAAGCGTCAGGGGGGCTCGCCGCCGTCGATCCGGGGCGGCACGATCTGGTCCTGTTCGATCTCGACGGTGTCATCACACCGACTGCCGAACTGCATCGCGCCGCCTGGGCCGATCTGTTCACCGATTACTCGTTCACCGAGGATGACTACCTGCGCTTCATCGACGGACGAAGCCGCTACGACGGCGTGCGCGCCTTCCTCGCCTCCCGCGATGTCCATCTCCCTGAGGGGCATCCTGACGATCCCCCCGGCGATGAGAGCGTGTGCGCCCTCGGCAACCGGAAGGACTCAGCGTTCCGTGAGCGACTCGATCGCGGGGGTGTCCTCCCCTATCCGGATGCGACCCGCCTCATAGAGCGTCTCGATCCGCCGGGGGTGGCGAGCGCCGTCGTCTCCTCATCTCGCAACGCTCGGGGGGTGCTCGCAGCCGCCGGATTGCTTCAGCGCTTCGACGTCATCGTCGACGGTGTCGTGATCGACTCCGAGGGGATTCCCGGTAAGCCAAGCCCAGCGCCTTTCTTGCTCGCTGCTCGGCGATCGGGGGTCGATCCGGCCCGAACGGTGGTGATCGAGGACGCGGAGTCCGGGGTGACGGCGGGCGCGTCCGGGGGGTTCGGCCTGGTGATCGGTGTGGATCGGGTGGGGGCCCGCGAGGCGCTGCTCGCTGCCGGCGCGGACGTTGTCGTGGATGACCTCGACGAGGTCGTGGTGTCGGAGGTGCTGTCGTGACCGGCGCCGTGAGACGCTCGACCGAGATCGACCGTCACCGTTTCCCCGTGGACGAGTGGCGCTTCGTGGAGACGGAGTACCGCACGGAGGACCTCGGCCATACCGAAACGCTCTTCGTCGCAGCGAACGGCTATCTCGGGCTCCGCGCGAACCCTCCTGAGGGGCGCGATGCCCACTCACACGGCACCTTCGTGAACGGCTTTCACGAGACATGGCCCATCCGGCACGCCGAGTCCGCCCACGCCTTCGCCCGAACCGGCCAAACCATCGTCAACGTCCCCGATGCCAAGCTCATGAAGCTGTACGTCGACGATGAGCCACTCCGCCTCGGCTCCGCTGATCTCGAGGCGTACGAGCGGTCAGTGGACTTCCGCTCCGGAATCGTGACCCGCGATCTGATCTGGCGCACCCCGGCCGGCAAGCGGATCCGGGTGACCTCCTCGGTGATGGCGAGCATGACGCATCGCCATCTCGCTGTTCTCACCCTCGACGTCACCATGCTCGAGGGAACCGCGCCGATCGTCGTGTCCTCGCAGCTCCTCAATCGCCAGGACGGCGAGGATGAGTACCACGTCGAGTCCGCCGCGCTCGGCGGAGGCACCGACCCCCGACAGGCCCGCCGCTTCGATCGCCGCGTTCTTCTCGGACGGGTGCAGCGCCGCCTCGAGGTGACCGGTGGCGACGGCGCGGTCCTCGGTCATCGATGCGCGGAGAGCGGCATGACGATCGCGAGCGCCTACCGACATGTCATCGACTCCGACGGCGACGACCTCGAGACGGCTGTCGATATTCACCCTGACCATGCCAAGACGGACCTCGCGACCACCCTCGATGCGGGCGGAAGTTTCCGCGTCACCAAGTTCGTGGCGTATCACACCTCCACCGGGGTCCCGTGCGAGGAACTGGCTGATCGGTGCGCGCGGACGCTCGAACGGGCCGCTTCCGCCGGGCGCGAGACGCTCGAAGCCGAGCAACGGATGTGGTTCGACGACTTCTGGTCACGAAGCGACATCACGATCGGTGGTGATCCCGCGAGTCAGCAGGGCGTCCGTTGGAACCTGTTCCAGCTGGCTCAGGCGAGCGCCACCACGAACGAGGCGGGCATCGCGGCCAAGGGCGTCTCAGCGGCCGGATACGAGGGTCATTACTTCTGGGACACCGAGGTCTACGTCGTCCCCTTCCTCGCCAACACCGATCCTGAGGCCGCACGACGCCTGCTGCGCTTCCGACACGGTCTGCTCGACGCCGCGCGTCGTCGCGCAACCGAATTGAGCCAGCGTGGCGCCCTCTACCCATGGCGGACAATCAACGGCGAAGAGGGATCCGCCTATTACGCGGCGGGCACCGCCCAGTACCACATCAACGCCGCGGTGGCCTACGCCCTTGAGCGCTACGTCGAGGCGACCAGCGACGTCGAGTTCCTGCACGAGGAGGGCGCCGAGATCCTTGTGGAGACGGCGCGGCTCTGGGAGGACCTCGGGTTCTACGCCCCAGCCGACCGATCAGGCACGGCCGGTCGATTCCACATTCACCGGGTCACCGGGCCGGATGAGTACACGACCGTGGTCAACGACAACCTCTATACGAACGTGATGGCGAGGTTCAATCTGCGTTTCGCCGCACGCGTGGTCCGGGAACTTCGCGAGATCGGCGGTGAGGCGATCGACCGACTCATCCGAGCGACCGGACTCGAGGAAGGGGAAGAGACCACTTGGGACCGGGCTGCCGACGAGATGTATCTGCCCTTTGACGAGCAACTTGGCATCCACCCCCAAGATGAGGCCTTTCTCGACCTCGAGCCGTGGGACTTCGAGGGGACCCCGTCGGATCAGTATCCGTTGCTCCTGCACTTCCACCCGCTGGTCATCTACCGCCACCAGGTGCTCAAACAGGCCGATGTCGTCCTCGCCATGTACCTCCGCGGCGAGCACTTCGACCTTGACACCAAGCGTCGGAACTTCGACTACTACGACCCGATCACCACGGGTGACTCGTCGTTGTCAGCCTGCGTGCAGTCGATCATGGCGGCCACCGTCGGGCACGCTGAGCTCGCGCATCGCTACTTCGCGGAGTCGCTCACCCTTGATCTCGTCGACTCCCATGGCAACAGCGCGGACGGCGTACACGTCGCGAACGCCGGCGGAGTCTGGGCGGCTGTCGTACACGGACTCGCCGGAGTTCGAACTGAAGGTGACCGGGTGCACGTCACACCGACGCCTTTCCCGGGTTGGACGTCACTCTCGTTCTCGATCCGGCACCGAGGCGCTCGGCTGAGCATCGCGATCACCGAGGAGGGCACAACGGTGGAGAACCTCGGTGGGCCGCCCGTCACAGTGGTCCTCGACGGGCGGGAGCACCCTCTCGCGCCGCAGGGATCGGCACGGGGCCTCGGCGCACCTGCTCGCTAACGTCTCATCTATGACAGCAGAACTCGGATTCGACGGCAGGGTTGCGATCATCTCTGGGGCGGGTGGCGGCCTCGGACGTCAGCACGCCCTGATGCTCGCCTCCCGTGGAGCGCTCGTGGTGGTCAACGACCTCGGCGGCGCCGTAGACGGAACTGGATCCGATAAGGGGGCCGCCGAGCGCGTCGTGGACGAGATCAAGGCTCTCGGCGGTGAGGCGGTGGCCGACACCAACTCGGTCTCGACCCCTGAGGGTGGCGCCGCCATCGTGGCGACCGCCGTCGAAGCCTTCGGCACGGTCGACATCGTCATCAACAACGCCGGCATCCTCCGCGACAAGGCGTTCCACAACATGGATGCCGCCATGTACGACGCCGTCGTCGAGGTTCATCTCCGCGGTGCCCTCAACCTCACCCAACCCGCCTTCAAGATCATGCGCGACAAGGGTTACGGGCGCATCGTCTCCACCTCGTCGGGCGCCGGGGTCTTCGGCAACTTCGGTCAGGCGAACTACGGGGCCGCGAAGATGGGCTTGGTCGGGCTCACCCGGGTGCTCGCCGTGGAAGGCGCGCGCAACAACGTTCGCGCCAACGCCATCGCGCCGATCGCCCTCACCCGAATGACCGAGGACCTTCTTGGTGATCTCGGGCAGAAGCTGCAGCCCGAGTACGTGTCTCCTCTTGTGACCTACCTCGCGCACGAGTCCTGCGAGGCCTCAGGACGACTCTTCTCCGTTGGTGGAGGCCGCGTCGCCGAGGTGTTCATCGGCGAGTGCGATGGCTATACCTCCCCGACGCTCAGCCCGGAGGAGGTCCGCGACAATTGGTCGCAGATCACCGACCGAGAGGGCTACACCGTTCCTGCCCACATGGGCGACGAGACCGCCCTGTTCGTTCGCGCCCTGTCCTGAAGAGACCGTCGGACCGAGTCCCGTGAGCATCCAGGCCGTCAGCACCTCCGAGGTGGCCGCCTCGGATGGCGTAACACTGGCCGTGCACGACTTCGGCGGTGATGGCCCACCACTCGTGGTCTCCCACGCCACCGGATTCCATGCCCACTGCTACGTCGACATGATCGGTCGGCTCCGAGAGTCCCACCGCGTGCACGCCCTCGACTACCGGGGACACGGAGCGTCATCGGAACCCACCTTGACTCCTAGAGATTGGTCCGGATTCGCCGACGATCTTCTCGTCGTCTGCCGATTGGCGGGATCGGGTGCACCGGTCTCAGTGTTCGGCCACTCGATGGGGGCCGCCGCCGCGTTGATGGTTTCTGACCGTGAGCCGGGGCTTATCCGCTCTGCGGTGCTCTTCGAACCGATCACGCCCCCTCCCGCGCCCGGTCTCGATCCAGAATCCATTCCCCTGGTCATCGGCGCGAGGCGCCGACGGGCGACGTTCGCCGACCGCGAGTCAGCGATCGAGAACTACGGCTCGAAGCCGCCGTTGTCGCTTATGACGCCTTCCACCCTCCGGGCGTATGTCGAGTTCGGTACGAGGCCCCACGAGGACGGCATCACGCTCGCCTGTCGCCCAGGGTTCGAGGGCGACGTGTTCGTTGGCGCCCACGGCGTCGACGTGTGGGGACGCTTGCCCGAGATCTCGCTTCACTGCCTGGTCCTCGCCGGCGCCGACGAGCCGAATCAGCCCTCCTCCTTCGCCGGTCCGGTCGCTGATCGCCTGCCCAACGCCACATTTCAGCGGCTCGACCACCAAACCCACTTTGGACCCTTTAGCCACCCGGGCGAGGTCGCCGAGATCACCGAGAGCTTTCTCCGAGTTGCCGCATGAGCCACAGGCCACCGACCACCCTCTCGCCGTCTCGGATCGAGTCCTTCCTGTCGTGCCCACTGGCGTTTCGCTTCGCCAGCCTCGACGGGCTCCCCGACCCACCCACTGAGGCCACGACCAAGGGCTCCCTCGTGCACCGCGCCCTCGAGCTCTTCATGGAGGCCCCGCGTGGTGAACGGACACCCGAGTTCCTCGATGGGTGCACCGAGACCGCGATCGCGGAGTTCCACGACGGCCCGGAACTCGCGTGGCTCTCCCTCGACGAGACGCGTCTTGCCGCCTTCGACGACGACGCTCGCTCGCTGGCTCGCAACTACCTGACCATGGAGGATCCCGACTCGATTGAGACGGTCGGCCTCGAGTTGCGTCTCGAGGCGGAGGTCGGACCGGTCACACTCCGAGGAATCATCGACCGCCTCGAGCGCGACGCCGACGGGCGGCTCGTCGTGAGCGACTACAAGACGGGACGCACTCCCCCTCCCGCCTACCAGAAGAAGTCGATGTCCGGTGTCCACTTCTACGCGCTGCTCTGCCGCGAGCGCCTCGGCGAAGCCCCGGCCAGCGTCCGTCTGCTCTTCGTTCGATCCGGTGAGGTGCTGAGCGCCGAACCCACCGAGCAGGCCATCTCGTTCCTCACGACCCGGGTGACCGCGGTGCACGGCGCGATCGCGACCGCCTGTGAGCGAGACGACTTCCGGCCCAAGAAGAGCGCGCTCTGCCGCTCATGCGCCTACCAACGCTGGTGCCCCGAGTTCGGCGGAGATCCCGCGCGCGCGGCCGAGGAGGCACCAGTTGTCTACGCCGGGGTGGCTCCGCGATGAGCACGGAACAGCACGACGACACCGACCGGGAGGTTCCCGGTCTCGGAGGCCTCGGTCCGAGCGTCGCTCGATTCGACGCGGCAGTCGACCAGTGGCTCGAGACCATTCGTGGCAATCCGACGGTGGACCGGGTTGCGACTACCGCGTCGAGACTCGGCGACTGGAGCACCATCTGGCACGCGGCGGGCTTGGTCCGCGCCCTCGCCGGCGGCCGTCTCCGCGAGTCGATCGCTCTCGACATCGGCCTCGCGGCCGAGAGTCTCATTGTCAATCAGGGCGTGAAGCGACTCTTCCGACGGGAGCGACCGACCGAGTCTGGTGACGACCGCTACGAGGTCCGCCGTCCGAGTACCTCCGCCTTCCCCTCAGGACACGCCAGCGCCGCGGCCTTCGCCGCCGTCACCCTTATCCGATGGTCCCGCGGCCGCACTTCGCCGCTGTGGCTGACCATCGCGGTGATCGTTGGCGCGAGCCGAGCCGTGGTGCGAATTCACCACGCGAGCGATGTCGTTGGCGGCGCGGTAACGGGAATCACCCTCGCCCGGCTTCTCGCCCGGCCCCTCGACCGGCTCGCCGGTCGACGCTGAGGTCAGTTCGCGACGAGAACGCCGCGAAGGTCGAGCAGAACATCGGTGACCTCGTTAGAGGACACGAGTTCGCGCTGGAGCATCCGCCCGAGGGCCTCGTCGACCATCGCGAGAGCAGAAGCGATCACCGCATCGGGATCGCGCTGCGGACGGTCCTCCAAGGCCACCGCCCCCGTCGTCGAGTTCGTGTTCCCGTCGTCGGTGTGGAGGCTCGAATCCGTCATCGCCCCCACCGTATCGGGACACTCGGTCCGCGGGACGCATCCCCACCTACGATGGCGGAATGGATCTCCGCGATCGTCATGTCGTCGTCACTGGCGCCGCCGGCGGAATCGGCTCGGCGATCGCGAAGCGACTGAACGACGCCGGCGCCCGTCTCACGGTGAGTGACCTTCACGGCGCGGATGCGCTCGCTCGTGACCTCACCAACGCGGTGTCCGTGGCCGCCGATATCGGGACCGAATCCGGCAATATCGACCTCATCGAGGCCGCCCGCTCGACCCATGGCGAGATCGACCTCTTCTTCGCCAACGCTGGCGTCGCGATCGGAACCGACCCGATGGATGCCGAGGGCACCTGGGAAACGGCCTTCGCCGTCAATCTCCACGCACACCGGTGGGCCGCCCGACACCTGCTCCCGAACTGGCTGGAGCGAGGTGAGGGCTACTTCTGCTCGACCGCCTCAGCGGCCGGTCTGCTCGCTCAGATCGGATCGGCGCCGTATTCGGTGACCAAGCACGGCGCGGTCGCGTTCGCCGAGTGGCTGGCCATCACCTACGGCGCTCGCGGACTCCGGGTCTCGTGTCTGTGTCCCCAAGGCGTCAACACCAACATGTTGAACTCCGATGTTGTCGGTGGGGGCGGCGGCGACGTCGTCCGCGCCGTTGGCAACGTGCTTGAGGCCGAGGAGGTCGCCGAGGTGGTCCACTCGGCAATCGTCGAGGAGCGGTTCCTCATCCTCCCCCACCCCGAGGTTGGCGACTACCTCCGCCACAAGGGTGACGATCCGGCGCGCTGGATCTCGGGGATGCAGCGGCTACAGCGTCGCACGCTCGGACTCTGAGCGCCGTGGCCGATCGATCCGCTCTCCGCCAGATCGGCCTCGTCCATGGTGAGGAGGTCCGATTCAAGCCCCACGCGAATCGACGCTGGGTGGTCGGCCGGATCTCCGGCGTGGAGCCAGACGGGAGCATCTGCCTTCATGACCCCGACGGGTCAGCCCGTTCCCTGCGACCTGAGGCGCTCGAGGTCCGTCGACCGGGACCTCGGGGCCGACGGCGATGGCGCAACGTCGCCGAGGTGGCGACCACCTGGGAGCAGCTGCCGCTCTTCTGAGGGTCAGCCGGCGATCAATGGTCGCCCGCTCGCGAGCCAGGCGACCGTTCCACCCTCGAGCTCGTAGATCGAGTTGAATCCGAGGTCGGCCATCAGCGCAGTTGCCTGACCGGAACGGTTATCGCTTCGGCAGTAGACGAAGTACGTGGCTGAGCGATCGAGGGCCTCGATGCTCGACACGAAGTCCGAGGCCGAGATATCGATGAGCCTCGCGCCGGGGAGATGCCCCTCGGAGAACTCCTCCGGAGTCCGCACGTCGATGATCTCAACACCCCCGGCCGCGAGGATGGCCTCGGCTCCGGCGGGATCAACCATCGCGAGGAAGGCAGCATCTCCGGCGCCGATCTCAGCGGCGGGCGTTTCGGAGGCTGGGGTCGAGGTGCAGGCGGCGAGAATGATCAGTGCCGCGAGTGCCGGGGCTCGCCGCACGGCGATCAGGCGCAGTCCGCGATGGCGGCGACCAGCGCGTCGAGGCCCTCGTCCATGGTCGCCTCGTCGATGTCGAGCATCGGCGACATGCGGATCACGTTGCCGTAGAGGCCACCCTTGCCGACCAGCAGGCCATGCCGTTTCGCCGCCTCGAGAAGCGCGGCGGTCCGCTTCGGGTCGGGTTCGATCGTTCCGGGATGGCAGACCTCAAGCGCCCACATCAGCCCGCGTCCCCGCAGTTCGGCGATCCAGTCGGTCTGCTCGACGATCGGGCGAATCCGGGCGTCGAATCGACGTCCCATGCGAAGCGCGTTGCCCTGTAGATCGTTGTCGAGCACGTACCGGAGGGTCGCCGCGCCGGCGGCCGCAGAGAGCGGATTGCCGCCGAAGGTCGAGAACGACAGGACGTCGATCGTGTCCATGATCTCGGCCCTCGCGACGACGCCGGCCAGGGTGATTCCGTTGCCGACACCTTTTGCGAAGGTCATGATGTCCGGAACGATTCCGTGAGCCTGATAACCCCAGAAGTGCTCCCCGGTGCGACCCCAGCCGGTCTGCACCTCGTCGGAGATGAACAGGATCCCGCGGTTGGA
>VMBT01000554.1_pt1 | contig 23496 bp, 21 predicted proteins | sample 4404301 | NCBI WGS metagenome assembly VMBT01 (sample SAMN12238535, study PRJNA552566) | marine metagenome | isolation source: Coastal seawater | place: USA: coastal Georgia, Sapelo Island | collected 2008-08/2009-08
TCATATAAAGTTTTTTTAATAGGGCATCTTTCCAGTCATTCCATAAGTCTTCTCTAGTTGCTCTAATATCTGCAACTGTCAAAAGATATAAATAATCTAATAAGTCTTGCGAATTGATAACTTTAATAAATGAACTGACAACTTCTGGGTCGTCAATATTTTGTTTTTGTGAAACTTGAGACATCAATAAGTGATTTTTTACTAATGAATTTACTATTAACGAATCTTCAATTTTCAACTGGTGATTTTTGCAAAAAATAGAGGCATCTTTTGCTCCAATATCAGAGTGATCCCCTCCTCTACCCTTGCCAATATCATGAAATAGACCTGCTAGTAAAAGTAGTTCAGGTTTTTTAAGATTCTTAGCTATTTTGCTACAAAGCGGGAATTCATCCTTGTGATCATCAACAAAAAAGCGTCGAATATTTCTGATGACAAACAATGTATGCTGATCAACAGTATATTGATGAAATAAATCAAATTGCATCAGACCACAAATTTGACCAAACTCAGGAATGTATTTCTCTAGCACTCCATATCTGTTCATCAGTGTCAATGTTTTATAAACCCCCTGCTTTTGTTGCAGAATCTCTATGAATAGGTGATTTGTTTGCCTTTTTCTAGAAAAATCGCCATCAATCAAATGGAGATTGTTTTGAATTGATCTGAGCGTATCTGCACCTATTCCTCTTACATAACTATTTTTTGCTAATAAAAGAAAGATCTCGATAATCGTGCTTGGGTGTTTTTCGAATACCTGTAAATCATTTGCTTCAATAAAACCATAGTTAACGCTAAATTCTGAATTAAGTTTTTGATTATTGACGATATTGGTTTCAAATATTTGAAGAAGCATGTCATTAATTCTAGAAATCCTTCTCACTACCAAAAAATAATCCTTCATAAATTTGGTTAAACCTGAATTATTTTCTGATTCATAACCCAAATAATCAGAAACACCCTTCTGATATCCAACCTGAAGTCGATCTTCTCTTCTATTTGAAATGACATGAAGTGCATATCTGATTCTAAAAATAAAATCAATTCCTGATTTAAGCTTCTTTACTTCTTCATGAGAAAGATGTCCTAAGTTAGCAAGATCCTCAATCTTTTTAATTTTTAAACACCATTTTGATATCCAAAGAATGTTTTGGAAATCTCTTATACCGCCAGGACTTTCTTTAATATTTGGCTCAAGGTTATAACCTGAATTAGAAAAATTTTGATGACGATTTTCCTGTTCTTTCTTTTTAGCTATGAAAAAACTTTGATCACTCCATCCGCTTATTTGAAGAGATTGATACATTTTTTCAAATAAAACTTTTGATCCACAAATAAACCTTGATTCCAAAATATTTGTAGCAATAGATAGGTCACTCATAGCTACGATGCAGTCACTTAAATCTCTAGTTGAATGACCAATCTCTATTCCCACGTCCCAAAGAATCGTTAAAAAATTAGATATTTTTTCTTCATATTTAGAATAAGATTGATTGGGGATTAATATCATTATGTCGATATCTGAATGGAGATGGAGCTCCTCTCTTCCATAACCACCGACAGCTACCAGAGTAATTTTTCTATCAAAACTTTGATCAGCCCAGATTCTTTTTAAAAGACCATCAATGCTTTTACTTCGCTTAAGAAGTAACTTAAGGACTTTACGAGGACTTTGAATAAACTCGCTAGCGAGTTCTTTTTGTAATTCGCGATATTCAGCTTTATAGTTATCTAAAGCCATATTTAGAAATATTGATTATTTTTGATATTGTATCGCTTTACCTAATCGATTTAATGATTTTTCTTTACCAATTAACTCAGCTAAACTATCGATACTTCCTGCATTTCCATGACCGGTCAATGCAAGCCTGAAAGGTTGACCTATCTTTCCAAAACCAATTGAATTTTTTTGACAAATCTGCTCAATACAAAAATGAATTTTTTCTTTTGTCCATTCATCAATACCCTCAAGTAATGACATTAAGTCAGAAAGAAGACTCAAACTTTCTTCAGAAAAGAATTTATTGGCTTTATCTGTATCAAAACTATCAAAGTCTTCATAAAATATTTTCATGCCTTCAATAGTTTCTATAAGAGTCTTAGATCTATCCTTTAAATAATCTAGTACGTCTGAAATATTTGGCCCTGAATGTATATCAATATTGGCTTCTTTTATTAGCTCATCAAGCCTTAACAACAAGTCTTCATTTGAGTATTTTTTTATATATTCATGATTTAGCCAAAGCAATTTTTCCTCATCAAAAGCTGCTGGTGAGTTATTTACGTTTTTTAAGCTAAAAAGTTTAATCATCTCATTTACGGGGAATATCTCCTGATCACCATGTGACCAACCTAATCTTAAAAGATAGTTCAAAAACACTTCTGGTAGATACCCTTTTTCCTTATAAGCGATTACGCTAACAGCTCCATGCCTTTTTGAAAGTCTTGATCCATCACTTCCAAGGATCATAGGAAGATGGGCAAATTTAGGAATAGTCCAATTCAATGCCTTATATAAATTGATTTGTTTGGGGGTGTTGTTAATGTGATCGTCACCTCTAATGACAGTTTCAATCTGCATATCATGATCATCCACCACTACAGTTAGATTATATGTTGGATTACCATCAGACCTTTTGATGATCAAATCATCTAATTGAGCATTATCAATTGAAATATCACCCTTGATCTCGTCATAAAAAGAGACCAAACCTTCAATAGGATTTTTAAAACGAACCACCCCTTCAGTAAGATTTTTATCTCGACAGTGTCCATCATATCTTGGAACGAGCCCCTTCTTTCTTTGCTCTTCCCTGACCTTGTCTATCCTCTCCTGAGTACAATTACAAAAGTAAGCATGATTTGTACTGATAAGCTTATCAATAACCTCATTGTATCGATCATATCTTTTTGTTTGATAGTAGGGACCCTCATCATAATCAAGCCCCAACCACGTCATGCCATCAAGAATTGCTTTGATTGATTCATCAGTAGATCTTTCTCTGTCAGTATCTTCAATGCGCAGAATAAAATTTTTATTATTTTGTTTTGCCCAGAGCCATGCATAAAGAGCAGTTCTTGCTCCACCTAAATGCAAATACCCCGTGGGTGAAGGTGCAAATCTCGAACTCATTTAATTATCTAACTTTGAAGCTTTTTCGTACCAATATTTGGACTTTTCTAAATCCTGTTCAACTTCACGACCATCTTCGTAGAGCATACCTAGAGTGAACATGGGTCCAGGAATATCAAACTCGGCAGCTTTTTCAAACCATTCAATCGATTGATTGATATCCTTCTCCACCCCTTCTCCTGTCATATAAGCAACACCAATCATATGATGAGCATATGCATGCCCAAGTTGGGCAGATTTTCTAAAATTTTGCAAACCTAGCTCTTTATTCTCTACCATACCCAGACCATTCATTTGCATCATTCCAACTCTCCATAATGCTTCTGCATGTCCTTGTGATGCAATTGGTCCTAATAGCTGATATGCCATGGCAAAATTTTTGGCATCAAAAGCGGCTATTCCGCTCGCTAGATCAGCATCAAATTTATCGGTATTAAATTCATTTGACATAGAATTATTTTGAGAAAAATAAAAAACTAGATTTTACACAATCATCGGAATGATAAGACCATTGGAATTTATTAAATAATTTTTAAGATATACTTATTAAACTTAGAATAAATATATTTTCCAATGGATTTAAGTCAAGAAAATTCTGAACAGAATTCAATACTTTCTTATTCTGAAAATGACGCAAGCATCCAGTCTGGAAAGTTAGGGTTTCCATGTTTTATATCGAAAAGTTTTTCAGCAACATTGGATTTTCATTCAATAGATTTGATTGAAAAAACTGATATCTTTCCATTAATAACGAAAGATCAAGTCAAGATAATTATTATTGGCACCTCGCAAACCTCATTTCTTAAACCTGAAAAAATTTTATTGTTTAATGAACTAGGTTTGGGTGTTGAATTAATGAATGTCGATGCTGCCTGCAGAAGTTTTAACCTTCTTCTTTCAGATAAAAGAGCAGTTGGTCTATTGATAATATGATTCAAGATAAAGTCAATAATTTCTTTCAATTTTTTAAACTTGACAAGTATTTATTCTTTTTGATTGTTATAACTCTTTCATTTGGTTTCATAATTCTTTATACGGCATCTTCATCCTCTGAAAAGCTCCTTTTACTTCAATTTAGGAATCTAGCAATTGCCTTAATTGTTATGTTAGTCATTGCACAAATACCTCCAAGGATTTTGAAACTCTACTCACCATATCTAATGGCTATAGGAGTGATATTGTTAATTTTGGTTTATTTCTTCGGGTCTTATGGAGGAGGAGCAAAAAGATGGCTTGATATCGGAATAATTAGATTTCAGCCATCGGAGATAATGAAGGTTATTGTCCCAATTGCTATTGCCTCTATATTGAGTGAAAAAAATATTCCACCGAGACTTGGGCCAGTTTTACTTTCACTTCTTGCAATCTTTTTGATTGGTTTTCTAATCTATAAGCAACCTGACTTGGGAACAGCTATATTAATTGTATCAAGTGGTATTTATGTTCTATTCTTTGCTGGAGTAAGAATCCAAATCATTAAGAATGTATGGATTAATTTAAGCGTTATATTTAGCTCAATTCTTGGCACTCTTTATCTTGCATGGAATTACTTCCTACTACCCTATCAAAAACAAAGAATTTTGACCATGATTGATCCTGAATCTGACCCGTTGGGCTCTGGGTATCATATTATCCAATCAAAGATTGCAATAGGCTCTGGTGGTTTAACTGGCAAAGGTTATGGAGCAGGTTCTCAATCACAGTTAGATTTTTTACCTGAACATTCAACTGACTTTATTTTTTCTGTACTCGCTGAAGAAATGGGGTTTGTTGGGGTAATTTTTTTGTTGTTTTTATATGGGTTGATTATTTATCGATCATTTCAGATTTCAATTAAATCTGAAGATAACTTTTCTAAATTACTTGGGCTAAGTCTGACTTTGGTATTTTTTACTTATGTGGCAATTAATATTGCAATGGTTGCTGGATTGGTCCCGGTTGTTGGTGTTCCTCTTCCTTTGGTTAGTTATGGGGGGTCTTCGCTACTAACCATCTTGGCTATTTTTGGAATCATCATGTCAGTCAACAAACATAAACTTCCTGGTTATCTCAAGAAATGAAGAAAATAGTTTTTTTAATATTGATTTTCCCTTCCTTAGTATTTGCGGAAATTGTTAAAGGCAATGAGCTTAGATTTACCCAGGAATTCATTAAGGAAATGGTTAATAAACATCAGTTCAAAGCAAATGAACTTAATTTCATCTTTGGACAAATCTCTTTAGAAATTTTGCCAGCGGTTGAGAAGTCAGCCCTTCCCAAAAGAAAGAAAAAAATCATGTCATGGGATAAATATAAATCCCTATTCATTACTGATGAAAGAATCAAATCCGGCGTAACGTTTTGGAAGCAAAACATAAAACTGCTTGAAAAAGCCGAAAAAAAATTTAATATCCCTAGCGAAATTATCGTTGCCATTCTTGGGATCGAGACAAACTATGGAAAAAATCAAGGAGAGCATCCAACACTAGAAACACTTCTCATTAAGGCATCAGGCAATAATCGCAGAAAGAAATTCTACAAAAAAGAATTGGAGTCTTTCCTACTCTTGGTTAGGGATAACAATATTCCACCCTTATCCGTCAAAGGCTCTCATGCAGGGGCTTTGGGGATGAGTCAATTCATATCTAGCTCTTACAGGCACTACGCGGTTGATTTCGATGAAGATGGAAAAATAGATCTTTTTTCTTCCAACGCAGATGCTATCGGCTCGATAGCAAATTACTTTGATAAGCACCAATGGCATGATGGTGGTGAGCTTTCTTATCCAATTGAACTTGATCAAAAACATTTTCGTTATGTTAAGTCTTCAACTAATAAACCTGTAAAAACTGCTCAGTATTGGAAAAGCAAAGGCATTCCTATTTCTATGAAAATAGATGACAGCACTAAGATTGCATTGATTCAACTGCCTCAAGATAATCATATTGATATGCGCCAAACATTATGGAATTTTTATGTATTGACTCGTTATAATCACGATAATAGATATGCAATGACAGCTCAATTGCTTTCTGAGCATATTAAAAAGGAATTCGAACAAATAAACTAACCTAGACACATGAAATATAGATTTACTACCTCAATCTTATCCTTAGCTTTCTTTACTTTTTTATTTTCTTCTTCTGTATTAAAAGCGGCAGTTTTTATTACTCCAAAAGCCCCAGCAATAAATGTTGACTCATACATCCTTATAGATTTTGACTCTCAAAAGGTCATTGCTTCAAAAAATCCAGACAAAGCTCATGCTCCTGCCAGCTTAACAAAAGTAATGACGGCTTATGTAGTCTTCCAACTAATTAAGGATGGTCGTGTATCTCTAAATGATGATGTTTTAATTAGTGAAAAAGCATGGAAAACCATGGGTTCTAAAAGTTTTGTTGAGGTTGGAAAAACAATCAAGCTAGAAACACTTCTGCAGGGACTAATCATTCAATCCGGTAATGATGCTGCTGTCGCCTTAGCAGAGCATATCGCTGGAACTGAGGGTACTTTTACTGCTTATATGAATGAATATGCAAGAGAACTCGGTATGAACAATACTATTTTCGAAAATGCTTCTGGTTTGGATACTAAAAACCAGCAGACCTCGGCAAGAGATATGTCAATTCTTGCTTCATCTGTCATTAGAGACTTCCCTGAATACTATAAATGGTACAGTCAAAAAACTTTTACATATAACGACATTAAACAAAACAACAGGAATAAGCTTTTGTGGAGTGACAAGACTGTTGATGGATTGAAAACTGGTTACACTGATAAGGCAAAATATAACCTTGTTGCAAGTGCCAAAAGGCTGAATGATATGAGGCTGATATCAGTGGTTCTGGGATCCTCAAGTCCTGATGCTAGAGCGAATGAAACTCAACAACTTTTAGACTATGGATTTAGATTCTTTGAGACCATTAAAATTGACAATATTGTCAAATCAGTACCTCTCCTTAAAGGTGAAAAGGACTCTCTCAAGGTTGGAACTACTGAATCAAGTACAATCACGCTTCCAAGGGGTCAATTCAAATTATCAAGGCAGTCTATAGAGTTGAATAAAAATCTTTCTGCCCCAATTAAAAAAGGTGATCGTGTTGGTGATTTGGTCATAGATCATGAGGGTGATAAGATAGCTACTTTCCCTTTAATTGCTCTTGAAGATATTGCCCAGTCAGGTTTTTTCTCTCGTTCAATCGATAGCCTTAAATCATTCTTCTAATCATTTTCTCTAATGATTTTTTTAAATGGCAAGTATCTATCTAAAGATGACGCCAAGATATCCGTCATGGATCGAGGTTTTTTATTTGGTGATGGGGTTTATGAGGTCATACCGGTCTATCAAAAAAAAATATTCTCTCTTGAAGAACACTTGCAAAGACTTCATGCCAATCTACAAGAACTAGATATAACTAACCCTTATGATAATTCCGAATGGGAAAATATTTTTACTGAAATAATCAAACATTCATCCTTCGAACAAGAGGCTATCTACCTTCAAGTAACTCGAGGGGTTATGAATACAAGGACTCATTATCAGGAAAATTTATATCCCACAGTTTTTGTAGAATCCAATAAGATATCTAACAGAGACAACAATGAGATATATGCTGGTTACTCTGCAATCACAGAAAAAGATGAGAGATGGTCTAAGTGTCATATTAAATCCATATCGCTCCTAGCAAACGTCTTGAGTATTAAAAATGCAAAAAAAAATAATGTTGAAGAGGTTATTTTTATAAGAGATGGTGTGATTACTGAAGGGGCAAGTTCAAATGTCTTTATTGTTAAGAATAATCAAGTATTTACGCACCCCAAGAATAATCTAATTCTGCCTGGAATTACTAGGGAAATTAGCATAAGAATTCTTCAGGACCTAAATATTGAAGTCTTTGAAAATTCTTTCACTGAAGAAGAAATGATGAGTGCTGATGAGATCTGGATAACCAGCTCAACTAGAGAAATCTTGCCCATAACAAGTGTTAATTCTAAGAAAATTCAATCTGGAAAAGCTGGCCCATTGTGGGAAAAAGTTTATCTAAGTTACCAAAGCATCAAAAATGGATAATCCCAGAGACAATGAAATCATTGAATTTCTAGACAACCTTCTGGGTCAGAATTCCTACAAGATATCAAAAATTGCTGGTGATGCCAGCTTTAGGAATTATTCTAGAATTTCTCAGGATAAAAAATCATATATGTTGATGGACTCACCACCTGAAATTGAGTCTAATCATGTTTTTTTTCAAATTGCCAACCATCTTAAAAGTCATGAAATTAATTCACCAAAAATTTTCGGTCATGACTTGGATCAAGGACTTCTACTTTTAGAGGATTTTGGAGATATCTCTTTCCAAGAGAATAATAGCAATGGAATCAATATCTCTCTTTACAAAGAAGCTATAAAAATTATAAAAAATATCCAGGCCATTGAGCCAGATAATAATATTTATGCCGATTACTCAAGGGATATCCTTCTTAATGAGATGAGGCTCTTTAGTGACTGGTATCTTGATAAAGGGTCGTTAGATGATAGAGTGGAATCCTCTTATGAGGTCATACTCAAAGGAATCCGTAATAGTAATGACTGCATTGTTCATCGTGATTTTCATTCAAGAAATTTAATGATTCATCAAAAATCTATTGGGGTTATTGATTTCCAGGATGCATTGATTGGACCAAGATCTTATGATTTAGTCTCTTTGTTATACGATGCTTACATTGAAATATCAGAGAAACACCGAGAAGAGCTGATTCAATATTTCATCGAGATTTCAGATATCAAGATCTCATATTCTAAATTTAGAGAGGAGTTTGATTTTGTTGCTATTCAAAGGCTTCTAAAAGTTTTAGGAATATTTAAACGCTTATCTTTAAGAGATAAAAAACATCAATATCTTTTTGATATTCCTTTGGTTGAAAATTATTTACTTCAAATACTCAGCAAATATCCAGATCTTGAGGGACTTAAGAACCTAATACTGGAAGAGAAAGACAAAAAAGCTATCATGATTCTAGCGGCAGGGAAAGGTGAACGTATGATGCCTTTAACTGAGTCTATACCGAAACCTCTTCTTAAGATTGGTGATAAGGCTTTGATTGACTATTCCATAGCTTCTGCCCTTAATGCTGGTTTTTCGAAAATAGTTGTTAATACCTTTTATTTAGGTAACTTGATTAGCTCTCATCTTTCAGATAGATATCAGGATATTGTCATCAGTGAAGAAAAGAGTCCTCTTGAGACAGCAGGTGGCATTATTAATGCTCTTACCCATCTTGGAAACAATCCTTTTGCGGTTATGAACTCGGATGTTTATACGAATTTTAGACTAGAGAAATTATTACTCCCTGAAAACTCCCTTGCGCATTTAGTTTTAGTGAAAAACCCCGAGCATAACCCAGAAGGAGATTTTTCATTAGATGAGCAATCATTAATCAACATTAATTCTAAAAATCAATATACCTTTTCGGGAATTGGGATATATCATCCAGAACTATTTAGGGATTTTATTCATTGCACAGGTAAATTGCCTCTATACAAAGTTCTTCTACAGGCAATTGATAATCAACAGGTGACGGGGGAATTATTTGATGATGTTTGGTTTGATGTCGGCACTCCTGAGAGACTAAAAAATATTAATAAATTTCAAGCAGAAAGGAACAATCTGTAAAATGATTGACGGTGCTGAGGGTAAGCAAGCAATGAAAGGTTATGAACCCCGCCAGGTCCGGAAGGAAGCAACGGTAGTAATTATTTCATGTGTTTGATTTTATTCTCAGTGCTACAATGAATTATGTCAAAAGAGTATCAAGTTTTAGCTAGAAAATATAGACCCCATAACTTTCATGAAATGGTGGGGCAAAAACATGTGGTTAAGGCCTTAACCAATGCGCTTGATGCCAATAACCTTCACCATGGATTCTTATTCACCGGTACACGAGGTGTTGGTAAAACAACAATAGCAAGAATTTTTGCTAAGTCTATTAATTGTGAGCAAGGCATCTCTTCTAAGCCTTGTGGTAACTGCCCTACTTGCCAAGAAATAGATAAAGGTCAGTCAGTGGATTTGATTGAATTAGACGCTGCGTCTAATACCCAAGTGGATAAGATGCGAGAACTTCTCGAAAATGCCCAATATATGCCCACTAAGAATCGATTCAAGATATATTTGATCGATGAGGTGCACATGTTATCCAAAAGCAGCTTTAATGCACTTTTAAAAACTCTTGAAGAGCCTCCATCACATATCAAGTTTCTTTTAGCAACTACGGATCCACAAAAATTACCTGTGACGGTTCTCTCTAGATGTCTTCAGTTCACTTTGCAAAGACTATCGGTCAGTGAAATTGAAGACCAGTTGAAGTACATCATTGAACAAGAAAATTATCAGTACGAGATTGAAGCACTCCAGCAGATTGCTGAGCTTGGAGATGGATCGATGCGAGATGCGTTAAGTCTTCTTGATCAATCGATTTCATATTGCAATGGCAATATTCGGTCAGAAGATGTTCGAACGATGCTTGGTCTGGTCAAAAATGATGAAATTATTAGTCTAATTGAAAGTATCGCTAATTATGATGCTCAAGCAGTTATAGACTATTCAGAGAAACTCTCAAGAAACGGTGAGAATTTCGAGAATGTATTAAAAGAATTGACCTCTACTTTTCATCATTTATCCGTCATTAAAAATACAAATACGCAATTAGATACTAAATTGAGTTCACTTGCTCATGCATTCTCAAATTCTGACTTGCAGCTTTACTATCAAATTGCTATTAATGGCAAAAGAGATCTTCAGTTTTCTCCGAGTGAAAAAATTGGGTTTGAGATGACCCTTCTTAGAATGCTAGCGTTTCATCAAAAATCCACAGACCCAGTTTCAGAAAAAAAAACTCTAAATAATCCTTCCCCTGAGGATAAGCCAACAAATATTAAATCCAATACGGTTGCTGTTAAGATTGCAAATCAAAATGATTGGGAATCTATTGTTAAAACAATAAAAAGTGAAGGATCTATAACCACCCTTTTGAAAAACACAGTTTTCAAGTCTTTTAATGAAGATAAGTTAGAACTTGTCTTGGATGAGAAGTTATCCAATTTATTGACTGAAGATCTGCAATTCTCGATACAGGAAGAATTATCAAAAATTCTTGGAAAAATTTTTGTTTCGATTGATGTAAAAACACTGAATGAGGATACGATTGCAATAAAGCAATCTAAAAAAGAAGAAATTGAGCTCGAAAAAATAAAGCAAGATTTCTTGAATGATGAATTGGTAAAAAAAATTGAGGAAGTTTTTGGTGCCTCTCTAGATTTAGATTCAATTATAAAAATTAAAAAATAGGAGTTCATATGTTTAAAGGCGGTATGGCTGGGATGCTTCAAAAGGCTCAGAAAATGCAAGAAGAAATGCAAAAAGCTCAAGCAGAGATTAAGAACTTGCAAGTTGAAGGTTCCGCTGGTAATGGTATGGTGAAATTAGAACTCTCTGGCGAATATGAGCTTAAATCAATTTCCATAGATGATCAGTTAATGGATGATAAAGAGTTCTTAGAGGATCTACTTGTAACTGCTTATAATGACGCCCACTCGAAGGTTAAAAAGGAAAGTGAGTCAAGAATGAAAGGCGTCACTGGTGGAATGAGCTTGCCCGGAGGCATGAAACTTCCATTCTAATGATTAAGAATCTCATTAAATCTTTTACAAAACTTCCTGGTGTTGGAAATAAAACAGCTCAAAGATTTGCCTATCACCTTCTAGAGCGAAACCGTGAAGCTGGTATGGAGCTCGCGAAATCTCTTGAATTGGCAATGACACATGTAAAGAATTGCAAGGATTGTCAAACCTTAACTGAAAATGACATTTGTTCTATTTGTGCAGACCCAGATAGAGACAACTCCATTTTGTGTATTGTCGAAACGCCTAATGACCTAAATCTCATCGAGGAAAGCGGAATTTTTAAGGGTAAATACTTTGTCCTTGGGGGTTATTTATCTCCGATTGATGGAATTACCCCTGAAGATCTTGGTTTGGATATCTTGGAATCTAAAATCAAAGAAAGCGAGATTATTGAGATTATCCTGGCAACCAACGCCACCATTGAAGGTGAAGTAACCGCTCATTTCATCAAGAACATGACCAAGGGTCTCAATTTGAATGTAACTCGAATTGCCCATGGAATCCCTATTGGTGGTGAATTAGAGTATGCTGACAGTAATACTATTGCTCATGCCTTATCCGATAGGAAAAACTACAGTTAGAATTTTTTGCTAAGCAATTCTATTTCATATCCATTTGGATCTTCTAGAAAAGCACAAATTGTCTCTCCACCATTCATTGGACCAGCTTCTCTGATAACTTTTGCACCATGAGATTTTGCTCTCTCAGTCGCGTCATAAACATCATCAACATTGATTGCGAGGTGACCAAAACCAGTCCCAACTTCATATTGATCGACACCCCAATTGTATGTGAACTCAATCACTGTATTGTCTGCCTCATCTCCGTAGCCCATGAATGCCAGCGTAAACTCTCCCTTTGGATAATCTTTTTGGCGTAACAATTTCATTCCCAGAACATCTTTATAGAAATTAATAGATTGTTCCAAATTTCCTACTCTCAGCATTGTGTGTAATAGTCTCATATTTTCTAGTGTGTTAAATAATATAAATTTCCTTGATCTGTCCCAAAGTAAATAAAACCTTCGTTATCAACTGCAAGACTTCTAATTCGCTCATAAAGATTTTTAAGGATTCTGTTTTCTTTTGGATTACTAAGATTATTATCTAGGGCAATAATATTTAAATGCTGGAGTTTCAAAGCACCGGAAATTAGCTTTTCATTTAACTCAGGATAAATGTTTCCACGGTAAAGAATGATGCTACTTGGAGCGATAGACGGAACATAGTATTTAACAGGTTGTTCCATTCCCTTTTTATGTGTCCCCTCTCCAACAGCAATCGGCCCCCAATATTCCTTACCATAAGAAATAACCGGCCAACCATAGTTCTTTCCTTTTTGAATTAGATTAATTTCATCTCCACCCCTAGGGCCATGCTCAATAGACCATAAATTACTAGTCTCAGAGTCCCAATACAATCCTTGAGGGTTTCTATGTCCATAGCTCCATATTTCAGGAAGAGCCTTGGGATTTCCAACAAAAGGATTATCAAATGGAATTGAGCCATCAAAATTTAATCTTAAAATTTTTCCTGCATGATTTGTCAAATCCTGAGCATTCTCTCTTAAACCTCTATCACCAATTGAAATATATATATGCTCGTTGGAGAAAGCAATCCTTGATCCAAAATGCCGAGAGGTATCTGTCTGAGATTTACTGATTAAAATATCTTGCCAATCAATTATTTCTTGATTACTTAATCGAAACCGAGCAAGAGTAGTTGTAGCACCACTAACAGTATCTTTAGAATAAGTTGTGTAAAACCATTTCTCTAGGGTTTTTCTAGTAGGTTTTTTAACATCCATTAACCCTCCCTGCCCATCATCAAAGACCTTAGGGTTTCCCGATAAAAATTCAACAGTTTTGCTTGGCAGATCAACTAAAACAAATTTCCCAGACTTTAAACTAGCAATAATGGTTTGATTATCAATAAAGTCCATACCCCAAATAGTGTCTGGCAGATTAACAATTTTTTTGACCTGATAATTTGATTCTGCAAACAAAGTTCCATTTAAGAGAACAAAGAGAAAAGATAATTTGAATATAAAACTTAACTTATTATTTTGTCCCATGAATTAATCCGTAATATTTAAGTGCAAAGATACTTGGGTACCACATTTCATTAGAGTCTGCTTGATACATCATATGGGTAAACTCTTTTGAAACTCCTCTTTTTTCGAAAAACTCTGCATCCTTTTTTTGGTCCATAAAAAGGCTCATCATATCTAACTGGTCAATTTTTGCACCAGGCCTTGCGATTGAATACTTGTGAAAACCAAGCTTAGCACTCTCATGTATGTACCTTTTATTTCCAGAAATAAATGCAATAGTACAGGCAGATGAACATTCGTCATAGGTATAAGTGTTTAAAGAGTTAAGGAGTATCGTTTTCGATATTTGATTGGCCTCATAAAGAAGCCCCCCTTCACTATTAAGTATCACAGTCTTAATGTTTTTATTCTTATCAAGAATATCATTGACTTTATCGGATATTCCATAATCAAAATTTCCATTAATGACGAGGTTGTCTTTATAAATTTTGACATCATAATTTTGATTTTTTGACAACACAAATGCATCAAAATAAAGTTGTTTGTACCAATCAATATCTTCTATTTCGCTGACTGTTGAAAAGGTGATTCCAAACAACAAAATAATTCGGACTAACCAAGCCCAAATAATTTTCAGTTTACTTTCAATATACCTAGAAGTGGTTCTCCATAGACCAACCACCTGCCAAGGAAAAACAATCAGAAAATTGAAGAATGTATAAGCGAGAATTACTCTTGCAAAGAAAACAGGATCTTCATTCTCAGAGCTAATGAGCATCCAAGCAAACAAAGAAAATGACAAGGTGATAGATAACAGCCAGTTGTTAACCCAAAAGGCCCTAGCTAAGGAGTGATGGCCAAGCCAATGTTTTTTTAGGTATGAAGTTTTTTGTGTCTCTATATTGCTATCTTCAATCTTTTGGCTCATAAGTTAGCGTAGCAACCAAATTTCTAGACCCAGCATTGTTTCTATGTTCATTAAGATAGATACCTTGCCAGGTACCCATATTTAAAGCACCATTGGTTACTGGAATATTTAAATTAATACCTATCAAGGTTGATTTTATATGCCCTGGCATGTCATCTTCTCCTTCATTTACATGAGTAAAATAAGGTTTTTTATCGCACAATTCTGAGTAAAAATTTTCTAAATCAATTCTAACGTCAGGGTCAGCATTTTCATTAATACAGATTGATGCTGACGAATGCTTCAAAAATAAACATAGCGTTCCAACAGAAGCATTGCTTATATCTCCGATCTGGTCAATGATCTCATTTGTTATTAAATGAAATCCTCGTTTTTTTGGACTGATAGAAATTTCATACTGCTTAATTTTCATTGATTGAGGTAATCCTTTTCTTATTTTTTTCATCCCAATAATTGGCTTTATTTTTTAATATCCACCTTACCCCTCCTTTTGGATCTTCAACATCTCCTTTGTAGCGAGGAATAATATGAACATGAAGATGTTTGATGCTTTGTCCTGCTGCCTCACCATTATTAATGCCAATGTTATAAGCATCAGGATTGAATTCATTATCCAGAAATTCTTTACAAATCTGAACGGCTTTCCCTATAGCTAGAATTTCATCCTCAGATGCGTCAAAGTAAGTTGGGATATGTCTTTTAGGAACAACAAGAGTGTGTCCTGGAGAAGCCGGATAGGTATCAATAAAAGCAATTGTGTGATTGCATTCATATATGATTCTCTCGTCACGTAAATTACAAAATATACATTTGTCGGTCATATGAATTCGGGATTATAAAAGTTAGATTATTTTAAATTATTCAGTGGACAGATATTGAGTCATAAAATTCATTAAATTCAATTATTTGGTATAATATGCGAGTTTTATCCAAGACAACATTTAATGGAAAAAACTTACGATCCCAAAGTTATCGAAAATAGATTTCGTTCTTTTTGGGAAGATAACGATTTTTTCTCATCAAATCTTAATTCTCACTCTTCAAAATCCTACTGCATTATGTTGCCACCTCCCAATGTGACTGGCAGTTTGCATATGGGTCATGCGTTTCAACACACCATCATGGATATCCTCACTAGATATCATAGAGCAAATGGAGATCAGACGCTCTGGCAACCTGGAACTGATCATGCTGGAATTGCTACGCAGATGGTGGTTGAGCGTCAACTGGGAATGGAGAGCAAAACTCGACATGATCTAGGAAGAGATAAATTTATTGAGCGAGTTTGGGACTGGAAAGAATCCTCTGGTGGAACCATCACCTCGCAAATGAGAAGACTGGGAACTTCTGTTGATTGGAGCAGAGAACGTTTCACTATGGATGAGGGACTTTCAGATGCTGTACAGAAAGTTTTTATTGACTTATATAACGAGGGATTAATTTACCGTGGCAAAAGATTGGTAAATTGGGATCCAGTTTTACATACAGCTGTCTCAGATCTTGAGGTCATTAGCACCGAGGAACAAGGCTCGCTATGGCATATGAGATACCCAATCACTGACTCAACTGATTATCTTGTGGTTGCTACCACTAGACCTGAAACTATGTTAGGTGATACTGCTGTGGCAGTTCATCCAGAAGATGAGAGGTATTCTCATCTAATTGGTAAAACGATTACTCTTCCTTTAACTGATCGAATTGTTCCTATTATTGCTGATGACTATGTTGATAGAGAATTTGGTACTGGTTGCGTAAAGATTACCCCCGCTCATGACTTCAATGACTATGAAATGGGAGAGCGTCATGATCTTGAAAAAATTAACATCTTCACTGATGATGCAAAAATTAATGATGCTGTTCATTCTAACTATCAGGGAATGGATCGTTTCGATGCGAGAAAGGCTATCATTAAAGATCTTGAAAAACTTAACCTTCTAGAAAAGATTGAACCTCATAAACTTATGGTTCCTAGAGGTGACAGAACCAATGCTGTCATTGAGCCATACCTAACAGACCAATGGTTCGTTAAAGTTGAGCCGCTTGCAAAACCAGCGATTGATGCCGTCAAGAATGGAGATATTAACTTCATTCCTTCAAACTGGTCAAAGACTTATTTCAACTGGATGGAAAATATCGAGGACTGGTGTATTTCACGTCAAATTTGGTGGGGTCATAGAATTCCAGCCTGGTATGACGAAAGTGGGAAAGTCTATGTTGCCAATAATATTGAAGAGGCTCAAGAATTAGCTGGAAAAGATGCCATACTTTCTCAAGATCAAGATGTGCTTGATACTTGGTTTTCATCTGCTTTATGGCCCTTTTCTACACTTGGCTGGCCTGAAAATACAAAAGAGTTAGAGACCTTCTATCCCACCAGTGTTCTTGTCACTGGTTTTGATATTATTTTCTTTTGGGTAGCACGCATGATCATGTTTGGTCTCAAATTTGCAGGTGATATTCCATTTAAAGATATTTATATCACTGGACTAATTAGAGATAGTCATGGCCAAAAAATGTCGAAATCTAAAGGTAACGTCCTTGATCCCATTGACTTAATTGATGGTATTGACCTTGAAAGCCTATTGGAAAAAAGAACTCAAGGCATGATGCAGCCCGAGATGGCTGAAAAAATCAAAAAACAGACTGCCAGTGAATTTCCAGATGGAATCCCCTCTTTTGGTACTGATGCTCTGAGATTTACATTTGCCGCATTAGCTTCTTTTGGTAGAGATATTAAATTTGATCTCAAACGTGTTGAAGGTTATAGAAATTTCTGTAACAAACTTTGGAATGCTTCTAGGTATGTTCTGATGAAACTAGAAGGTTCAGAATTAAAAGGTGAAGGCACTTTATCCACTTCTGATGAATGGATACTTTCAAGACTTCAGGGTGCCAAAAAGTCAATCAATAAACACCTTAATGAATACCGTATTGATCTAATGGCGCAAACTATTTATGATTTTGTTTGGCATGATTTTTGTGACTGGTATCTTGAACTATCAAAGCCATTATTGAATGACCCAGATACAAAGAATTCAACTGAAATAACGCTGATTAAGGTCCTAGAGGAAATTATCACTTTACTTCACCCAATTACTCCTTTTATCACTGAAGAAATATATCAATCAATTAGAGAGATATCTGGAAGCTATGAGTCCACGCTGATTCTAAAAGCATTTCCTACTGAAGATCCCGAGCTCATTAACTCACAATCCGAAAAGGCAGTTGGTTTTATTCAAGATTTTATTCTTAGCATAAGACAAATAAGGGGTGAGATGAATATCTCTCCTAATAAGACTTTCAAGTGCTTTGTCAATTCAAATGATTCTATCGATAGATTATTCATCGAGGAGAATGTCATATTAATTAAATCATTAGCAAAACTTGAAGAAATCGTCTTTATTGATCACGAAGTTTCAGACTCTGCTATGGCAATAGTTAACAACACCAAGCTATTTGTCCCAATAGCTGGACTAATTGACGTTGAACAGGAAGTCTCAAGACTTGAAAAAGAAATTGAAAAAAATGAAAAACAAAGACAACAGTTTGCTAACAAACTTAATAATGAGAAATTTGTTAAGGGAGCTCCCAAGCAAATAGTGGATGTTGAAAGAGAAAGACTTTCGGCGGTAGAGACAAAACTACAAGAATTGTCCATTCAATTAAATAAAATTAAGGAATTATGATGAAACTTCCGTTCTTTTTATTGTTTTTATTGTCTTCATTTGTGAATGCAGAGACCTATGTCTATATCACTGATCAAGTCGATATCCCAATGAGAGGAGATCCAAGCATCAAATCCGATAATCTCATGAAAAGATTGGAATCAGGAACAAAGCTTGAACTTATCTCCTCTAAGGATGGCTGGACCGAAGTTCGTTATCAGGGAAAAATTGGCTGGGTAATCTCAAGATATCTGACCTCCAATCCATCCGCAAGAAGCCAGTTAGAAAAATTGATGCAAGATGTCAATAAAGATAATATTGTCCTTCAAGACCAGAAAATTAAAATTAAATCACTTGAGTCAGAGATCAAAGAATTAAAAACTCAGAATTCAAAAATTTCCATGCAGGGTGAAAAATTTAAAGCAGAAAAAGAACACGTTGAACAGGTATACAAAGATGCTTTGAAACTTGAGCATGAAAATGAAAAATTAAGGACTGAGTCATTAAATCTTAAAACTGAAATCCAGTTACTTAAAAATTCTTCTACTATTGCTCAAGAGGCAACCTCAAGAAATTGGTTTATTGTTGGCGCACTGGTATTATTAATTGGAATTATTTTTGGATTTATCATCCAGAGAATGGCTAAACCTAGGAGATTTTAGATATGAAAATTATCAAGCAAGCATTTACATTTGATGATGTTTTACTGGTCCCTGCACATTCTAAAGTCATGCCTAAGGAGGTAAACCTTAATACTAAATTAACCAAAAATATATCTCTTAATACTCCCATCATCTCTGCAGCAATGGATACTGTAACTGAATCTAGGTTAGCTATTACTATTGCCCAAGAGGGTGGAATTGGGATTATTCATAAAAATATGTCAATCGAGGAACAAGCTAACGAGGTTCGAAAAGTCAAGCGCTTTGAATCCGGAATAATTCGCGAACCCATTACCATCTCTCCTGATGCAACAATATCTGATGTCATAGATATACAAGACAAACATTCTATTTCTGCACTTCCAGTTATAGAGAATGGAAAGGTAGTTGGTCTTATTACTGGTAGAGATGTTCGTTTTGAAACTCGCCTCAACCAAAAAGTCAAAGATGTAATGACCCCTCAATCTAAACTTATTACTGTTGAAGAAGATACTGACAAAGCCTCAGTTAGGTCTCTTCTTCATCAGCATAGAATTGAGAGAGTTTTAGTTGTTGGCAAAAACCATGAACTTATGGGCATGATTACTGTCAAGGATATTCAAAAGACAACAGACTTTCCTAATGCCTGTAAAGACGATCAAGAGCGTTTAAGAGTTGGTGCTGCTGTTGGTGTTGGAGATGGCACATCGGAAAGAATTAAGGCTCTTTATGAAGCAGGAGTTGATGTCATAGTTATTGATACGGCTCATGGGCACTCCCAAGGGGTAATTGACAGAGTTAAATCAACCAAAAAGGAGTTTCCTGATTTAGACATTATTGCAGGCAATATTGCAACAGGTGCTGCAGCTCTTGATTTGGTAAAAGCTGGAGCTGATTGTGTCAAAGTAGGAATTGGACCAGGAAGTATTTGTACCACAAGAATCGTTGCTGGTGTTGGGGTGCCTCAAATCACTGCCATTTCTGATGTAGCAGAAGCTTTAAAAGATTCTGGCATTCCACTAATTGCTGATGGTGGAATAAGATATTCTGGGGATATATCAAAAGCATTTGCGGCTGGGGCCTACTCGGTCATGTTAGGTTCAATGTTAGCCGGGACTGAAGAGTCCCCTGGTGAGGTCGAGCTCTATCAAGGTCGCGCCTATAAATCCTACAGAGGGATGGGGTCAATTGGAGCCATGAACCAGGCTCATGGTTCTTCTGATCGATATTTTCAATCAGATTCTAAAGCAGACAAATTAGTTCCTGAAGGAATTGAAGGCAGAGTCCCCTTTAAAGGATCAATTAGACCAATCATCCATCAAATGATTGGTGGTGTTAGATCATCACTAGGTTATACCGGATGTGAAAATCTTGAAAAAATGAGAACCAATGCTCAATTTGTTCAAGTCACTTCAGCAGGTATGGTTGAATCTCATGTTCATGATGTTTCCATCACGAAGGAAGCTCCTAATTATCATAAATAATTAAATAGCTTTTTTAAGTAACAGATACCCAATTACACCAGATAATATTGAACCGATAAGGATGCCAAGCCTAGGGTCAATATTATTTGCAGAGCTTGGATCAAATGCTAATGTCCCAATAAACAAACTCATCGTAAATCCTATTCCGCATAATATTGATACTCCATAAAGCTGGAGCCAATTTGAATCAGTTGGAAGTTTGGCAAATCCAAATCTAATAGTCACCCAACTAAAAAGCATCACTCCAACCTGTTTACCCACAAATAAACCCAATGCAATTCCTAGAGGCACTGGATGAAGTAGGGAATCAAATGTGACACCTGACAAAGAAACGCCAGAATTAGCAAAAGCAAATAGTGGCAAGATTGCGTATGAAACTGAAGGATGAAGATCATGTTCTAATCGCTCCAATAAGGTTAATGTATGCCCAGGTTTTTGTTTGCGATAAGGAATAAATAGTGCAGTAATAACTCCAGCTAGAGTTGCATGAACACCTGACTTAAGAACTGCAACCCAGAATATTAATCCAACAAATAAATACGGTGCAATACTCAAAACATTTCTCTTGTTCATTGAGTAAAGAACTGTAATAGCAACCAAGGCAACTATTAGTGAAACAATAGATAAATCATGGGTATAAAAAATTGCAATAATAATAATAGCGCCCATGTCATCAATGATAGCAAGAGTGGCTAAAAAAACTTTTAGAGCAACTGGCACTCTACTACCTAACAGTGCCAGGACACCGAGAGCAAAAGCAATATCAGTAGCAGATGGGATTGCCCAACCCCGAATAGCCTCCTCATTACCCCAGTTAATGTAGGCATAGATGGCAGCTGGAACTAGCATTCCTCCAATTGCTGCAACAACAGGTAGGACCACTTTTGAAGGTTCTGAAAGTTCGCCAGCCAAAAATTCTCTTTTCAATTCAAGGCCGATTAAGAAAAAGAATATAGCCATTAATCCATCATTGATCCAAAGATAGAAAGGTTTGGCCAACTCAAAAGTACCAAAACTAAAGACTACTGGCGTATTGAGAAAATTTTCGTAATAGTTGCTGTAGTGAGTATTTGCAATAATCATGGCAAAAATACCAGCTACAAATAAAATTATTCCGCCAGACGCTTCAAGTTTTAAGAACTCTTTAAGTTTTTCTAAAATCATTTAATTGTCGGTAAATTTTTTATCGTATTTTAGCAATAATTTATACCCATACAGTTTTATAAATAAATAAGGATATACTGATATAAGATGTATAATCGCTTTAGGTTTGATCTTTGTGAGTTTTATCTAAAGCACATCTTTCGAAATGTGTTTCATATAAAGCTTAACTTGTTCAAACCATTTTTTTAATCAGGAGATACTCAATGGAAATGAACATTGTTAAGAAGAGCTTTAAGCTCGGTAATCATAATATTACATTTGAAACTGGAAGGATTGCTAGACAAGCCTCTGGTGCTGTGCTTGCAAGCATGGATGACACCCAAGTCCTCGTAACGGTTGTTGGATCAAAAGAAATGCGTCCTGGACAGGATTTTTTCCCACTGTCTGTAGATTATATTGAGAAGACTTATTCGGCTGGCAAGATTCCTGGAGGCTTCTTGAAAAGAGAGGGGCGTCCAAGTGAGAAAGAAACATTAACCTCTAGACTTATTGATAGACCGATTAGACCACTATTCCCTGATGGTTTTATGAATGAGGTGCAAGTTATTATTAATGTGGTTTCTGCTAATAATAATGTGGATCCAGATATTATTGCTATGCTGGGAGTGTCTGCAGCTTTATCAATCTCAGGAATTCCTTTTAGTGGACCCGTAGGTGGCTCTAGGGTTGGTTACAAAGATGGCAAATACATCCTTAATCCAACCTACAAAGAATTAGCTGACTCAGAATTAGACATGGTGGTTGCAGGAACCGATGAAGCCGTTCTAATGGTTGAATCAGAGGCTGCAGAATTACCTGAAGATGTCATGCTTGGGGCTGTTATGTTTGCCCATGAAGAATTTCAAGTAGCAATCAAAAATATTGCTGAATTTGCTAAAGAAGTAGGTACTGAAACATGGAATTGGGAAGCGCCTGAAGTAAATGAAACTCTACTCAACAATATCAAGGACCAATTCGGTTCTCAAATTGATGAGGCATATCAAATAAAAGAAAAGCTTGACAGATATGCTGCAGTTGGAGCCATTAAAGAAGAGGCAATCGAAAAACTTTCATCTGAAGAAGAAGATGGGGTCTCTGCAGACGAAGTGGCCAAATATTTTAAGAAGGTTGAAAAATCAACTGTTAGAGAAAGAATTCTAAACAATGAACCTAGAATCGACGGAAGAGACAATGAGACAGTAAGAGAATTAAAAATTGAGACTGGTGTTCTAGAGAATACTCATGGATCAGCTCTTTTTACGCGTGGTGAAACTCAAGCTCTTGTGGTCACAACATTAGGCTCTAAGAGAGATGCACAGTTGATTGAAAAACTAGAAACTTCTGAAAGAGAGAATGATTATTTCCTCCTTCATTACAACTTTCCTCCTTTCTCTGTAGGTGAGACAGGTCGTGTTGGCTCTACTGGAAGAAGAGAGATTGGTCATGGTAGATTAGCAAGAAGAGGTATTGCCGCTTGTGTTCCATCAGTTGATGAATTCCCTTACACGGTAAGAGTTGTTTCAGAAATTACTGAATCAAATGGTTCATCCTCAATGGCAAGTGTTTGTGGCTCTTCGCTTTCATTAATGGATGCAGGAGTTCCTATGAAAGCTCCTGTAGCTGGTATCGCAATGGGATTAGTTAAAGATGGTGATAGATTTACTGTTTTAACTGATATTCTAGGTGATGAAGATCATCTTGGGGATATGGATTTTAAAGTTGCAGGAACTGCAAGAGGTGTAAACGCACTTCAAATGGACATCAAAATCCAGGGCATTACCAAAGAGA
>VMBT01000555.1_pt1 | contig 23459 bp, 22 predicted proteins | sample 4404301 | NCBI WGS metagenome assembly VMBT01 (sample SAMN12238535, study PRJNA552566) | marine metagenome | isolation source: Coastal seawater | place: USA: coastal Georgia, Sapelo Island | collected 2008-08/2009-08
AAAATGCAAAAACAATTTTCAAAGTAATTGACAAAAACTCAAATTCTACTTTAGTAGAAATGAAACCTATTACTGGTAGAAAACATCAGTTAAGAAAACAATTATTTGAAATAGGGCACTCTATATATGGTGACCAAAAATATAGATCAGTAAATTCTGAAAAAGGATTAAATAAAAACTTAATGTTACATTCTTATCAGATTAAATTTATGATTAATGATAAAAAATATACCTATACCGCTCTACTTCCAGATTATTTTAAAAAACTTTTAGCAACTAAAAGACTTAGTTTTTCAAATTAATTATAAAGTTATCTATAATTTTTTGATCTAAGTCTTCATAATTTTGAGCGATAATAGATTTTAGATTAGTTACACCTTTGTCCTTAATCCCACAAGGAATAATATTTTTATATTTATTTAGATCATTATTAATATTGATAGAAAAACCATGGTAAGCAATCCATTTGCTAACTCGTATTCCTATTGCTGCAACTTTTTCAATTTTGTTATTATTTTTAGTCCAGACTCCAACATTATTTCTGTCTGCAAATGATTTAATATTAAATTCTTCCAATGTTTGGATTATAGTTTTTTCAATAATACAGACGAAATTTCTGATATCCTTTTTTTTATTTCTTAAATCAATAACAAAATAGCAAATAAGTTGACCTGGGCCATGATATGTAATTTTGCCACCTCTATTTGTTTTAATAAGTTTAATTGATTTATTCAAAATTTCACTTTCTTTATATGATGAACCCCCAGTATAAATTTCATTGTGTTGTAAGGTCCATATTAATTCTCTATCTTTATTGTGAAAAACTAGACTTAACCGATCTTCTAAAAACTTAATTGCATCATTGTAATTTACTGGTTTTATTGACTTTTTAATCTCAATATTCATTTAAAAATTGTAATCTATAAATTATGTATTAATAGTTGCGAACAAATAATAGGTAAATTTATGACTTTAATAAAGAAAATCAAAGATAAAAAAGTCAATTTTGAATTTAATAAAGAATATATAAAAGTTGTAACAGATAAAATTGCAAATAATGATGCTTTATTTATTACGAATTCTTTTAAAGAGATGCACCCTGCCGATGCTGCAGATATAATAGAGCATTTAAGTTTAAACGATAGAGAAAATTTAATTAAATTAAATGGTTTCAAAATTGACCCTGAGGTATTTATTGAATTAAATGAGTCAGTACAATCAGAAATAATCAAATATCTTTCGTCAGAATCTATAGTTAGAATTTTAAAAAATTTAGAGTCAGATGATGCTATTAAAATTTTAGAAAATGTTGAAGAAAAAGATAAAAATTCAATATTAAGTTCTCTCCCTCCTAAAGATCGCTTTGCATTGTTAGAGGGATTAAGCTATCCCGAGGATAGTGCTGCACGTATAATGCAGAGAGAATTTACTGCCATTCCTAGCAATTGGTCTGTTGGTCAAACTATTGATTATCTAAGAGAGAATAAAGAGCTACCTGAGGAATTTTTAGAAATTTTTATTGTTGATGAAGATTTTAAACCAATTGGTACCGTACCTTCTTCAAAAGTGTTGAGGACAGCAAGAGAAGCAAAAATGCTATCAATTATGTCAAGCTCACCTTTGTTAATACCAGTTGAAATGGATAGAGAAGAAGTTGGTCACTTATTTGAAAATTATAGTCTAAATTCTGCTTGCGTTGTAGATAAGACAAATAAGTTAGTCGGCATGATAACTTATGATGATGTTTTAACAGTATTAAAAGAAGAAGCTGAAGAAGACGCATTACGATTAGCTGGGGTAGGTGATGAAAACATTACTGATGGAGTAATAACTAAAACTAAACGAAGATTTAACTGGTTATTATTGAATTTATTTACAGCATTTTTGGCAACGTGGTGCATAAGTTTATTTGGAGCAACAATTGAACAGATGGTAGTGTTAGCTTTTTTAATGCCAATAGTTGCATCTATGGGTGGAAATGCAGGAATGCAAACATTAGCTGTTACTGTTAGGACACTAGCTACAAATGATTTAACTAAAAATAATTTTAACCAAAATATTTTAAAAGAATTCAATATTGGAGTCTTAAATGGAATTATTTTTGCAGTAATAAGTTCTTTAATTGTTCAGTTATGGTTTAATGATATCCAACTTTCATTAATTATTTCAATTTCGATGGTGGTCACAATGATAGTTGCAGGTCTTTTTGGAATATTAGTTCCTGTAACTCTAAAAAAAATGAGTATTGATCCAGCTATTGCTTCTAGTGTTTTTGTAACAACTATTACTGATGTAATAGGTTTTGTGTCATTTTTAGGTGTAGGCGCTTATTTCTTTTAGATCTAAAAATTATCAATTAATCTAACATTTCCAATTTTATAAGCTACAAATAATCTAGAGTTCTTAATTGATGTAGCTAATTTTAAATTAAATATATTTCTTAACTCTAAATATTCAATCTGGATTTTAAATTCTTTGTTTAAAGATTTTGATTTTTCTAGGATTAGTTTTTTTATATTAATTTTGTTTTTTAAGTTGTTTTTAAAATCTTTTAAAATATTTGCAATTTTACCTCCAATTTCAAATTGCTTTTTTGTTAATAGTTGATTTCTTGTAGACATTGCTAAATAATTTTTTTCTCTAATTGTTTTACAGCCAATTACTTTACAGTTATATTTTTTTTCAATAAATTTTTTAACTAAATAAAATTGTTGAAAATCTTTTTCTCCCATAAAAATTTTTTTAGGCTTAATTAATTTTGTTAATCTGTCCATAACATCTAAAACTCCTTCAAAATGACCCTTTCGATATTTTGCACATAAAATTTTTTCATTTTTTTTCAGTTTAATTTCTTTATCATTTTTTGAATGGTAAATATCTTTGTACTCTGGCAGGTAAAGAAAATTTATCTTTAATTTTTTTAAAATATTTAAATCTTTGTTTAAATTTCTTGGATATTTTTTAAAATCTTTTTTATCATTAAATTGTTTTGGATTAATAAATATACTTACAATTGTAGCTCCAGTTTGATTTAGAGAATTTTTTATAAGAGATACATGGCCTTGGTGAAGACCTCCCATAGTGGGAACAAAATTTAAAACAGATATTCCCTTAAGTGCCTTATTTAACGCTTTATTATTATGTAAAATTTTCATTTGTTTTATAATATTTTATAAGTAAAAGATTTAAATGATTAAACAAGCAATTATTCCTTTGGCTGGTCTTGGTACAAGACTATTGCCTTTAACCAGTGTTTTCCCAAAAGAGCTTTTACCAATTAATGGAAAGCCAGGTATAGAATATATTTTAGATGAGTGCATTGATGCGGGTATAAAGGAAATTATCTTTATTATTTCTAAAAACAAAGAGCTAATTAAAAAATATTTTTACAATGATAAGTTTTATTTAAAAATAATTAAGAAGAAAAAAGATAAAAGAATTATTACAGAATACCAAAAAATTTTAAATTACAGAAAAAGAATTAGATTTGTGTATCAAAACAAGCCACTTGGAACTGGCGATGCTGTTTTAAAAACCTCAAGATTAATAAAAGATAAGCATTTTTTATTGTTATTGCCTGACGATTTAATTATCAAAAAGAATTGCTCTAGTGAGCTAATAAAAATTCACACTAAATTTAAATGTTCAGTTATGGCATCAATGAATGTTAAAAAAAATGATGTAACACGTTGGGGCATTTTTTCTTTATCCAAAAAAATTAATAATACCACTCATTTTATTGATGATGTTGTTGAAAAGCCTCTAATTAATAATGCTCCATCTAATAAAGCAGTAATTGGTAGATATATTTTACCAAAAAAAATTTTTAATTTATTAAGAAACCAAAAAGCTGGCATAGGTGGTGAGATCCATATTACTGATGCCATACAAAAATTAATAAAAAATAAAGAAAAGTTTATAGCTTATTCTTTTAAAGGTAATTATTTAGATTGTGGAACAATGAATGGATATATAAATTCATCTAAAGAAATAGGTAAATTATGAAACTCTGCATGATAGGGTCAGGATATGTTGGTTTGGTTAGTGGCGTATGTTTTTCAGACTTAGGTAATGATGTTATTTGTGTTGATAATGATAAAAAAAAAATTGAAGCTTTAAAAAGAGGTATTATTCCAATTTACGAACCTGGTTTGGAAGAATTAGTAATTAAAAATACAAAGCAGAATAGACTAACATTTTCAACAAACTTGAAAGAGTCAGTTAAAAAATCAGATATTATTTTTATTTGTGTGGGTACACCTACAAAAAAAAATTCATCCTCTGCTGATTTAAGTTATGTATATAATGTAGCTAAAGAAATATCATCATCCATAAATAAATTTAAAATTATTATTACTAAATCAACAGTACCAGTGACTACTGGTGATGAAATTGAAAAATTAATTTCAAAAAAAGTTAATAAAAATCTCTTTTCTGTGGCATCGAATCCTGAGTTTTTGCGAGAAGGTGAGGCAATAAGAGATTTTACTTACCCGGACCGTATTGTAATTGGTACTGAGGAAAGTAGAGCTAATAAAATTCTAAAAGAATTGTACTCACCTTTAATTTCAAAAGGTGCACAATATGTACAAACCGCAAGAAGATCTGCTGAATTAATTAAATATGCTTCAAATGCTTTTTTAGCTACGAAAATAACTTTTATTAATGAAATTGCTAATTTATGCGAAAAAATCAATGTTAATGTCGAAGATGTAGCTATTGCTATGGGCTTAGATAAAAGAATTGGTAGTAGGTTTTTAAGAGCAGGTCCTGCTTATGGTGGATCATGTTTTCCAAAGGATACAAAAGCAATAGTTGCTACAGCAAATCAATATAAAACAAATCTCTCTGTAATAAAAAGTGTCATTAAATCAAACGAAAATAGAAATAAGTTTTTAGTCAAGCGTGTAAATCTCATTTTAAAGAATAAAATTAAAAACAAAAAAATTACATTTTTAGGTGTTACCTTTAAAGCGAATACAGATGATATGAGAGACTCTTCAAGTTTAACAATGATTCCTGAATTAATAAAGCAGGGGGCTATAATAAGATATTATGATCCTACTGGGTATAAGGAGATATTTAAAAAGTATAAAAATGTTTCTTACGCAAAAACTATTGCAAGAGCTATTGAACATTCCGATCTAATTATCATTCATACTGAATGGAATGATTTTAAATCAATTAATTTTAATAAACTTATCAATAAAAAGAAAACAAAAATATTTGATATGCGAAATATATATTCTTTATATAAAATGAAAAAAAGTGGGATAAAATATTTTGGTATTGGTAAATAAAATTTAGATTATTTCAAAAACAGCATCAACTTCAACTGCCACACCCAAAGGTAGACTATTGGTGCTTACTGCCGCTCTAGTATGTTTACCAATTTCTCCAAATACTGAAACGATTAAATCAGATGCACCATTAATAACTTTAGGTTGTTCTATAAAATCAGGTGAAGAGTTTACAAATCCAGTAAGTTTCACGCATGATTTTATTTTTGAAAGATCTCCATTACATGCTTTTTTAGCTTGAGCAATTATATTTAGTGCACATCTTTTAGCTGCTAAATATCCATCGTCTGTATTTAAATCTTTACCCAATTTTCCTTTGATTAATTCGCCTTTTTCATCGATAGAAATTTGTCCAGAAATATAGAGCAGTTTACCAGTAATTTTTGTAGCAAGATATGATCCAACTGGATCTGATGCATTTGGTAATGTTATATTTTGATCTTGCAAATTTTTATTAATATTATTCATTTAATTCTTTTCCATAAATTCGCTTAGTGTTTTACTATTTTTGAACTTGATTAGTTTTTCTTTTAATACAGAGCTATCAAATTTTTTTTTACCATCATCTATTTTTTCCACAGCAGTATTTTTTAAATCTTTTGATTTTTCTTTTAGTTTTAATGTTGAACACTCAACATACTTTGCGCTTAGTTTATCAAACTGATTACAATCAATTTCTTCTGCAATTGAATTACTTAGAGATATAAAAAAAGTAATTAGAAAAAACACAACTTTTATCATTTATTTCTTTTTCGTTTTTTTTGTTTTTTTAGTTTTATCGTATTCTTTTCTTTTCTCAATTAATATTAGCGCTTCTTCCATAGTAAGTTCTGTAGGGTCTTTTTCTTCAGGAATTGTTGCATTAAGTGATTTGTATTTGATATAAGGACCATATTGTCCTTTCATGATTCTAACAGGTTTTTTGTCTTCTGGGTGCTCTCCCAAATCTTTGATGATAGATGAAGACATTCTTCCTGGTTTTGCTTCCGCAATAAGGGTTATTGCTCTATTTAGTCCCAGTGAAAACATTTCTTCAACATTTTCTATTCTAGCCGATTTGTTTTCACATTTTAAATAGGGTCCAAATCTACCAGTATTTAAAATAATTTCTTTATTGTTATCAGGGTTGATACCCAAGTTTTTTGGTAAAGAACATAAAAATTTCGCTTTTTCTAAATTTACATCTTCTAAGGTTAAACCTTTTGGAATTGAAACATTTTTAATATTTTCATTTTCTTTTTTTATTTTCTTTTTTGTTTTTTTTGTTTTTGACTCAATAGGCTGTTCATCTAAAATTGTTTCATATTGTAAATATGGACCAAATCTTCCATTTTTAAGATATATGTCATTTCCATTGTCGTGCTTACCAATAAACTTTGGTTCTGCAAGCTGTGATTGCGCAGCTGCTTTAGCCTTAGACAAAGGTCTAGTAAATTTACACTCAGGATAATTCGAGCAGCCTATAAAAGCACCACCTCTAAAACTATTTTTTAAACTTAATGTGCCAGTGTTGCATAATTGACAACTTCTACTAATTTTACCATCACTACCTTTATCAAAGATTAGTTCTCCTAAACTGTCATTTAATAAGTCCAAAACTTCTCTGGTTCTTTTTTCTTTAACTTCAGAAACATTGCTATTAAAGTCTTTCCAGAATAATTCTAAAACCTTAATCCAACTTTCTTTACCTGTGGTAATTTCATCAAGTTGATCTTCTAAAGAGGCTGTAAAATTGTAATCTACATATTTTGAAAATAGTTTTTCAAGAAAAGCAGAAATTAATTTTCCTCTATCTGTTGGAAAAAATCTTTTATTTATAATTTCTGCATAGCCTCTATTTGCTATTGTAGAAATAATACTTGCATATGTTGATGGACGACCAATTCCTAATTCCTCTAATTTTTTAACCAAACTAGCTTCTGAGTATCTTGGTGGGGGTTGTGTAAAGTGTTGTTCATCTATAAGTGACTCTATATTAATTGGTCCTTTCTCTACTTCTGGCAAAATTGACTCTTCCTCATCTTTATTTGGAGTATTATAAATTCTTAAAAAGCCATCAAATTTAATAACAGATCCACTGGCTTTACATATTGTTTTATTATCTTCTGTAGATATTGTTATTGTGTTTCTATCAAATTGAGCTGATTGCATTTGAGAGGATAGTGCTCGACTCCATATAAGGTCATAAAGTTTTAATTGATCTGAGCTTAAGAATTTTTTAATAGACGAGGGCGATCTATTGATATCTGTTGGTCTAATTGCTTCATGAGCTTCTTGAGCATTTTTAGCTTTTTTACCAGAATAGTTAAGCGGTTGGTCTGGGAGATATTCATTTCCTAATTCTGCCTGTATATACTGTCTAAATGATGAAATCGCATCTGCAGATAGATTTGTGCCATCTGTACGCATATAGGTAATAAGACCTATAGTTTCTCCCTCTATATCAATACCTTGATACAACTTTTGGGCAATTTGCATTGTCCTAGAGGCTCCAAATCCTAATCTACCTGAAGCAACTTGTTGAAGTGTTGATGTAGTAAATGGCCCTGAGGGATTACGATTTACTATTTTACTAGATATATCACTTATTTGAAATTTTTTAATATTTACTTTACTAATTGCATTTTGAATTTCATTTTTATTCCTAAAAGAAAATTTCTCAATTTTCTGATCATCGATTTGAACTATACTAGCTGTGATGCTGTTTTGTTCTTTATCTAAAAATTTCACAGTCAATGTCCAGAATTCTTCAGGAATAAATGACTCAATTTCATGTTCTCTTTCTGTAATTAACTTAAGTGCTACCGATTGAACACGTCCTGCTGATTTTGATCCAGGTAATTTTGTCCATAAAATTGGAGAAATATTAAACCCAACTAGATAATCAAGAGCTCTTCTAGCCATGTAAGCATCAACCAATAATGGTTCTATTTGTCTTGGATTTTCTATTCCATGAATTACAGCTTTTTTTGTAATTTCATTAAAAACTACTCTTTCAATTTCTTTATCTTTTAAAAGTTTTTTTTCCTCAAGGTATTCTTTTACATGCCAAGCTATGGCTTCACCTTCTCTATCAGGGTCTGTTGCCAATATAATTTTTGATGAATCTTTTGCTGCATCAGTTATTTCTTTTAGATATTTTTTTGAAAAACTATCAACTTCCCACTCCATTTTAAAATTTTGATCTGGATCTACAGAGCCATTTTTGGAGGGCAGATCTCTTATATGACCATAACTAGCTAAAACTTTATATTTATCACCTAAATATTTATTTATAGTTTTAGCTTTTGCAGGACTTTCTACGATAACAAGATTCATAATTTAACAAACTACCCAAAAGACCTTGATAGTCAAATTAATAAATTTTTGTCTTTGTTTCCTCTTGATTTTTCAATCGTTTAACATTTTCACGATGAGTATAAAATATTAAAACAAACATAATTAAAAAGAAACTTATTCCATTTGTATTGCCACTTACATATAAGTAAATAGGTATAGAAAAAGCTGCTATAAGTGAAGACAATGAAGAGTATTTTGATAGAAAAAAAATAAACAACCAATTCGATATAAAAATAAATCCATAAACAAGATTTATAGAAAATAGAATTCCAAGATAGGTTGCTACACCTTTTCCTCCTTTAAATTTTAGCCAAATTGGAAATACATGTCCAAGAAAAGAACATAATGAAGCTAAATAGATTAAATCTGGATAATTATTTTTTACATAGATTACAGGTATAATAGCTTTAGCAACATCAAGAATTAAAGTTGAATATCCAATTAATTTATTGCCTGTTCTCAAAGCATTTGTAGCACCTATATTTCCAGAACCAATGTTTCTAATGTCTTGTTTTAGAAAAAATTTTGTAAGTATAAAGCCAAATGGAATTGACCCCATTAAGTAAGATATAAAGCTTATTAAAAAAAAATCCATTATTACAGCCTAAATAACTCTTTGCCTTTTACGAATGTGTTTGTCACTTTGCCTTGTAGTTTTTTATCCTCTATTGAAGTATTTTTTGATTTTGAGATTAATTTTTCTTTTTTAACAATCCACGGTTTATTAATGTCCACAATACATAAATCAGCATCAGCTCCTATTGAAAGACTACCTTTATTTATTTTCAAAATCTTAGCAGGATTTGAAGTGAGAGCTTTAATTATAGTTTCTAACTTTACAGAACCGTTATGGTAAAGCTCTAAACTTAAAGATAATAAGGTTTCAATACCAGAAGCACCAGTTGCTGCTTGTGCAAATGTTAATCTTTTAGACTCCTCATCTTCAGGTTTGTGATCCGACACTATTACGTCAATCATTTCATCCTTTAAGGCATTAACAAGTGAAACTCTATCTTCTTCTCTTCTTAGTGGTGGGGATAATTTTAAAAAAGTTCTAAAATCACCAATATCATTTTCATTTAAAGATAAATTGTTAATTGATACACCGCAGGTAAATTTAACTTTATCTCTTCGTTGTTTAATAACATCCACTGACTTTTCTGATGATATTTGAGAGATATGATATCTACATTTTATATTTTCTAATAGTGTTAAATCTCTTTCTATTATAATTCTCTCAGCAACATCAGGAATGCCAGCTAATCCAAGTTTAGTTGCAATAATTCCAGAATTAATCATACCATTTTTTGACAGATCTAGATCTTCAGCATGTTGCATAATTAAACTGCCTAAGTCCTTAGCGGAATTCATAATTCTTGACATTAATTGAGTATTTTGAATGGTTCTAATACCATCAGTAAATGCAATAATCCCTTTTTTTTGAAGTAAACCAAATTCGGTCATATTTGAACCTTCAATATTTTTAGTTAAAGATGCACATGGAAAAATATTGATCATAGATTTATCTCTTCCACGTCTTTTTAAAAAATCAACAATTGACACGTTGTCAATTACAGGATCTGTATTAGGCATAGTAACTACTGAAGTCACTCCACCTGAAAGAGCCGCATTACTAAGAGTTCTAAAGTTTTCTTTATATTCATAACCTGGCTCACCAACAAATACTCTCATATCCACAATACCTGGAAAAATATATTTACCATTTAGGTCAATTGGCTTTTCTCTAGTTGGTAAATTATTGATGTTTACTTTTTTTCCTATTGCTTCAATTTTGCCATCTTCGCCAATAATTAATCCACCAAGCTCATTTAAAGAATTATGTGGATCAACTATATTTGCGTTTATAAAATATTGTTTTTTCATTTATCTATATTTATTCACAAAAAATTTTTAAACATGCCATTCTCACAGCCACACCTAACTCAACTTGTTCTTTAATTACACTTTTGTTAATATCATCTGCTAATTTTGTATCTATCTCAATTCCTCTATTCATGGGTCCGGGGTGCATTATAAGAGCATCACTTTTTGCAAAGTCTAGTTTATCGGGCGTTAAACCATAATATTCGTAATATTCTCTATTTGATGAAAGGAAAGAACTAGTCATTCTTTCATTCTGTAATCTTAACATCATTACGATATCACAATCTTTCAAACCTTTTTTCATATCTGTAAAAGTATTGACACCAAATTTTTCAATTTCTTTTGGCATTAAGTTTGTTGGTGCAATTATATTTACTTCTGCTCCAAGCATATTCAGCAAATATATGTTTGATCTAGCAACTCTTGAATGAAGTATATCCCCACATATTGCTATTTTTAAACCTTCAATTTTTTTTTTTCTATTAATTATAGTTAATGCATCAAGCAAAGCCTGTGTAGGGTGTTCTCTTCTACCATCACCTGCATTTAATACAGCACAATTTACTTTTTGTGATAAAAGATTACATGCCCCTGAGTCTTGATGTCTTATTACAATGATATCTGGATGCATAGCATTCAAAGTCATTGCAGTGTCGATTAAAGTTTCACCTTTTTTTATTGCAGAATTATTTATATTCATTGACATAACATCAGCACCAAGCCTTTTTCCCGCTAATTCAAAAGAACTTTGAGTTCTGGTAGAAGGTTCAAAAAATAAGTTAATTTGAGTTTTTCCTCTTAAAACATCTAATTTTTTATTTTTACTTTGATTGAGTTTAATAAAACTTTGTGACTCATCTAAAATAAGATTTACATCATTAATTGATAAATCTTGAATACCTAACAAATGTTTTTGGGAGATTTTAATAGCTTTATTGGTTTTAGTTGCCATTAAAACCAACTCTATAACTATATTATAGAGTGATGGCAAGTATTAATTATTGAGAAAATCCAAAGCTCCTTGAAGAATAAATGCTGCTGCATTTTGATCTATATTTTTTTCTCTTTTACTGACATTGATATCAAGTTGACTAGAGATATTAAACGCCCCAACTGTTGATAGTCTTTCGTCCCATAAGCATACAGGTATATCTATTTTGTTGCTAATATTTAAGCTAACGTCATTAACAGATTGAGCAGACCTACCTAAAGAACCATCCATATTAATTGGATTACCAATAATAATGCCTTTAATGTCGTATTCATCAATTATTTCTTTAAGCTTATCAATTAGTTCATTGGTATTAGTTTTCATAATTGTTTTAAATGGAGTAGCAATTAACTGTTTTTCATCAGAAATGGATACACCGATTCTTTTAGATCCAAGGTCAAGACCAACTAATCTACATTTATTAGTCTGTTTTTTTTTAAATTCTTCTAAGGTCATCATATTGTATATTTTAAACTTAAGTGATAGTTTGCGACATATTTAATTATCATATGAGCATAGATCTTAAAACAATAAAGCATATTTCAAAGTTATCAAGAATATCAGTAGATGATAAAAAAGCTGAAAAATTAGCAGGTGATTTAAATTCGATTTTTGATTTCATAGAAAAGCTAAGTGAACTTAAAACTGACAATGTTCAACCTTTAACATCAGTAGCAGAAACAACTCTAAAATTAAGGCCAGATGAAATTAAAAGTAAAAATATAAGAGAGCAAATTCTTAAGAATTCTCCAGCTGATAATGAAGATTTTTTTGTAGTTCCTAAAGTAGTAGAATAATGTCAGATATAACTAAACAAACTTTAAATTCACTAGTTCAAAATATAAAAGAAAAAAAACTTTCTTCATACGAAGTTACCAAATCTTTTGTTGAAAGATCTGAAAAATCAAAAAAACTTAATGCATATATTACAGAAGATTTTTCAAATGCACTTTTAAAAGCTAAAAAATTTGATGATAGTCCAAATTTTGATCTAAAATTACCCGGCATACCTATAGCAGTAAAAGATTTATTTTGTACCAATGGTATTAGAACCACTGCTGCAAGTAAAATTTTGAACAATTTTATTCCAACCTATGAATCTACAGTGACCCAAAATATTTGGGATGAAGGTGGTATATTATTAGGAAAGTTGAATTGTGATGAATTTGCTATGGGATCATCAAATGAAACTAGTTATTTTGGCAATGTACAAAACCCAATTGATGAAAATTTAGTACCAGGAGGATCTTCCGGTGGTTCTGCAGCAGCTGTGTCTGGACAGCTTACACCGATTACAATTGGAACTGATACAGGTGGATCTATAAGACAGCCTGCATCTTTTACTGGTACTGTAGGTCTAAAACCTACTTACGGTAGTTGTTCTAGATTTGGAATAGTAGCTTTCGCATCTTCTTTGGATCAAGCTGGACCAATGGCGCAAAATGTTGAAGATTGTGCTTTATTACAGGAAGTAATTAGCACTTATGATCCTAAAGACTCTACTTCAATTGATTTTAAAAGGAATCAATACAGAAAAGAGCTTTCAAAAAATATTAAAGGAAAAAAAATAGGGATACCTAAAGAATATCGAGTAGATGGTATGCCTAAAGAAATAGAAGATTTATGGCAAAAGGGGATTGAGCATATTAAAAATTGTGGAGCAGAAATAGTTGATATTTCGCTTCCTCACACCTCATACGCATTACCCACTTATTACATTGTGGCTCCAGCTGAGGCATCCTCTAATCTAGCTCGATATGATGGTGTCAAATATGGTTTTAGATCAGAAGGGCAAAATTTAATTGATATGTATGAAAAAACTAGATCAGAAGGATTTGGCTCTGAAGTTCAAAGAAGAATAATGATTGGAACTTATGTTCTATCATCAGGTTATTATGATGCTTATTATTTAAAAGCCCAAAAAGTTAGAAGATTAATCAAAAATGATTTTGATGAGGCATATAAGGTTGTAGACGCTATTTTAACTCCATCTACTCCTAGTTCTGCATTTAAAATTGGAGAAAAAAAAGACGATCCAATATCTATGTATCTTAACGATATTTTCACTGTACCAGTTAATTTGGCAGGACTTCCCGCTATATCAATACCCGCAGGTCATGATGCTAAAGGTTATCCCTTAGGACTACAAATAATTGGCAAAGCTTTTGCTGAACAAGAAATTTTAAATATAGCTTACGCTATGGAAGAAAAAATTGAATTTAAAAATAAAATTAATGACTGGTGGATTTAGTGAGTAAAGAACAAGCTGAATATTTGATAATCAGAGGGGATAAAGAATATGAGGTGGTTATTGGACTTGAGGTTCATGCGCAGGTTACTTCAAATTCTAAACTTTTTTCTACATCATCAACAAAATTTGGTGCCGAACCTAATACTCAAGTAAGCTTAGTTGACGCTGCTTTTCCAGGAATGCTACCTGTTATAAATGAATTTTGTGTTAAACAAGCAATAAAAACTGGAATTGGCCTTAAGGCTCAAATTAACAAAAGATCAGTTTTTGATAGAAAAAATTATTTTTATGCAGATTTACCGCAAGGTTATCAAATTTCTCAATTTAAAGATCCAATAGTAGGTGAAGGAAAAGTGATACTGGATATGCCAAATGGTCAAAAAGAAGTAGGTATTGAAAGATTACATTTAGAGCAAGATGCAGGAAAAAGTATCCATGATATGGATCCACATAATACGTTTGTAGATTTAAATAGATCTGGAGTAGCTTTGATGGAAATTGTTAGTAAACCAGACTTAAGATCTCCAGATGAGGTAAATGCTTATATTAAAAAATTAAGATCTATTATGAGATATCTAGGAACTTGTGACGGTAACATGCAAGAAGGATCTTTAAGAGCCGATGTTAATGTCTCTGTAAGATTGAAGGGAGCAAAAGATTTTGGCACCAGATGTGAAATTAAAAATGTAAATTCAATTAAATTTATGCAGATGGCAATTAATTATGAAGCAAATAGACAAGTTGATTTAATTGAAGATGGACAAAAAATTGATCAAGAAACAAGATTATTTGATACAAAAAAAAATGAAACTAGATCTATGAGGTCTAAAGAGGATGCTCATGATTATAGATATTTTCCAGATCCAGATTTACTACCTTTAGAAGTTACAGATGAATTTATTGACAGTATAAAATCAGAAATTCCAGAGTTACCAGATGACAAGAAAAAAAGATTTATTGATGAATTTAAAATTTCACCCTATGAGGCAACAATTTTAGTTTCCGATATTGAAGTGGCAAAATATTTCGAAGAAGTTGTTGCTAAAATGGGAAAAAATAAAGATATGAAATTAGCTGTGAATTGGATCACAGGAGAATTATTTGCTGTATTGAATGATAAAAATTTAGAGATATCACAAAGTCCAATAAGTGCAAAGAATTTAGCTAAGCTAATTAATCTAATTAAAAATGGAACTATTTCAGGGAAAATAGCTAAATCTATTTTTGAAGATATGATCAATGGTGATGTAGACCCACAAGTGATTGTTGAAGAAAAAGGACTAAAACAACAAAGTGATCCAAAAGCATTAGAGGTTTTAATCGAAAAAATAATTAATGAAAATAGAGATAAAGCTATTGAATATAAGCAAGGTAAAGAAAAATTATTTGGTTTTTTTGTGGGACAAGTAATGAAAAATTCTGGTGGGAAAGCTAACCCTCAAATGGTTAATGAGATCCTTAAGGCAAAACTACAAGAATAAATGGGTTCAGACCTAAAAATTTCAGATAAAATCCAAAATTATATATTAAGCAATGGATTGAACTTGCATCCAGTTCAGAAAGAAATAATTGAATATAATAAATCTTTAGGTGATTTAAAAAGAATGCAGATAGCTATTTCACAAAGTCAATTTTTACACTTAATAGTCAAAATTACAAAAATAAAAAAAATTTTAGAAATAGGTACTTTCACTGGGTTAAGCACTCTTTCAATGGCATTAGCTTTACCTGAAGATGGAAAAATTTTAGCATTAGATAAAAATAATGAAACCACAAAACATGCAATTAATTTTTTTGAAAAGGCAAAACAAAATCACAAAATAACTACCATGATAAATCCTGCTTTACAAAGTTTACAAAAAATTAGAGGTCAAAAATTTGATTTAATCTTTATAGATGCAGACAAAATGAATTATAAAAATTACTATGAAGAAGCAATTAAACTTATAGACAACGATGGTTTAATAATTATTGATAATGTTTTGTGGCATGGCGAAGTTGTGGATGAAAATAATAATGATAAATTTACTATCTCAATAAGAGAATTTAATAATTATGTTTCTAATGACAAACGTGTTGAAAAAATTATTATTCCACTAGGTGATGGTATGACAGTTTGTAGGAAGCTATAATGTTTGAGGTTTTTGGATTCTACAAATTTATAAAATTAACATCTCTTAAAAAAAATAAAACTATTTTACAAAAAATTTTAATTAAAAAAAATATCAAAGGAACAATTATTATTTCAAAAGAAGGTTTAAATGGTACTATTTCTGGAAAGCTTATTGATATTAAATTTACTATTAAGAAAATTAATCAAATCTTTAAATTTAAAAAATTTGATAGTGAAAATACTTCAAAAAGTAATTTCCAACCTTTTCATAAACCTAAAGTGAAAATAAAAGAAGAGGTCGTTCCAATGAATCTTCTTTTGAACAAAAAAATTAAAAAAAAAGATAGTCATGTTGAACCAAAAAAATGGAATAGATTAATAAAAGATAAAAATACGCTTGTATTAGATTCTAGAAAACCATTTGAATATAAAGTCGGAACTTTTAAAAGATCAATTAATCCCAATGTTAAAAATTTTAGAGATTTTCCCCAATTTTTAAACAAATTAGATAAAGCTAAACCAATTGCCATGTTTTGTACTGGTGGCATCAGATGTGAAAAAGCCTCTGTCTATTTAGAAAAAAAAGGGTTTAACAATGTTTACCAACTAAAGGGTGGAATTTTGAATTATCTTAAAAAAATTGATGAAAAAGATAGTCTTTGGAAAGGAGAGTGTTTTGTCTTTGATAATCGAATAAGTTTAAAGCATGGATTAAAAATAGGCACATATTCATTGTGTAGTGGATGCCGTAGTCCGATATCCATTAAAGATAAAAAATCCAAAAAATATGAAGAGGGCGTATCTTGCCCAAATTGTTTCGATAAATTATCCGAAACTCAAAAGAATCGTTTTAGAATGAGACAAAGTCAGATAAATCGTGCTAGAGAGTTAGGTAAAGATCATATCTTTAAAAAAGAATTTAGCTAAAGGTTCAATTTGTCAAAAAATATTCAATTAACAAAAGATCCAATTTGGACATTATTAAGAAAAGTTACTATACCTGCTAGCACAGGTTCGTTATTTCAAACTTTTTATAATTTAGTAGATACCTGGTTTGCAGGAAAAATCTCAGCAGATGCAATTGCTGCTATTGCCAAATCATTTCCAATTTATTTTGTAATTATCGCAGTAGGAGTTGGGATAGGTGCTGCAACTAATTCAACAATTGGAAATTTAATTGGTGAGAAAAATATAAAAAAAGCTTCCTTGTTCGTTGCTCAGTCAGTTATATTTGCAGTCATTATTTCAATCATTGTAACTTTGTTTGGATTAAATTTATCTAATTTCCTTTTAAGTTTGATGGGCTCAAATTTGGAAAGCATACTTTTAACTCGAGAATATTTAGATATTATTTTTTATGGAACATTTATTGTAATGATACAAATTTCTTTAAATGGTACTTTAAATGCTCAAGGAGATACAAAAAGTTATAGAAATGTATTAATTTTTAGTTTCTTTTTAAATATTTTTTTAAATCCTTTATTTATTTGGGGGTACGGAATAATTCCTGGATTTGGAATTGCTGGACTTGCAATAGCTACAGTTATTGCGCAATCAATTGGTACTCTCTATCTGATATACAAAGTCAATTCATGTAAGTTGAAAAGATATATTTATTTAAAGTGCTTTATTCCAAAATTTATTATGCTTAAAGAACTTTTAAATCAATCCTTACCAATAATCTTCAGTATGTTGTTTATAGGTGTTGGAATTTTCAATATTTTATATTTTATTGGTAAATTTGGTGATTTGGCTATTGCTGGATATGGTGCTGCTTTACGAATTGAACAAGTTTTTTTACTTCCAGTTATAGGTTTAAATACAGCTGTTCTATCAATTGGCGGACAAAATTTTGGAGCTAAAAACTATAATCGTATTAGAGAACTTTATACAAAAGCTTTAATTTTTGGTTCATCTTTTATGTCAATTGCAGGTATCATCATGTTTATATTTGCAGAAACTTTTGTATCATTGTTTACTGAAAACCTTATTGCGATTGAGCATGGAGCAATATATTTAAAAATTGCAGCTTTAATTGGACCTATTTATCCAGTTTTTTTTATTACAACAGCGGTTTTTCAAGCAGTTAAAAAACCAATTTTTAGTTTGTATTTAAGTATAATAAGATTAACAGCTTTGCCATTTTTAAGTTTATGGTATGTGATAAATATTAGGGGTGGATCTTACAATGATATTTTTTATACAATTATGGCTACAAACTGGTTTGTAGCAGTTGTGGTGATTATTTTTATTGGATATTTTTTAAACAATGTTTTTAAACAAAAAAAATCTCTATTTAGTTATTAAATTTTTTATAATTTTTTTTTCTACAATTTTTTTAATTGAAGCATCAGAAGTAAAAATTATTGATGGAGATACAATACATATTAATAAAGATAAAATTAGATTTTCAGGTATTGATGCCCCTGAATTAAACCAAACTTGTTTATCAAATAATCAAGTCATTAAATGTGGTATTCTCTCAAAAGAACTCTTAATAAAAAAGATTGCTAATAAAAAACCTATTTGCATTAAGGAAGGTGTTGATCAATATAAAAGAATATTAGCAGAGTGCTTCATTGAGGAAGAAAGTTTATCAAGTTTTTTAGTTAGGAATGGTTATGCATTCGCTTATAGAAGATATTCCGATAAATTTATTAAAGATGAAAATTTTGCTAAAGAAAATCGTAATGGAATGTGGTCTATGATATTTGACTATCCTTGGGATTTTAGAAGAAAATAGCTAATTTTTTAATTTTTTTTCTAACTTTCTTACAAAATAAGAGACAATTAAAATTAAGATCAGATATTCAAAGATTAGAAAAGTATATATTTCTAAAGGTCTATAAGTGGTAACTACTAATTCATTAGCTTTTCTTGTTAAATCTCCAATTCCTATAATTGAAACTAACGATGACATTTTTAATACATAAACAAACTGATTACCAATAGCTGGTAAAATATTTTTTATAGCTTGAGGCATAATAACAAATCTTAATTTATTTAAAAAACTTAATCCTAATGAACTACCGGCCTCCCATTGAGCTTTTCTAATTGAATTAATTCCAGCTCTAAATATTTCAGCTTGAAAAGCACTTTCACTTATAGATAGAGCAATTATTCCAGATACAAATGGGCTAAAACTTATTCCAGTCATAATAGGTAAACCGTAGTAAACCCACAAAATAAGTACTAGTAAAGGCACTGCTCTTACAATTTCGACATAAGCAATATTGAAATAGGATAAAAATTTATTTTTTGATAATGACGGTAAAGCAACTAGCATTCCTAAAATCATTGAAATAACTATAGAAATTAATGAAATAAAAATTGTAGTAGTTAAACCGCTTAATAAAAATTTTAGATTAGTTAGCCCATTTACGTTGTTGGGAGACAGTATATACCATCCCAATTCTTGGCTTCCACAACTAGTAATTAATAAAAATAGAAGTAAAAAAAATATGTTTTTCACTACTAAATTTATAAAGATTTAAAAAAAAATATCTAACTGATTATAAGCTTTTTAAATTATATTGAGCTAATAGATCGTCAAAAAAACCAGAAGCTTTCTTAATTTCAATCCATTGATTAACATAATTCATCCAAACTTGATCATTTTGATCAACCATCATCGCTAGTACAGCTGGATCTTTTCCACCATCTGGAACTATAGCTAATTGAGGATATGTAATTATAAGTTTATTTGCTTCTGTTGAACTTGTTATATGTCCGTCCGCTCTTCCAGACAATACTTCTTGAAAGTCCCTTGCAGGAGCTTCAACAGATTTTAATTTTGATTTTGGAAAAAATTCTTTTGCTTTTGCTTCTTGAGAGGTACCCAAGGTTGTTGCAATCGTAACATTTTCATTATTTAATGAGTCCCATGTGGGAAATTTATTTAAATTTTCTTTTAGTACCAAAGGTACAGTACCATATTTATAATAAGAGTTTGTGAAACCTGCCACTAGAGCTCTTTTAGCTGTTTTTGTAACACTTGTTGAAATGTCATATCTTCCAGAAGTAATTCCTGAAACAATAGTTTTCCATTCTGTAGGAATAAATGTAACTTTAACACCCATATCTTTGGCTAGTTCATTCATTACATCTATATCAAATCCTTTATATTTATTGGTTGCAGGATCTTTCATGGTCATTGGATCCCAATCACCTGTTGTTCCAACTTTTAATTCTCCTGATGATAGTATTTGATTTAATTTTGACTCTGCGTTTAAAGAAAAGGGTAAAAGTGCTAATAGCACTACAAGGATTATTTTTTTCATAGTAATCTTTAACTGATTTATATGTTAATTATTACTATAATCTTGACGCACTATCATTCATCCATGAAAACAAATGTTCTGAGAATGATCTTCTTACAAATAAATTAACATTTTCAATGTCTTTATTATGAATTATTACGTCTATTTTAGCCAGAATAGTTTGTGCTACGGAACCTTTTTTATTTTTGAATTGATTGAAATTGAATGGAGACCCAGTTTCAAATAAATTATAAATTTTAGAACCTTTAAGATTAATCATAACAAATTGATCTGTAACATCTATAACTGCGCCTAGGTTCAATTTTGATATATTTTGAGTTAGCTTTTCCTCTATTGGGTAGATATTTGAATTTTCAGAACTTATTTCATTTGAATAAATCATCCATTCATCTGGGCTAAGCCATAGTGCTGTCAGATCTTGACTAGTTGTGGAGGTATTGGACTCAGTTGGAAGAAGTAAATTGAGTGATTTTCCAATTGCAGATAAAAATTCTCTACTTTTTCCTCTAAGAATTAATTTCATTAATGGTTTAATCTCACTCATTTCTAAGTCAGAATATAGTTTAGTTTCTTTTAAAGCTTGATTGTAATTAAGCATTTAATCTCTTGTTCTCCTTATCTAAAAATACTGGATCTGCAACAGTCACCGTAATTATTTTATTCTCCATAGGAATAAATAATTTCTTACCCATCATATTTTTTCCACCTCTCACCACACCCAACGCTATAGATTTACTAAGATTGGGGCTGTAGTAACTTGAAGTCACATGACCTAACATTTCTATAGGTTTTTTGTTAGTATCTTCTACAATTTGAGCACCTTCTTCTAAAACTATTTTTGGATCCTCAGTTAATAATCCTACTAATTGTTTTCGATCTTCTCTTATCGTATCCGATCTATATAGAGATCGTTTACCTATGAAGTCATATTTCTTTTTGCTAACTATCCAATCCATTTGAAGATCAATAGGTGTCATAGTAGCATCTGTATCTTGTCCAACTATTATAAAACCTTTTTCAGCTCTTAAAAGGTGCATGGTTTCTGTACCATAAGGGGTAATATTAAATTCTTTACCAGCCTCCATACATTTTTCCCAAACAGATCTTCCAAAATTTGCTTGAATGTTAATTTCATAACTATGTTCTCCAGTGAAACTAATTCTCATTACTCTACATTTTACATTTCCAATTTTTGAATTCTTGAAAGACATATGTGGAAAGCTCTCATCGGATAAATCCAAATCAGGTAAAACTTTTGATACAATTTTTTTGCTGTTTGGACCACAAACACTGACAGTTGCATAATGATCAGTTACCGATGTTAGATAAACATCTAACTCTGGCCACTCTGTTTGTAGATAGTCCTCCAATTTTCCCATCACATTAGCAGCGCCACCTGTTGTTGTAGTCATAATGTAATGATTTTCGTCAAGTCGAGTAGTTACTCCGTCATCATAAACCATACCATCTTCATTTAGCATTAATCCATATCGACATTTACCTATTCCAAGTTTTGACCAAGCGTTAGTGTAAACTCTATTCAAAAATTCTGAAGCATCTGTTCCTTGAATATCTATTTTTCCTAACGTAGAAGCATCTAGAATACCTGCACTTTCTCTTGCGGCTTTACTTTCTCTTTGAACAGCTTGGTGCATGTCTTCACCATTTTTGGGGTAATACCAAGCTCTTTTCCATTGACCAACATTTTCAAATTCTGCATTATTTTCTTTATGCCATTCGTGCATTGGTGTTTTTCTAAATATATCAAAATATTCTCCTACATTTCTTCCAACAATAGTCCCAAAAGATAAAGGAGTGTAGGGTGGTCTAAATGTTGTTGTGCCAAGCTCGCCCATTTTAACACCAGCTGTTTCTGCAATAATACCTAAAGCATGCATATTTCCAAGTTTACCTTGATCTGTCCCCATGCCAGTGGTGGTATATCTTTTTACATGTTCAATAGATCTAAAACCTTCCCTTAAAGCTAATTTAATATCTTTTGCAGTTGCATCATTTTGATAATCAACAAAGGGTTTTGTTTTTCCCAAAACCTTATCTGATGGAAGTAACCAAATATTTCTTTTTGATAAATTTTTTGAAATTTCAACTGATAGATTTTCATATTCTGTTTTTTCAATTTCTAAAAAATTCTTTAGCTGAGAAGGTATAATATTTAAAATTTCATCTAATTCAAATTCTCCATTACAAGATCCAATGCTAATTTGTTTTGAAGGGTAAATATTTGGTACAAATACTTGATCTTCATCTCTAAATTTAAGTTTGCCACCTGATTGTGTAAATAAATGTACAGCTGGAGTCCAACCGCCAGAAATGCCCAAACAGTCACAGTCTATATTAATTTTGCTACCCACAACGGATTGACCATCTTTTGAAAGTTGCATAATAGAAATTTTATTAATTCTTTTATAACCTTCAGTATCTACAACTGTGTAAGATTTATAAACTTTGATACCATTCGACTCCACTTCATCAATAATTTTAGACTCCGGGTTCTCTCTAATGTCAACTATAGCTCTTATTTCGATCCCTTTTTTAAATAAAGATAATGCAGTTTCGTAAGCACTATCATTATTAGTAAATAAGACATTTTTTTCTCCACAAGAAACTCCATAAAAATCTATATATTTTTTAACTGCAGAAGATAACAATATGCCAGGACGATCATTATTATTAAAAATCATAGGTCTTTCTAAAGAGCCAGTAGCTGTAATAACTTTTTTGGCTCTAATTTTTAGAAGTCTTTGTCTGATTTTATTTTTTCTTTCATTAAACGGTAAATGATCAGTTAGATTTTCTCTAGCTAGTAAAAAGTTATACCCATGAAATGCCGCAACACTTGTTCTAGTTTTAATTTCTAAATTTTCTAGGTTTTCAAGTTCGGAAATTTCTTTTTCAAGCCAACTTGAGGAAGCTAGATTATTAATTTTATGTTGATCTGAATTTTGAAAAATTGTACTACCACCTAAGTTAGGTTTTTCCTCTACTAATAAAGTTTTTAAACCATTTTTAGCTGCAGTTTTAGCTGCCATTATCCCAGAAATTCCTCCCCCAATTACTAAAACATCACAGTGAATATATTGATGATCATAAATATCTGGATCAGGTTTTGTTGGTGATTTTCCAAGACCAGCTGATTTTCGAATAAAATATTCATATTTCTCCCAAAAACTAGCAGGCCACATGAAAGTTTTATAATAGAAACCTGCAGGCAAGAGAGGGGATAAGAAATTATTTATTCCACCAATATCAAAGTTTACACTAGGCCAGCAATTTTGACTTG